>Ga0114129_10005196_pt1 | contig 18339 bp, 18 predicted proteins | sample RhiMetdeltSRZDD1_FD_80071 | JGI IMG/M metagenome (GOLD analysis project Ga0114129, IMG submission 80071) | Populus rhizosphere microbial communities from Tennessee, USA - Rhizosphere MetaG P. deltoides SRZDD1 (version 2) (version 2) | ecosystem: Host-associated > Plants > Roots > Rhizosphere >...
CAGGCGCGAGGCGTTGGTTTATCTATTACTTCAGGTTACGACAATGTTGCCAATGCAAGTACCCAAACCTATACCGAGGCTCACTATTTACAACGAAAAGTGGGCTTTTATGGTCAGGCTAATTTTGAATACGATCACTTATTGAACCTGACCTTAACCGGTCGTTATGATGGCAGTTCAATACTGGCAAAAGACAACAGTTTTTATCCTTATGGATCTGTAGCAGCAGGATTCATCTTTTCGGAACTAACGAAAGACAATTTGCCTTTTCTGAATTTTGGTAAACTGCGTGTTTCCTATGCAACTGTTGGTAATGATAATGTAAACGCTTATTCTTTAACAACACCCTACATAAACTCAAGCGGCGACAATAACATTGCAGGCATCAGCTTTCCGTTTCAGGGACAAAACGGTTTTTTACTCAGCAGCACCCTGGGCAATCCATTATTGAAAAATGAACTGGTAAAAGAATTTGAAACAGGGCTTGAATTTAAAGTGCTGAATAACCGCATCGGCGCCGAAATATCGTGGTTCGATAAAAGAGTACAGGATGGTCTTATCCCCATTAGTACTTCTCCTGCTATCGGATATAACAGCACCATCATAAACAGCGCCCGTATGCGCACAAAAGGTTTTGAATTGCTATTGAATGCCACACCTGTAAAAACAAACAAATTCAGCTGGGACCTTACCTTCAGCTTTACCAAACTCAATAATAAAGTGGAAGAACTGGGCTACGGTTTGAAAAGCGTAAATATTGGATTTACACAGGCTTTTGTGGACCAGCCTTATGGCGTAAAATACGGCACCCGCTATGCGCGCGACCCGGGTACCGGCCAGCTTTTGGTTGATGCCGGCGGTCTTCCGTTTGCCGATGCCGACCAGGGCGTTTTAGGAACTGTTTCGCCCGACTGGCTGGCAGGATTAACCAACAACCTTACCTATGGTCCTTTTAGCCTGAGTTTCTTTTTCGATATGAGAAAAGGTGGTGTTATTGAAAACAACGTTGACGGATATGGATATTTTTATGGCACGCCAAAAGTTACTGAAGACCGCGACCCGCGTGTAGTGCAGGGGATCAACATAACAGATAACAAAGCGAATACTGTTTCTGTAACCGGACAAAAATACTTCAGAAGGATCAGCGGCATACTTGAATCTGTTATACAGGATGCTACCTATCTTAAATTACGCAACGTAAGTTTTAGTTATGTTCTTCCTGGTAAACTGATCGATAAAACACCTTTTAAATCAGCTTCATTAACCATCACAGGCAGAAATTTATGGATACACAGTCCGCATTTTACAGGCGGCGATCCCGAAACCAATTCATTTGGTTCAGCTAACGGGTCGGTGGGTATTTATTCATTCTCAACACCTACATCGCGCTCGATAAACCTTGGTTTAAAATTGAGTTTGTAATACCTGCCTGCCCGCCCCCCGGCGGGTATCCATTATTAATCTGTAAACACGATCAATATGCGTAATAAAATATATACTGTACTGTTTTTATTTTGTTTAATAAGTAGTGCAGGCTGTAAGAAATTCATCGACGTTAACACTGATCCCAACAATCCCCTTACGGTACAGGAATCGCTGATACTGGCGCCGGTTGAGCTGAATATTTCTTCTGTGCTCACAGGTGGCGCCGGAACAGGCGGTTTTGCCGCCATTCTGGTAAATCACTGGATGCAGAATGTAGCGCTTAATCAACCTGTACCTAACACAGGCACTTACCTGCTTTTCAATCCTGACCTTAATGATATCTGGAACAATCTATATGTAACCAGCCTCAACAACCTCATAGCAATGAACGATAAAGCCACGGCCAATGGCAATTATAATTATTCGGGCATTGCAAAAGTATTAAGCGCATTTTGTTTGGGTATTGCCACCGATTACTGGGGCGATGTTCCTTTTTCAGAAGCATTTCAGGGAATAGGCAAACTGCAGCCTGCGTACGATTCGCAGGAAAATATTTATAAAACCATTCAGCAATTGCTCGATGAGGGCATTGCCGACATAAATAAAAACGCAACTGTTACACCGGGTAGCGACGATTATTTTTATGGCGGCGATATGAGCAAATGGAAAAAGCTTGCTTATACACTCAAAGCGCGCTACTATATGCACCTGATCAAAGCGCCCGGCCATACAGCTACAGCACAGGCCGACCTGGCTCTGACAGCCTTACAAAACGGTATGCAATCGAACGATGATGACATGCTATTCAGCTATCCCGGAAGCGCCGGCAATGAAAATCCGTTTTATGTTGATTTTCTTCCGGTAAGTACACTGGTGCTTTCTTCGGCCTGTGTTGATACACTGGTTAAACGTAACGATCCCCGTTTACCAAAGCTGATCGCCAAAGCCTCCGGAACAGGTTTATATAACGGCCGGCCCATTGGTTCGGCAAGTCTGGGCGATCTGGAAGAATATTCATTACCCGGCCCTGCTTACGGAAACGCTTCCTCGCCGGTAAATGTGTTTAACAATTCCGAAGCATTGTTCCTGAAGGCCGAGGCCACCTTGTATAAATCGGGTTTCGCAGCCGCAGAGCCAATTTATCAGGCAGCCATTAAATCGCATATGACCAAACTGGCCATTGCCGATGGCGATATCAATACGTATATTTCGAGCCGCGGTACTTTAACAGCCGCCAATGCGCTGCAACGTATAATGGAAGAAAAAAAGATCGCCAACTTTTTATCGATCGAAAACTTTAACGACTGGCGTCGCACCGGATATCCGCTACTGACCAAAGTACCTAATGCATCATCGGATATTCCAAGAAGATTTTTATACCCGCAATCAGAAATATTATCCAATCCCAAATCGATTCAAACGGCTAAAATAACTGATAAAGTTTGGTGGGATAACTAAGCCCTGAAGTCTGATGTCGGAAGTCAGAAGTCGGAAAAGACCGAAAGTCGGAAAGTCCGGAAGATGTTGTCAATGATAACTCTTCCGGATTTTTTTGCACCCCCATTGCCGACTTACTCCCTATTGCCCATTGACTACTGCCTTTTAACTAACCGCTTGCTTTATCAGGATCAACTCACTGATATTCTCCTTATCAACCATACCTACCAGCCGGCCATTTTCAACTACAGGGTATACGGTACCGTAGCCATTCATCATTGCTGTATATACTTCGTGCAGATCCTTATCAGGCGAAACCGTTAAAAAATCTTTTCGCATGATATTGGATATCGGAGAATTTTTTCCAAATTCCGACAGACCACGGATCAGATCCTTACGGGTAAGCACACCCATTACCAGTTCCTGATCGGTGATCAAAAATTCCTCTTCCTGCCCGTCGAGTAGTATGCGGGCCGCTTTTTCAAGTTCGTCGGTTGGCAGCAATGTTGTAAACCGTGTCATCAATGCATCGCGTACAGTAAACCCGGTTAGTAAACTGCGTGCCGATTCATAGGCCGCTTCGCCTCCGGCGCCGAGATAAATAAACAATCCAATAAATACCAGCCAGAAATTATAGAAGAAGCCTAAAAACACAAATACAATGGCCAGGAACTGACCAATGCGCGCCGCAATTTTTGTGGCTTTCGTTCTGTTCATTTTATATGCCAGTATCGCACGTAATATGCGGCCACCATCCATCGGGAACGCCGGTATCAGGTTAAAAACAACAAGGGCCAGGTTGGCAGCAAAAAGATTCAAAACAAACAGATCGGGGCGTATCTGGTTCGTTGATTCCAGCTGGTCCCAATCGGGCGTATAACCAACCAGCCGCATATAACCAAACAGCAAGCCGGCAATAACCACGTTTACAAGCGGCCCGGCAATAGCTACCAGTAATTCCTGCCCGGGTTTTTCGGGCATCGACTCTAAACTTGCTACGCCGCCTATGGGGTAAATGGTAATATCGCGAGTGGCAATATGATACCGTTTGGCGGTCAGGGCATGACCGAATTCGTGCAGCACCACGCAGGCAAATAAAGCCAGAATAAACACAACACCCCACAACCCGGCCTGCCAGCCATCACCCATCCGGGAATGCATGATAAAGATCCACACGATCAGTATCACAAAAGTCCAGTGTATGTAGACTTTTATACCCGAAAACCGTCCGAGGTATAGCGACCATTTGTTTTTCATAACAAAATGTTTATGTCAGAAAGGTTTTGTTTTCCCGGATTTTATATAATATTTTTGTGGCCGTCTTTTTAAATGTAGCTCTTTTTTAATTCATCTTCTGCCCGATAGTATAATGGTAGTACGACAGATTCTGGATCTGTATGTCGAGGTTCGAGCCCTTGTCGGGCAACAAAAGGCTGAAAACCATCACAGGTTTCAGCCTTTTTCTTTCATTTTATCCCCAATCGCCCTTGCCTGCTTGCCTTGAATAATTGTAAAAATCCGGCCAGGTTTGACCGGTTTTCATAATTGATCTTAATTTGTAAATTTGTACAGTACACGATGCTTTGGCCTTATTATGGCATTAATCTTTACCCATGAAAAAATTACATCTTATTCTAATAGGTTTATTTACCTCCTTTTTGTCGTTTTCACAGAACCTCAATTATGAAGTTTACGCCATAAAATATGCTTCCCTGGCTCCCAATGCCCCGGTTTCAAGAATTGCGTCGCACGACAGCCTGAATATTGATTTCATGATCTGGCTGATCAAAGGGAATAATGGAAAAAATATATTACTGGATGCCGGTTTTTTATATGGTATTGAAGAACCCAAAGATTTTAATGGCATCAATTTTTTACGGCCCGACTCAACGCTGCCCGAAGTGTCTATCCGTCCTGAGGAAATCAGTGATATTATTTTAAGTCATCAACATTGGGACCATATTGATTGTAAAGCTTTGTTTCCGAACGCGCATGTGTACATTCAGAAAGATGATTACAATTATTTTACAAGAATGTCGTGGCAAAAAGGGGGCGTAAACGCCGAATTCAATAAAAGAAATGTGCGCGAGTTGATTGATTTAAATACAGCCGGCAGGGTAACACTGGTAGAAGGTGATAACAGGGAAATAATTCCAGGTATTAAAGTATATACCGGGTCGGCACAAACTACCAAATCGCAATATATATTAGTAAAAACAACTGCCGAAAACACGGTACTTGCTTCAGATAATGTATGGCTTTATTATAACCTGAACCGGGCAACACCTGCCCCGTATTATGGTACATACGATGCAAGCGGTTATATGAAAATTTTACAAAAAGTAAAAACGCTTGTATCTGACGACGTTCCACCCGTTAACGATTCGGTTATGGTTGCAAAATTCCCGGTTTCAACCGAAGGTGTTATCAAAATCAAATAGATCACAAAAAAAATACTTCGCCCGATTTCGTAACATTTTTTCCCTGATTACTAACGTGTAAGGTTATTTAACATTTGTTATTCGTCGCTGCATATGACAAACATCATCACAACGTTTATGCAATGAACCTACATTTGTACTATTAGCACCTCTCCCATTCCTTACCATCTAATAGTAACATTATGAAACTCCTTATTCCCCCGAATGGAGAAGTACACTTTAGTGAACAGATTCCTCCTGAATTGGCCAGGTTCAAAGTAAACCGCACCGTTATACATGCTGCCCGGGGCGCTTATGGCGCCATGTTATTCCAGGACATTCCGCCGGGCGATATAAAAGCGTGGCATTCGGTATTTCGCATCAGGCACGACACTATCTTTTTAGTACAATCAGCAACAAACGGCCATGGTGTAATGGCAAAATTGCGCCTGCTTATAAAAACATCGCAACTGATGCACGCAAAGGGGTATGGTGATATTTACATACAGGAAGGCCAGGCCAATATGCTGTACTCGCCCGATAATCAGTTCACGCATTATTATAAAAAAGGAAAAGAATATATATCACTCGATATTCTTTACCCACTGAACAAGCTTGTAAAATGGAGGTCGCTGTTTCCTGACCTCGACCAGTTTGTAGCTAAAATAGAAGCCAACAAACCGGGCTTGCTATCTAACAAACCAATGTATTTAACGGCCAATGTTTTTAGTATTATTCATGAAATGATGCATTGCCGGTACGATGAGCCCTATCATAAATTGTATTTCGACAATAAGGCCAGCCTATTGTTGTTTTTGTTGCTGATGCAAACCCTAAAACCTGAGGAGGATTACAACCACCAGGAAAACCGGCATATCAACAGTATCATACACGCCAAAAGCATTATCACCAACGATGAACGGTATCATTACAACATATCGCAAATAGCCAAAGAAGTAGGATTGAATGAAGTAAAGTTAAAGAAAGGGTTTAAGCAGATATTCGGTACCGGTTTATATGGTTTTCTGTTGTCGGCCCGCTTACAAAAAGCAAAAGAGTTATTGGAATTCACGTCAAAAACGGTTACAGAAATAAGTCATTTGGTTGGTTATAAAAGCACCAGCAGCTTTATAAAGGTCTTTAAAAACCAGTTTGGTTATTCGCCTTTTGTTTGGCGTCGTGTTCAAAAGACAAAAGTACAAGGCACAAGAAACAAGGAACAAGATTGAATACACAAGATGTTCAAATTTAATCAACCTGCCAGAACCGGAACCCTTGTGCCTTGAGTCTTGTGCATTGTACCTTGAGCCTTGTTTCTTAATCCCGCAGGATTTCGTAAGTTGTAGCGTCAAACTTCAAACGGCCGTTATTTTTTGAATGAACTGGAACTGATACAACAACTCCGGGCAGGAGACGAATTGGCATTCAAATCATTGGTAGCGAACTATCAGGATCTGGTATACAATACTGCCCTTGGCATTGTGCAAAACAGTGAAGATGCGCAGGATGTAGCGCAGGAAGTATTTATACAGGTATACCGGTCTATTGATCAGTTTAAAGGCGATGCCCGCCTGAGTACCTGGATTTACCGCATTACTACCACCAAAGCACTGGACCATATTCGAAGCCGGCGCAGAAAAAAGCGCTTTGCCTTCATTACCAGCCTTTTCGGTCCCAATGATGAACTGGTGCACGAACCCGTTGATTTTCAACATCCGGGCGTGGCGCTCGATCGAAAGGAACAGGCTGCGTTGTTATTTCGCATGATAGATCAACTCCCTGAAAACCAGAAAGTAGCCTTTACACTGCATAAAACAGAGGAACTGAGTTACCAGGAAATTGCCGAGGTCATGAAGCTATCGGTATCGGCGGTGGAATCGCTGTTATTCAGGGCAAGGCAAAACCTGCGAAAATTGCTTGAAAAACATTATCAACAGAATAATTCACAAGACCCGTAAGGGTTCGAAGGATTTGCCTGTTATTATCGTCAAATATATTAGCTTAGATCGTTAAATTACAGTTATGTCAACCGATTTACATAATAACTCCCGAAGGATCGATGAGGTGATGGAAAGCCTGGAGGGTATACAGCGCGCCAAGGCGCCCGACTTTATGTATACCCGCCTTAAAGCCAAAATGGAAAAGGAGTTCGATCAGGGTGGCCCGCTGGGTCGCTGGCTTACAAAGCCGGTACTGGCGTTATCGATTGCTGCTATTATTTTAATTATAAATGCCACCACCGTATTGAAAATGTGGGAGCAAGGCACATCTGCCAGTAGCACATCCGAATCGGCTCAGGTTGTAGCAGCCGATTATCCTGTTAGCGTGTACCCTGTATACAATGAAAATTCCGTAGAACCATGATAAGGCCCCTGCGTCAACGTTGGCTTTTGGTGTTGGTAGCGATTTTATTCATAACCAATATTGCCACACTTTCAATTTACTGGTTTCGAAAACCGCCGCACGATGGAGGCGGCCCGCCCCGTGATCCCGGTAAAAAAATGGGGCAATTCATGGTAGACCAGATGAAATTCGATAAGGAACAGGAAGCCGCTTACTGGACGCTGCGCGATTCCATGATTAGCACCCAACGGCCGGTGATGGATTCGATACGCAATGCCAAAAAGAATTTTTTCGACCTGTTGAATCAGTCCGGCACCAATGATTCAATGCTGCATGCGCGCAGCAACGAAATCGCCGATCTGCAAAAAAGATTAGACTTAGCCACTTATCGTCATTTTCAAAAAGTACGGGCATTGTGCCGCCCCGATCAGTTGCAAAAATTCGATACCGTAATTAAAGAGATCGTCAATCGAATGACCCCCTTCCGCCGCTTCGGCCGACAGGATGATTCCACGAAGAATAAGCCTTAAAGTCCTAAGTAATAAGTTGTAAGTTTTAAGTTTTATCTGGTTCTTAGTTCGAACGCCTTGTGTGCCTTTCTTCTAATTTACCACTAAAAGGGTATTACCTATTGTCGTAATTGGTCGTTAATTTGCTACATCCAGCTCATCAAAACCCTCCACATGCGCACAATAACATTACTTGCCGGCCTTTTTTGCATGACGGTGTTGCAAAGCAACGCCCAGGATTGCAAAAACTATTACTTCTTTCAAAAGAACAAAACCATTGAAATGACCATCTACAACAAAAAGGGAGATGCCAATGGTAAACAGGTGTATACTGTTTCGGATGTTAGCAATGCCAGCGCTGATGCAAAGGCCACCGTTAATTCAGAATTGTTCGATAAAAAAGGGAAATCTATTGCGAAAGGACATAGCGAAATTGTTTGTAAAAGCGGGGTGATGATGATGGATATGACCATGCAATTGCCCCAGCAACAACAGGAGCAGTTCTCAAAAGCAAATGTAAAAGCCGATAAAATTTACATTGAATATCCCGCCGGTATGAAAGTGGGCGACGATTTAAAAGATGCTACGCTCGACATGACCATCGACAATTCGGGTATGACGCAAACTGTAAATATGGTAACCAGCAACCGTAAGGTAGAAGTTAAAGAAAGCGTTACCACAACTGCCGGCACCTGGGATTGTTTTAAAATTTCGTTCAAAAGCAAGATCACCATAAAAACCATGGGCATCGGTATACCATTTAATATCGAAGGATTTGAATGGTTTGCACCCGGCTTTGGTATTGTAAAAACAGAAAGTAAACACGGCGGAACCGCCATCACCGCCATAAAATAATTTTACGATTCTCTATTCATCAGTAACGTTATACATTGCTGCAATGATTCTTTCCAAAATGGAATGGTGCAATGAAATACGTTCTGTATTTTATTGGTATCGAGCAAAGAAAAAGATGGCCGTTTGGCCGGTGTGGGAAATTGTTCTGAAGGAATTGGATTAACAGCGCATGTACTGCCGGTTAATTCTTTAATGGCCACTGCAAAATCATACCAGCTAATGCGGCCATGATTGCTGTAATGATAAATGCCGGGGTGCCAGGCGGTAGTTTGCAATTGGCAATTGGCAATATACTGAAGCATACACTGAGCAAGGTCGGCTGCATAAGTAGGTGAGCCTATCTGGTCATTCACCACATTAATAGCCGGACGATCCTGCATGAGCTTCATCATTGTTTTTACAAAGTTCTTTCCAAATGATGAATACACCCAGGCGGTCCTTATGATGATGGCCCCGGGATTATATTCCCTGCACAATTCTTCTCCTTTCAGTTTCGTGGCGCCATACATGTTAACCGGTTCGGTAGTCGCTTCTTCTTTATAAGGAACCGGCGACTGCCCGTTAAAAACATAATCGGTAGAAATATGAATGAAGCGTGTATTGAAGGTTTTGCACGCTGCAGCCAGTATGCGTGTGCCCTCGGCATTAATGCGATAAGCTGTATCCTGATCGCTTTCGGCTTTGTCTACCGCAGTGTATGCAGCGCAGTTGATACAATATGCCGGACGATGGGTTGAAAAAAACTGTTGAACAGCCGCTTCATCATCGATCGGCATATTTTCACGCGAAGTAAAAATAAAATCAAACGTCGGGTACGATGCTGATAAAACCCGCAACTCCTGCCCTACCTGTCCGTTAGCACCGGTAACTAAAATAGCTGGTTGCGACATATAGTATAGTTAACCTTCAAAAACAAACGGATTAATGCAACTGGCAAACACAGGGTTTTGTAAATCCTTATCCGATACAATAGCCTGCGCCGGCGGAATCTTCCAATCGATGGCCAATGCCGGATCATTATACAAAATACCGCCTTCACTAACCTTGCTGTAAAACTGATCGCATTTGTACAACACTTCAGCCGCATCGCTCAGCACCGAAAAACCATGTGCAAAACCGGCAGGAATAAACAGTTGCTTTTTATTATCTGCCGATAATTCAATTGAAAAAGCTTTTCCATACGTGGGCGAGCCTTTTCTGATATCTACTACAACATCCAATATTGCGCCAACTAATGTGCGTACTAATTTCGACTGGGCAAAAGGAGGCATCTGGTAGTGCAATCCCCTGATCACTCCATAGGTTGAACGGGATTGATTATCCTGCACAAACCGGGTGGTGATTCCTGCGCCGCCAAAAATCTTTTCGTTATAGGCTTCGTAAAAAAATCCCCGGCTATCATCAAACACCAATGGTTCATATACCAACAAACCCGGAAATCCTGTATCAATAAAAGACATCAAATGCAGATTTTTTTAATTTTGAGACTTACCTCTTAACGTACTGCGCCTCATAATAGTGCTGATAATCGCCCGAGGTTACATGTTTCACCCAATCTTCATTGGCCAGGTACCATTCAACTGTTTTTTCAAGACCTTCTTCAAATTGCAGCGAAGGCTTCCAGCCCAGTTCTTTATTCAGTTTCGTAGCATCGATAGCATACCGCATATCGTGGCCCGGACGATCTTTTACATAAGTGATCAGTTTGGCCGAAGTACCTTGGGGCCGGCCCAGCTGTTTATCCATTATTTTGCACAACAGGTGTACCAGGTCGATATTTTTCCATTCATTAAAACCACCTACATTGTATTTATCGCCTGTTTTTCCTTCGTGAAAAATAACATCGATGGCCCTTGCATGATCGTCAACAAACAACCAGTCGCGCACATTTTCGCCTTTGCCATATACCGGCAGCGATTTGTTGTTTTTAATGTTGTTGATCATTAAAGGAATAAGCTTTTCGGGAAAATGATAAGAACCGTAGTTGTTCGAACAGTTGCTCATTACCACCGGCAGGCCATAGGTATGATACCAGGCCATTACTAAATGATCTGATGAAGCTTTTGACGCTGAATAGGGCGACCTTGGGTCGTAAGAAGTTTCTTCGGTAAAAAATCCTTCATCACCCAGGGAGCCATATACTTCATCGGTCGACACATGATAGAACCGTTTTCCGGTCATGCCATCGGGCGTCTTTGACCAGTACTTACGGCTTATATTAAGCAGCGTGGCCGTGCCCAGCACATTTGTTTTTACAAAAGCGAGCGGATCAATGATCGAACGGTCAACATGGCTTTCGGCAGCAAGGTGAATCACCGCATCGAAATCGTATTCAGCAAACAATTGCTCAATTCTGCCGGCATCGGTAATATCGGCTCTTTCGAACCGGTAATTAGCTGCCAGTTCTATATCCTTCAAATTTTCGAGATTGCCTGCATAGGTTAATGCATCGGCATTCACGATTAAATAATCAGGGTATTTATTTACAAATAACCGAACCACATGCGACCCGATAAAACCGGCTCCGCCAGTGACCATTATTTTCCGTGCAAAACTCATAATTATTTTTTTAAAGGCTGTTTTTACTGAAGTCTGAAGTCTGAGGTCAGAAGTCTGAAACAACCCCCAATTTAAAACCTCTTTACTTTTTTTAGCTTCTCTCTTCGGACATCGGACTTCCGACTTCTGACTTCCGATTTACTTTTTCACAAACTCTTTCGGTTGTTTAAACCATTCTTCCTGTGGCAACGACTTAAAATATTCGTAGGTAACTTTCAGTCCTTCTTTACGGGCCACTTTTGGCGACCATCCCAGCACTTCTTTTGCCCGTGTAATATCCGGCTGACGTTGTTTGGGGTCATCTACAGGCAGCGGTTTGTAAACGATCTTTTGTGTGGTGCCGGTAAGCGCAATGATTTCGTCGGCAAAATCTTTCAACGAAATTTCATCGGGGTTACCAACATTCACCGGCAAATGATATTCACTCAACAGCAAACGGTAAATACCTTCTATCAGATCATCTACAAAGCAAAAGCTTCTTGTTTGTGATCCGTCGCCAAATACGGTTAAATCTTCGCCACGCAAAGCCTGTCCTATAAAGGCAGGAAGTGCGCGTCCGTCGTTCAACCGCATCCGCGGACCATACGTATTAAATATGCGTACGATGCGCGTTTCTACACCATGAAACGTATGATAGGCCATGGTCATTGCCTCCTGAAAACGTTTTGCTTCGTCGTACACGCCTCTTGGCCCTACCGGGTTTACATTACCCCAGTACTCCTCGTTTTGCGGATGTACCATAGGATCGCCATAAATTTCTGAGGTAGAAGCTACCAGTATACGGGCGCCTTTTGCTTTTGCAAGGCCAAGGCAATTGTGAGTGCCCAGCGAACCTACCTTTAATGTTTGAATAGGAATTTTCAGGTAATCGATGGGACTGGCAGGAGATGCAAAATGCAGTATATAATGCAGTTCGCCGGGAACATGTATGAACTTCGATACATCGTGGTGATAAAATTCAAAATGTTCCAGCTTGAATAAATGTTCAATATTGCGCAGATCGCCGGTGATCAGGTTATCCATTCCGATAACATGAAACCCTTCTTTAATAAAACGATCGCATAAGTGTGAACCTAAAAAGCCGGCTGCGCCGGTGATGAGAACGCGTTTTTTGGTCATTGGATGGTTTATTTATGTTTAACGCCGGCAGGTATAGCTACAGCACGGCCCACACTTTCGTAGTAAAATCCTAATTCTTTAATAGCGTTTGCTTCGAACAAATTACGACCATCGAAGATCGCTTTACTTTTCAGCGCCGTAACAATTTTCAGGAAGTTCGGTGTGCGAAACTCATTCCATTCGGTAGCAATGATCAGCGCATCGGCCCCTTCGAGACAATCGTACTGGTTTTCGCCGAATTCGATTTTATCGCCCAGCAACGCGCGCACATTATTGATGGCTTCAGGATCAAACGCGCTAACAGTGGCGCCTCCTTTCAATAATTCATCGATAATATATAAGGCAGGCGCTTCACGAATATCATCGGTATTTGGTTTAAAAGCCAGCCCCCACAATGCAAACTTTTTACCCTTCAAATCATTATTAAAATACTTTTTGATCTTCGGCAGCAGGTGTAGTTTTTGTTTTTCATTCACATCCATCACGGCATTGAGTATCTGAAAATCATATCCTGCTTCTGCCGATGATTTTACCAATGCCTGCACATCTTTCGGGAAACAGCTTCCGCCGTATCCGATGCCCGGGAACAGGAACCGTTTTCCAATGCGTTCGTCGCTGCCGATTCCACGGCGCACCATATCAACATCGGCGCCCAGGCGTTCGCACAACTGGGCTACTTCGTTCATAAATGAAATTTTGGTAGCCAGAAACGAGTTGGCGGCATATTTTGTCAGCTCAGCCGAACGAACATCCATAAATATTACCGGGTTACCTGAACGTACAAAAGGAGCATACAGCTCACCCATAACTTTATGGGCCCTTTCAGACGAAGCGCCAATAACCACACGGTCGGGCTTCATAAAATCTTCTACAGCCACACCCTCGCGTAAAAATTCGGGGTTGCTCACTACATCAAAATCACCCACATAGCCTTTTGCAATGGCCGCGTGTACTTTTTCGGCTGTACCTACAGGTACGGTGCTTTTATCAACTATTACTTTATAATCGGTCATTATATCACCCAAATCTTTGGCAACGCCCAAAACGTATTTCAGATCGGCGCTTCCATCTTCACCGGGTGGTGTTGGCAAGGCAAGAAACACGATCACGGCATCTTTTATACCTTCCGATAAACTGGTGGTAAACCGTAAGCGTTCTTCTTTCAGGTTGCGAAGAAATAATTTTTCAAGTCCTGGTTCGTAAATGGTGATCTGGCCGGAAGAAAGTTTTTCCACTTTCTTTTTATCGATATCTACGCAGGTAACATCGTTACCGGTTTCTGCAAAACAGGTGCCTGTAACCAAACCTACGTAGCCCGTACCTACTACTGCAATTTTCATTTTGAGGATGTTTTAGAGCCTTAATTAGTATAAGGTTTATTGTTTATTAATGAACTCCAATACCTTACCGGTAATAAACTGGAGCTGTTCGTTGCTCAACTCGGTATGCATAGGTAGGGATAACACACGTTCGGTAAGCCAGTCGGTTGTTTTCAGTTCGTATTTCGAACCACCAAACGCGTCAAACATTTTCTGACGATGTGCAGGTACAGGATAATAGATCATTGAAGGAACACCATGGCCCGCTAAAAACTGATGCAATTCATCGCGATTTACGCCTTCAAGCAGCAAGGTGTATTGATGAAACACATGATTGCAGTAAGGGGCTCTGTAGGGAACAGTAATTTTTGCATGACCGCCAAAGGCCTGATCGTAAAAATCAGCAGCACGCCGGCGGGCGGCAATATATTCATCAAGATATTGAAGCTTTACATTTAATACAGCAGCCTGTACAGTATCGAGGCGGCTGTTGCAGCCAACACGGTCGTGATAATATCTTTTTGCCTGTCCGTGATTGGCGATCATTTTCAGTGCTTCGGCTAACTGATCATCATCGGTAAAGATAGCGCCGCCATCACCAAAGCAACCGAGATTTTTTGAAGGGAAGAAAGATGTGGTACCGATTGTACCAAGGGTACCTGTTTTTTTTGTGGCGCCATTGCTTAATTGAATATCGCCGCCAATGGCCTGCGCATTATCTTCAATAACATATAAATTATAACGGCGGGCCACTTCCATGATGGCTTCCATATTGGCAGCCTGACCATATAAGTGTACCGGTACTATCGCTTTTGTTTTTGGCGTGATGGCCTTTTCAATGGCAACGGGATCGATGCAAAATGTTTTGGGATCAACTTCTACAAAAACCGGCTGCAGCTGCAACAAAGCTATTACTTCGGTGGTGGCAATAAAAGTAAACGAAGGCGTAATCACTTCATCGCCCGGTTGCAGGTTCAATGCCATTAAAGCGATCTGCAACGCATCGGTACCATTGGCACAGGGAATTACATGTTTAACACCCAGGTATTTACTTAAACCTGCGGCAAAATCCTGAACGGCCTTACCATGGATGAAAGCTGCACTGCTGATCACCTCCTGCATGGCTGTATCTACCTCTGTTTTGATTTTTGCGTATTGTTGCTTTAAATCAACCATTTGTATCGGCTGCATATCCTCTTATTTTTTTAGTCAAAACGGGCACAAACCTACTGCAAAAAAATGGTTTATCAAGCATAAACGAAGGAGTAAACCGCTGTAAATGCGAAAGTAACAGCCACATGTGAATTGTTTCACTATTATATAATATATTGATAGAAAACATATCAGGAAAAATACGTAAGCCGGGAACCCGGTCTTTTTGATTAAATGAGTTTGCAAATTGACCAGCCTCTTCCAATTTCCGGGTAGTTATCAATAATTTATAGCCAAAGGCACCCATTTACGCCTTGTTCCTTGAACCTTATATCCTTGCCTTAGCCTATTTGACAATTCTGACTTTTACCACGACATTTGTTTTTTTGAATCAAATTATCACTGTGCACCTTTTCATTTATAATATATTTCTGTTTTTATATTCAATAGGTATCCGAATCACTGCCCTTTGGAATCCCAAAGCCCGATTATGGCTGAGCGGGCGGAAGTCTGAAGCCGGATGTCGGATGTCGGAAGTCAGAAAGCCTGCCCGCCTGCCGGCGGGTCAGAAATCGGAAACCGGAAGTTCGAATTCAGAGCAAACGCCCAACTCACCACTCACCACTCACCACTCGCCTTTGGTATGGATGCATTGCTCGTCGCTGGGCGAGTTTGAGCAAGGCCGGCCAGTGCTGGAAGCTATCAAACAACAGTACCCATCGGTAAAAATTGTATTGACGTTTTTTTCGCCCAGTGGTTACGAAGTGCGCAAAAATTACCCGGGCGCCGATCATGTTTTGTACCTGCCGCTCGATTCAAAAGCCAATGCCCGCAAATTCTTACAGCTGGTACAGCCCAATCTCGTTGTTTGGATAAAATATGAATACTGGTATTACTTTCTTACCGAAATAAAGAAAAAGCAAATACCCTGCATACTGGTATCGGGCATTTTTCGAACAGACCAGCCTTTTTTTAAATGGTATGGCAGGTTACACCGCTATATGCTCGAAAGCTTCAATCACCTGTTTGTTCAAACAGCGGCATCCAAACGATTGCTGGGTAGTATTGGCTTCACCAATACTGTAAGTGTAAGCGGCGATACACGGTTCGACCGGGTGGTACAGATAGCAGAACAATTTGAACCCATTAACCTGATCGAACAATTTTGCGGTAACAGTAAGGTAATTGTAGCCGGTAGTACCTGGCCCGAAGATGAAGAAGAAATGGACCACTATGCCAATACGCACCCCGATGTAAAATTCATCATTGCCCCTCATGAAATTGATGAAGATCACCTGAAGGGAATAGAGAAGTTGTTTAAGTATAGTGTACGATTTTCAAAACTGCAAGACACCCCTTTAGGGGATGGGGGTAACACATTAATTATCGACAACATCGGCATGTTATCTAAACTATACAAATATGCCACTATTACTTATGTAGGCGGAGGCTTTGGCGACGATGGCGTGCATAATGTGCTGGAAGCGGCGGTTTATGGTAAACCGGTGGTGTTTGGACCTGTGTACGACAAATACATTGAGGCTGTTGAGCTGGTGCAACACCGTGGTGCTTTAGTGATAAACACGGCGCTTGAACTGGAGCAAACTTTTAATGAACTGCTAACCGATAACGATTCGTATCAATCGGCCTGTGAGGCTGCCCGTAATTATGTATATACTAAGAAAGGAGCAACTGAAAGTGTTATGAAATATATTTACGAAAACCGTCTTTTAACCAGCTGATAAAAATGGCGGGTGCTTTCTTTATTTTCATCCCATCCCAGCTTAACCTTTAATTCTCTTTCAATCCAGTATTGCGCTTCGGGCAATATGCGAAAGCTGTTGATGGTTTTTATACTGCGTTCATACATTACTTCGTCGTTGCGGAACAGTTCGCTGATAAATACAAAGCGATCGTTGATCCCAATGGCGCGGCGCAGATCGCGAACCGGCGCATCATTTAAAACATGGGCAACTTCCTTAACCTCTTCTTTTAACTTTTCATTAAGGGAAGATTGTTTCGTAGCCATTACTTCGTTCAGCTCTTTTACAACCTGCTGATGAGCAAGCGTGGGAATTTCGCGCAGGGGGTCGAACTTATAGCCATTTTCAGCCTGAACCGGTACCGGTTCTGGATGATGGCCATTCTGTCCATTCTTTTTTTCCACAGTACCGTCCACCGTACCATTTATAACTGGTCCGTTGTCCACTTCTTCCACTACCGGCGCTACTGTTTTTTCAATTACCGCTTCAGCTACAGGTTTGTTGGCCGCTACCTGCCGGTTGTGGTATGCATGTCCGTTCGCCGGCATCATCACTGCCACCTTTGAAGTGTTGGCAGTTCGGTGTGTAGACGTTGACATTTGTACCAATTCTGTTTCAATTAATTGAGTAGTGACTAATAGTTGAAACGGATCGGCATTTTGTGCAAATTGTTCATTTAATTTGCCAATAAGTTGAGCTAAACGTTCCATAAGTAAGCGGGTACTTTTTTATGGTTAGAGTTAATTGATAAAGTTAACAATTATTGTACCTATTTCCGTTAAGATGTTTATAGAACCAAATATATCGGGTGAACGCCGCGGCAGTATTGAAGTAATTTGCGGGTCTATGTTTTCCGGAAAAACCGAGGAATTGATCCGGAGACTAAAACGGGCAAAGATCGCCAACCTGCGGGTAGAAATCTTTAAGCCAAAGATAGATGTTCGTTATGATGCACAAAACATTGTATCACACGACGAAAAAGCCATTTTATCAACTCCTGTTGATAACTCTCAAACCATATTATTATTGCATGGTGAGGCTGATGTAATTGGTGTTGATGAAGCACAATTTTTCGATGACCAGCTTCCCGACGTGTGTGACCAACTGGCGCTGAAGGGGATCCGCGTAATTGTAGCCGGCCTGGATATGGATTATACCGGTAAGCCATTCGGGCAAATACCCTTTCTGTTATCGAAAGCCGATTTTATAACCAAGCTGCACGCCATTTGCGTTAAATGCGGTCATATTGCGAACTATTCCTATCGTAAAACCGCCAGCAGCGCACAGGTACTGTTGGGCGAAACCGATTTGTATGAGCCAAGATGCAGGAAGTGTTATTATGAAAGGCAGTAGGCAAAAGAATGTTAATATTGCGCCGCTTATTCGAAACACAGAACTAAGAACACAGAACTAAGAACACAGAACTAAGAACTCAGAA
>Ga0114129_10005197_pt1 | contig 18338 bp, 18 predicted proteins | sample RhiMetdeltSRZDD1_FD_80071 | JGI IMG/M metagenome (GOLD analysis project Ga0114129, IMG submission 80071) | Populus rhizosphere microbial communities from Tennessee, USA - Rhizosphere MetaG P. deltoides SRZDD1 (version 2) (version 2) | ecosystem: Host-associated > Plants > Roots > Rhizosphere >...
CGTCCGCTCGCTCTCCCGACGGGCCAACGATCTCGGCTACCACCTCGTCAAACACGAGCCATCCCACTCCCTCGCCACCTCCGGATAACGAGGAGTACCGCATTTGTCATTGAAAGCGGCCCGACTTCTACCTATCCCTGCATCATACGGCCGCGAGGGATCTCATGCTGACGTGCCCCGGAGCGTGAGATCCCTCCTCCGCTCGCAAGCTCGCTCCGTTCGGGATGACAATGGTGGGTCAATGCCTTCGCCTCTGCTCCGGTCGCGGGGCCGGAACTGACGCTGTCCGGCCCTGAACCCGGCGAGAGGGAGCGTAGGGGCTTCCCGACGGACTTCGGCGACGCCGTCCTCGATCCCGCGGGCGTGCCAGCTCGGTGCTACTGCGAGCGGGTGGGCGCGAGCCAGCACTTCGTTCAGGGTGATCCCGAGACCCGGCCCGCCCGGCAGCGGCACCGAGGGGCCTGTCCGACGCGGTTGCTCAGGACAGAGCTCGAAGAACCACGGCTCGTAGTACTCCGCGTGGTACTCCTGGATCAGGAAGTTCGGGAGCGAGGCGCCGAGGTGGAACGCCGCGACCGTGCCGATCGGGCTGTCCGTGTTGTGAGGCGCCATCGAGAGGTGCTGCGACTCGGCGATGGCGGCGATCTTCTTCAGCTCGGTGATGCCGCCAGCGTTGCAGATGTCCGGCTGCAGCACGTCCACGGCCTCGGCCTTGATCAGCTCGTAGAACGGGAATTTGGTGAACAGGCGCTCGCCGGTGGCGATCGGGATCCGGACGTGCCGCCTGACCTGGGCCATCTCGGAGACGTTCTCCTGCGAGACCGGCTCCTCGAACCAGAACGGCCGGTACTGCTCGAGGCGCTGCCCGAGGTGGATCGCCGTAGCGACGTTGAACTTGGCGTGGACCTCGACCAGGATGTCGACGTGCGGGCCGACGGCCTCGCGGACGGCGGCGACCCGGGCCTCCGCCAGGTCGGCCTCGTACGGCGAGATCGTGAAGTAGTTCTCCTGGCCGAACGGGTCGAACTTCATCGCGTCGAAGCCGCTCTTGACGACCTCGCGGGCCTCGTCGGCGTTCTGCTCCGGGGAGCCGGGGTTGGTGTACCAGCCGTTGGCGTAGACCCGGAGTCGATCGGCCATCGGACCACCGAGCAGCTCGTAGATCGGTCGGTTGAGGCCTTTGCCTTTCAAGTCCCAGAGCGCAATGTCGATGCCGGAGAGGACGCTGCTGCCGATGGCGCCCCCTCTCGCCCAGGTGTCGCGGTGGAGGCGGGTCCAGTGCAGCTCGTGGTGCATCGGGTCCTTGCCGGCCAGGTACCGCTCGACCCACTCCTGGAGGATGCCGATCAGATGGTTGTCGAAGGCGTGGAGGCTGGCATCGCCGAGACCAAAGATGCCCTCGTCGGTGAGCAGCTTGAAGACGAGCCAGTGGCGCTTGGCGTTGCGGTGAAAGGTGCTGACGACGAACGGCTCGACGCCGGTGATCTTCATGCGCTGTCCCCCTCGTGATCGCCAACATCATAGGGGGTCGTCCGAGGAAGGCGCGCGAGCAGAGAGGAGACGCTAGCGCGAGCCGACGATCAGCATGCCCGGCGTCGGGTGGAGCGGGGCGGGCGCGGCAGCCGGCACAATCGTCATGCTCTGGGCGGCGCGGCGCTCGATGCGGGCCATCGACTTCGCCAGTTCGGCCTGCCAGAGCCGAGCGCGGTCCGGAGCCTGCGCCGGTGCCAGATCGCGCTTCACCGGCAGGCTGTCGGTGCTCGATCCTGCGCGGTAGAGGGCGGCGACTCGAGCGAAACGTGCGTCCTGCATCACACCTGGACTATCGGCCGGTCCGGCCGAAAGTTGAGCCTCAGGTGGTCGGGGGGCTCGGAGCGGCGCTACCCTTCACAGGACCAGTCCGTGTTGTCAACGTGCAGGCGCAGATATCGCACCAGAATCGACGTTGGAACGGAGAGTGAGATGGAGCTGAAGGGCAAAGTCGCGATCGTCACTGGCGGCGGCACCGGCATGGGGAAGGCGATCTCGACGCTGCTGGCCGCGTCCGGTGCGAGCATCGCGGTCAACTACTCGCGCTCGGAAGACGACGCCGTGGCCACCGCCGAGGAGTTGACGAAGGCCGGCGTGGAGGCGATGCCGATCCGCGCGGACGTCTCGTCGGCCACCGACGTCGCGGCGATGATCGAGCAGACGGAGCGCCAGCTCGGCCGCGTCGACATCCTGGTGAACAACGCCGGCTACACGAAGTTCGTCGCGATGAACGACCTGGATGGCATGCCCGAAGACGAGTGGGACCGGATCATGGACGTCAACGTCAAAGGGATCTGGCTCTGCACGAAGGCTGCCGCCCCGGCGATGCGGCGCGCGGGCGGCGGCGCGGTGGTGAACGTGACCTCGGTGGCCGGGCTCAAAGTCGCGGGCAGCAGCATGGCGTACGCCGTCTCCAAGGCGGCGGCGATCCACCTGACGAAGTGCCTGGCGGCGGCGCTGGCGCCGGACATCCGCGTCAACTCGGTGGCGCCAGGGCTGGTGTTCACCCGCTGGTGGGCCCACGCGGCCGATCGCCGCGAGCAGATGGAGCAGGGCATGCCGCTCAAGCGCTCGGTGGCGCCGGAGGAAGTGGCGTCGACAATGCTCGAGCTGATCAGGAACGATTCGATCACCGGCCAGACCATCGCGCTGGACGCGGGGGCGCTTCTGCCATAATCCCATCGCCCCCTCTGAGATGATTCCTCTTTTCGCTTCCCTCTACGCGGCGCTGCTCCAGTTTGCCGTCGGATCGCTGTTCGCCGCCCTCGTCAGCGACTCCGGCGGCAAGGTCACGCCCGGATTTCTGCGCCAGGCAGCGGTCGCGGCGTTGTTCGGCGCGTTCCTGGCCTGGACGTTGACCGGGCGCAGCGCCCCCGGCGAAGGCGAGTCAGCGCTGGCCCTGCTGCTCCTCACGGCCGTCTACACCGTGCTCCAGTTCACCGGCCAGCGGACGGCGCGCCTCCGGCTGGGCTGGCTGGGCGTGCTGGCCGGCGCCGTGGCGATCGTGCTGGCGGCGTTCGCCCGTCCGAGCCCGTCGCTCGGCCCGCTCCTGACCGGGCTGGCCTCGGTCTCCTCGGCGGTCGCGCTCGGCGCGTCCGTGATGGCGCTGGTGCTCGGGCACTGGTATCTGGTGACTCCACGCCTCTCGGCGGTCCCGCTGCGGCTGCTCTGCGACCTGGCGATCGTCTCGTTGATCGCGCTGACCGGCTTCGCGCTCTGGTACGTGATGGAGCGCCCTGCCGCGACGGCGTTCGGGCCGGACATCGCGGCGTTCCGCTGGTCCGGCTTCGTGGCCGTGACCCTCTTCCCGATCGGCGTGACGATCGCGGCGCGGCTCTGCTGCCAGGAGTGGCCGAGAGGCCGGGCGATTCAGGCGGCGACCGGGCTGCTCTACATCACGGCGGCGATGGTCCTGGCCGGCGCGCTGGCCGGCAACATGGTGCTGCTAACCGGCTAAATACTGTTAGTTGTCCGTGCCCGGCTGGCTCACCAGGGTGTAGCCGAGGCCGCGCCGCGAGACGAGGTAGCGCGGCATCCTGGGGTTCTCCTCGATCTTGCGCCGCACCAGCCGAACGTAGCTCTTGACGTACCCTAGCTCGTTGACGTACTCCGAACCCCAGACGTGCGCCAGGATCTCGCCCGGCGGCACCACGCGGTCAGGCCGCCGGGCGAAGAAGACCAGCAGCCGATACCCGGTCGCCGAGAGATCGACTTGCCGCCCACGTACCCAGACCTCGGCGCGGCTCACGTCGATCGCCAGCCGTCCCTGGTCGAGCTCGATCAGCGTCGACGGCCGGGAGCGCACTGCTTCGGCACGGCGGAGGACGGCGTCGATCCGCGCGGCCAGCACCTCGACGTCGACCGGCTTGACGATGTAGTCGTCGGCGCCGGCCCGGAGCCCGCGCACGATGTCGGCGGACCCGGACTCTTCCGCCAACAGGATGACCGGGACGTCGCCGAGCTCGCGGATGCGGCGCAGCAGCTCGAAGCCGTCCAGGTGCGGCATGACGGTATCGGCCACGACAAGGTCTGGCCGAAATTGGTGGAACGCTCGAATCCCGTCGAGACCGTCAGCGGCCTCGACGACGTCGCGCTCATGCTCCAAAGCCGCGCGAACTTGTTGTCGCAGCGAGAGATCATCGTCGACGATCAGGATACGAGTTGTGGACTCAGCCAACGATTCACCGCACCGAAGAAGGCTTTTTGACGAGACATTGACCTCATCTTTTCGTGTCTTTGACTTGATCTCAGGTTGTTCTCGTGAGTATAGGCACTGCCTCGCGACATGACCAGTGTACTTTCACACACAGGTGCGTCAAGACCATCTCAATTTGTTATGGCTCATCCTCGCGGGGGTTGTCCGCTCCAGACAGCGGTATCTACCGTCTGCCCGGTACGCTCCCTGCATCATGGCTCTCCGAGCGCCGGTCGCCGCTGAAGGCCGCTCCGGACGCTCCGGAGGAGAGATGGAGCACGTCGACGATTCCACCGTTCTCGACGAGCGGCTGGCGGCGCTGCGGCAGCGCCGCCGCGGTTTCCCCGACCGGCGCGAGCCGTTCACGTCACTCGCCGAGGCAATCGTCTGGTGCTCGAAGGTGCCAGCCGAAACGATGGAGTTGGAGGCGGCAGCCGGCGCGCGCCGACCGATGGCCGACGTGGCAGAGGACGAGGAGCGGCTCCGCACCTCCGAGCTGGAGCGCGCCCGCGAGTCAGCGCTCGACCTGGAGAACGGGCTCCGCCTGGCACGCTCAGCAGGCAATGGCGAAGTGGCACTCGACTCCCGCGACCCGGCCGAGGACCGGCTGGCGGGCGCGCTGATCTCGATCCTGGTGGCCGCCGACTTCGCGACGGCGCGCACCGAGGAGCTGGGCGACGACCAGTATCGGTACTATCTCAGCGTGGACTGGCCGAAGCTTGACGCGATGTCGGAGCGGATCGGGCTCCCGCCCGTCACCCGCCTCCTGGCCGACCGTCCCACGTAGGCACCCGCATCGGATGCACCCAACCGGTTGCCAGCAACTTCCATTGAGGCTTACGATTTCGCCTCGATGAGTTGCCTGACGATTCGCCGGTCATCTTCGAACGAACGACGACCAGCAGCGGGCACTATACGCTCTGGGGTGATCCAGCGGTCATACTGGGGTGTATAACCGACGTGATACCTGTGGGCAGCCGAGGCGATAGAAGATGAACAGGACGTACGAGCTGTGGGATACGAGCACCAGCAATCTGGTGGCAGCTCACGGTTCAGAGGCCGAGGCTCTGGCATTCGTTCGCGCCTACGCAGATGAGCACGGGACGGCATACCCGGCGTCCTGGGTCTTGCTCTGGGACGACGACGATACCGACGATGCCGGTCAGATCGCCGAGGGCTACTCCCTCCTCTCCCTCGCCGGCGTCATCACCACGCCTGAAGTGACGGAAGAGGCCGCCAGGCGCCGCGCTGGGTAGGGGAAGATCTCGCCAACGGGCGTCATCCCCTTGCCTCAAGCCGAGGCCTATTGCGGGAGGGCGATCTCGGCGGGCTGGTCGAAGGCGTCGTAGACGGTCGTCATGTAGTGCGAGGTTGCCACCATCACCTCCCGCCGGAGCAACCCGTCCGTCGTGTCGAGCCACCAGCAGTACCACGCCCGGTCGCGCGGCACGTAGAACGAGAGCGTCCGGGCCGCCTGTCCGTCCACCGTCGTCTCGTGGCCGATCCGCTGGGCCGTGGCGCCCTCGTACGTGTCACGATAGGTCGGGTAGCGGAACGGCGCGCTCCTGCGGACCGTGCGCCACGGCTCCTCCAGACGTCGGAACGCCTGCGTCGGACCGATGGCGATCGAGGCGTCGCCCTCGGCGGTCGTAAGCTGGAATCGGTCTGGTGCGACGTACTGCGCCGTCGAGAGCACCACGCCGCCCGTGCCATCCGCCAGGGCGTCGCGCTGACGCACGGCGCGCAATTGCTCCATTCGGGCGAGCGTCGCCTCGAACAGCGCCTCGGCCGACGGCTCGGTTGCTGGCGGGTCCAGGCCGGAGCGGTTCGGGTCTGGGACCAGGAGGTCGAACGGCACCTCGACTCGCCCCTGAAGGTGGACGGTGGTGCTGACCAGCACGCGCCACCAGCCCGGCCGCGAGAATGGCGCAAACGTAACGACCTGGCGCCCGTCGTCCTGCTCCTGGGCGTACACCTCGACGGGCGAGGGCGATCCGGCCAGCGGCGCGTCGAGCGGCGCCAGCTCCGAGGCGGTGAGCGTCACGGCCGTCTGCCCGACCGGCCGCCCACTGCCATCCACGACCTGCACCTCGGCCTCGACGTCGCCGACCCGCACCCGGTCGAGGATCAGGTGGAGCCGTAGTCGGCCCTCCTGGCCGGCCGGCATCGCCAGGTTGACCGGCAGCGTGCTCGTCGCGCCGGGCGGCGGCAGCAGCGCCAGCGCACCGGCCGTCAGCAGGACGCCCGCGCCCAGCACCAGCTCGGCAGCCAGCGGGACGCGGGAAAACTTCTCCGGCAAGGCAACGCGGCGGCGCCAGACCACGAACGCCGCGCCCAGCAGCAGCACGACGAGGCCGAGCTTGAGCAGGAGCGATTGCCCGTAGCGGCTCGCCGTGAGGCGGGTGGGGTCCAGGCTCAGCACCCAGCCGGCCCCGATGCCGCTCAGGACGGCGACCCCGGCAGCCGCCAGCGCGAACTGACCGAAGCGGATGCCGACCGGGCCGGCCGCGACGGCGCGCTCGCGGAGCAGCATCGGAATGACCAGCGCGAACGTCGCGGCGCCGCCGAGCCAGGCGCAGCCGGCGAGCTGATGGGTGGCGTCCACCAGGACCGGACCGAGGCCGCCATTGGCGGCATGCCCGGCCTGGGCTCGGGTGAGAACGAGCAGCGAGGCGAACGCGAGCGCCATGCCGCTGGAGCCGCCTGGCGCCGCGAGATAGCCGATCATCGGCACCAGGCAGAGGCGTAGCAACGCCAGAGCGCCCGCCTTCCCGATGCCGGTGAAGGCGATGGCCTCGGCTGGCGGCGTGCTGGAGAAGATCCCGTAGCTGGCGATTGTCTCGGCGACGCTGACCAGAGCCAGCACCCCAAGTGCCACCAGGAAGGCACGCCAGAACCGGTCGAGCGTCCTGGGAGCAGCCCCCAGACGTGCCAGGACCGGCTCGAGCGCCCAGGCGCGGAACGCCAGCCCGCCGAGCACCAGCGACGTCGCGATGAGGGCGAGCCACTGAATCGCCAGCTCCAGGGCGGACGGCAGCACGGCGGGGGCACCAGGGTCGGGCGGCGGCGACCGTCCGACGCCGAAGCGGTAGACCCCTTGCCAGCGGTGGCCGTCCACCTGGGAGAGGCTCCACCAGCGGACGGTATAGACGCCCTCGGCCAGGTTGTCGAGCTCGATCGTCAGCAGGCGGTCGTTGGGCGGCCCGATGGCGGGCTCCGGTGTGGTGAGCCGCTGGCCGCGCTCGTCGATCACCTCCACGCGGGTGGCAGATCGATCGAGCGGCTCGGTGAAGCGCAGACGGAGCTCGGCCGGCGGAGCGGGAACGGCCGCGCCGGCGGCGGGCTCGGCCTGCTGGAGGTCCGCGTGGGCGTGCACGGGCGCAGGCACACCCGCGAACAGGAGGACCATGGCGACCAGTGCCAGACAACGAGCCACGCGAGAAGTGTGACACGTCCCCGGTCGCAATGGTAGCGATTGCGCGTGGATGCCGCGATCCCGCCGGGCGGGGACCCACCGGCATCCGAGCGGTTTCTGGAGGTTGCGCGCACGACACCTGCCCCACCCGGACGGGTGTCTCGGCGCATCGCCGAACGGAACAAGCCCCGGGCGGCGACCTGGCCGCCGCCCGCTGCTGGACTCAGCGGTGTGGGGCTGTTCGGCGATTAGTTGAGCTGCATCCGATCTGGCGGCCCCTCGTCAAGCCTCTCGAGGACGCGGTCAAGCACGCCAAGGCGCTGCCAACGCTGATACGTCCGATGGACCGAGCTGTCGTCTGGATACTCCTTCGGCAGATGGTTCCAGCGGCAGCCGGTTTGCGTGCGGTAGACGATAGCGTCGAGCGCACGTCGCTGATCGATCCGCTTTCGGCCAAGGCGGCGCGGTGGGTCGTACTTCTCGAGAATCGGCTGTACCGCTTCCCAGGCCTCGTCAGAGACGTGGATGATCGGAGCGTCGGCGTGTACGCCGTTCGTGGAGACGGTCACAACGTCCCTCCTTTCCTCGCGCGGCGCCGTGCAAGTTCCGTGCCACGTGACAGACTCCATCTCAATGCGCTGTCGGCGGCGCTCGCCACTGCTCGCGTGGCACCCGGACTCGGGCTGGCGCCGCTCCGGACGGCCCGACTGGCGATTCGTGACGAACCTGTAGCACGCTCACGCGGGGACGCGGCGGCCGACCAGGAGAGAGGTGCGGCCGGACGGTGGCTCCCGTCAACTGCCCGAGAGCGGCCGAACGGGCCGTTCGCGGTACTCGGGCGAGAAGAACGCCCGAAACCGCCCGCTTACGTCTTGTGACACTTCCAGCACGGGGCGTACAGTGCGCCTGCCGTGGTGCGCAGAGCTTCTCAGGTTCTTCTGCCCGTGATCCGCCGCCAGCCCCTCCGGGCGCTGAGCGGCGCGTCAGCATGCCGTGGGACAGCAGCCAGCCGAGCGACCGTCTGGGCTGGCCGGGCGGCCCGCTGGAGCCGTGACGATCTGCGCCACGATCTGATGACGTCAGTCGGGAGGACGCCATGAGCGTCGTTCCGATCTCGACGCGCCGCGCACGCCTCAACGGCCTGAATCGCCAGCGTCCGTCGCTGACGCCGGTGGCGACCCCCGCGGCGTCTCCCGGGACCGACGCGCGCCCGACGCCGATCGCAGCCGCGCGGCCCAGCCAGGCCGTCGCATCCGATCGCCAGGTGTTCGGCCGGGCCGCGACTCGGCCGCGGACCGGCCTGTTCCTGATGACGGCCATCCTCCTGCTGGCGCTGGCCGAGCTGCTCCTGGCCCTCTTCCCGATGCTGCGCGTGATGATCTGGGGCATCGGGATCCTGACGGCGCTCGGGGCAGCGGCAGCCGGCGTCGCGGCGGCCCAGGGAGCGCGCGGACGAGCGCGGACCGTCTGGCTGCTGACCGGCGCGGCGGCAGCCTCGATCCTCCTGGGGATGCTTGCCCGAGGGCTTCCATCCGTCGATCGGCTGAGCGCTCCGACCTTTGGACGCGACGACGCCGGGTTCGTCGCGGCGGTGGCGTTCTTGGTGCTGGCCGCGACGATCCGCCTGGACGGTGAGCGCAACGGCCTCCGCCGCGCCCGCCTGCTGATCGACGTGGTGATCTTGAGTCTCTCACCGGCCGTGTTCGGCCTGATCGTGACGACGTACACGGACGTCCTCGGCCCGCGCGAGGTGCTGCTGGCACCGGGCGGCCTGCTCTACCTCTCGGCGTACGCGGCGTGTGCGTACGCGATGTTCTGGGTGACGCGGCGGACGGCGTTCGCACGGCCGGCTTCGCCCCAGGGGCTGCTCGCCTGGGGGACGCTCGGCGTCTCGATCGGCGCGACGCTTCACGCCGGGCAGCTTTTGCGCCTGCCGCTCTGGGAGTGGGGGCTGGGCCAGCCGTTCTGGATCGTGGGGCTGGCCGGTATCGGGCTCGGCGCGCTGACCGTGGCCCGGGTGCCGGACGCGGAGGTCGCCCACAGCCCGCCGGAGGGCGACTCGCGCGACGACAGCCGCTTGCGGATGATCCCGGCCACCGGCGCCGGGCTGCTGGTGTTCCTCGCGCTGGCCGGTCAGCTGCTCACGGATCGCCCGCCGGCCGGCGAGCTGTTCGTCGGCACGCTCACGCTCTCAGTGCTGTTGGTGGTCCGGCTGGTGTTGACCTTCGGCGAGAACGGCTGGCTGCTGCGCCGCCTGGAGACCTCCGGCCACGCCGAGGAGCGGCTCCGCGATCTGGGCCTGGCGTTGAACCTCCAAGCCAGCCTCGAGATGGAGCGCGTCCTGGAGCTGGTCTGCCGGCAGGGCCGGGCGGCGCTCAGAGCCGACAACGTCGTGATGTGGCTGGTCGAGTCAGAATCCGGCGAGATCAAGGTGGCTGAGTCGGCCGGGGTCCGGCGCGACATCCTACGGGATCGACGGATCCCGATCCGCGACCGCGCATCTCTGGCGGCGCGGGTCATCCGAACGCGGGCGCCGGAGATCGTGCAGCACGCGACGACGGCCCGGCGGAGCCACCCGCTGCTGACGGTGCTGCTCCGGCAGCAGTGCATGCTGGCCGTGCCGCTGCTGCGCCACCGGGAAACGATCGGCGCGATCGTCTTCGGCAGCACCCGGCTGCCGGAGGCGTTCCAGGAGCGCGACATCTCACGAGCCGAGCTGCTGGCGGCCCAGGCGATGGTCGCGATCGACAACGCCCGCCTGTACGGCGAGGCTAGAGGCCAGTTGGAGGAGACGACGGCGCTCTACGAGATCGCCAGCGCGGCTCGCGACGCGCTGACGGCCGAGGACCTGGCTCAAGCGCTGGTGGACATTCTGCGGACGCACGTCGGGTACGATCGCGCGGCCGTCCTGATGGCCGAGGGCGGCTCGCCGATCCTGCGGCCAGTCGTGACGGACGATCGTGCCGTCGTCGGCCCGGGCGCGCGCGCCAGCGGGCAGGCCGGATTTGGGGCGCTGCTACCGTCGTCGGTGGCGAGTCAGGCGTCTCGCACTGGCAGGTCGGTCATGAGCGAACCAACCGAGGAGCACCCGGTGGCGATGCTGGCCGTCCCGATGATGGCCCAGGACGGCAGCGTCGGCGTGATCGAGCTGGAGCGGGCGGACGGGCGGTTCCTGGAGCGTGAGGAGCGAGTGGCCGCGGCGCTGGGGAACCACGTCGCGCTAGCGCTCAAGAACCTCCAGCTCGCCGAAAACGCCCGCGAGGTCGCGGCGCTCAAGAAGATCGACCGGCTGAAGACGGAGCTGCTTTCGACCGTCTCCCACGAGCTGCGTACGCCGCTCAGCTCGATCAAGGGGTACGCGACGACGTTGATGGAGCACGGCGAGGTTTTGAGCCCGGAGGAGGCTCGCGAGTTCCTGGAGATCATCGACAGCGAGAGCGACCGGCTCGATGAACTGATCCGCAACCTGTTGGACATGTCCCGGCTGGAAGCGGGCGTCCTCAAGATCGACCGCGAGCCCACCGACCTCGCGGAGGTCGCGAGAGCGTGCATGCGGCGGGTGCAGCGCCACACGGAGCGTCATCAGCTCCTGCTCGAGTGGGAGACTGATCAGCTCGTGGACGTGGACCCGAGCCGGATCGCCCAGGTCATCACCAACCTGATGGAGAACGCCGTGAAATACTCGCCGGATGGCGGCGAGATCCTCACGGCGGCCCAGGTGCAGGGAGCGATGCTCCAGGTCAGTGTCGCCGACCAGGGAGTCGGCATTCCTCAGCGCGATCTCCACCGCGTCTTCGACCGGTTCCACCGCGTCGAAGGCGAGATCTCGAAGCGCGTGGGCGGGACCGGCCTGGGGCTGGCGATCTGTCAGCGCCTGGTGGAAGCCCACGGCGGAAAGATCTGGGTGGAGAGTCGGCTCGGGAGAGGTAGCACCTTCTACTTTACGGTTCCGCTGACAAGGATGGAGGCACGATGAACGCGAGCAAGAAGACGTCGGTGCTGGTCGCGGATGACGATCCGCGGTTGCTCAAGCTCGTTCAGCGCAACCTGGAGCTGAACGGCTACCGGGTGCTGACGGCGATGGACGGCACGAACGCGCTGAAGATGGCGGAGGCCGAAGAGCTCGATCTGCTCCTGCTCGACATCATGATGCCGGGCATGGACGGGCGGGACGTCTGCCGCCGGGTCCGCGAGTTCTCGACGGTGCCGATCATCATGCTGACGGCGCGCGAGGCCGAGGAGGACAAGGTGTCAGGGCTGGACGCCGGGGCGGACGACTACCTGACCAAGCCGTTCGGCTCGATGGAGCTGCTGGCGCGGGTGCGGGCCGCCCTGCGACGCTCGCAGCTCTCCAGCGCCGAGCACGGGCAGCCAGTGTTCCAGACCGGCTCGCTGGAGGTCGATTTCGCGCAGCAGCTCGCCCGACTGCGCGGCTCGGCGGTGAACCTGACGCCGACCGAATTCCGGATCATCAGCTTCCTGGCCCGCAACGCCGGCCGCGTCGTGACCCAGGCCGACCTGCTGACGAAGGTCTGGGGGCCGGAGTACAAGGACGAGGCGCACCTGCTGCGGGTGAACATCGCGCGGCTCCGTGCGAAGGTCGAGCCGGACGCCGGCAGCCCGAAGTACATCACGACGCGGCCAGGGATCGGCTACACGCTCAACAAGCTGACGCCGGCGGCCGTCGTCTAACGCGCGCTTCCACTCGTACCGCGCCCCCTCACCTGACATCCAGGTGCGGGGGTGCTCTGCGCCGACGCCCGGAGGCAATCGGCCAGCACGCCGATCCCCAGCCTGATCGCCGGCTCGGAGAGGGCCGCGAACTGAAACCGTCTCAGGTGCGCGACTCCACGCGCTGGGCCTCGCCGCTCCCCTGCCGGCTGCCTCCCTGCAACCGGTCCACCAGCACCCGCGCGGCCTCATCCGCGACGTGCTCGCCGGACGGCCCCGCCACGCTCTTGCTGGAGCCTGACCGTGCCGCGTCGATCGCCATCTCGCACCTCCCTTCCAACACGCCGAACTGGATCGTCTCGTCAGAGCGTCCATCTGCTGACGTCGTTCGCTCTGATGCACAGGCAGCCTCTATGCCACCCGCCTCACGCGGGGACTGGGATGCCGTGGATTGCTGGCCTCCGGCGCCCGGCGGCGGTATCGTCTCGTCTGACGACATCCCGATCGTCCGCTCATGGCGCGACCTCCGAGCGGAGCCTCGCCAGAGCTGGGCGGTCCCATCGCCCGGGGGAGGACGACCATGGACCTGCGAGCACTCCAGCGGCCGTTGAAGGAGCAGTACCGGGCTGACCCGACGACCTCGCGCATCACGCTGCAGGCTCGGGGCACCCAGACCGACGCGCCGATCTCCTGTTCCGTCGATCTCGGCCGCGCGATCTACGATGCCCAGGCCCACGCCGGGGTCGGCGGCGCCGGCACTGGCGCCTGCTCCGGCGACTTGCTGCTGGGGGCGCTCGCCGCCTGCGCCCAGATCACCTGCCAGATGGTCGCCACGGCGATGGGCATCCCGACCCGCAAGATCGAAGTGATCGTCGAAGGCGACCTCGACCTGCGCGGCACCCTCGGCATCGCGCGCGACGTGCCCATCGGCTTCGATTCGATCCGCACCCGCTTCGAGATCGACGCCCCGGATGCCACCCCAGAGCAACTCGCGGCCCTTCAGGAGAAGACGGAGCAGTACTGCGTCGTGATGCAGACGCTGACCCAGCCGCCGGCCATCACCACCGAGTGGTCCGGCACGGAGGCCGCCGCCCCCGCCTGACCACCTACACGCACCTGCTACCCCTTTCTGGCCCAGATCTTGAGGACATCTTCTTCATGAACGGCCTGGCATCACCCGGGCCGAACCGGTGGGGGGCAGCACGGAGCGCTCGACGTGCCCAACCAGTTGCCTCCCGCCAGGATCATGCCAGACCTGAAAGGGGAGCTATCGTGCGTCTTCGCATACTCGCTATGGCGCTCATCGCGATGCTGTTCGCGCTCGCGCAGACCATCGGGAGCGGCGCCTCGCTGATCGGCGACGCCACCGTCTACGCCGCCACGCTCGATCCGCAGGGCCCGACCTCCGTCGTGCTCCAGGATGAGGAGGACGACGACGATGACGACGACGACGGCGATGACGACGATGACGACGATGACGACGATGACGACGATGATGACGATGATGACGATGACGCGGAAGACGAAGATGAGGATGAGGACGACGACGAGGACGACGACGACTCGCTCGTAGAGACTGGCGACGACACCCCGGACTCGACGATCGACGACGAGTCGCTCAAGCAGCCGCTCCAGCAGGCCAGCGGCACCTCGAACGGCGGCGACAGCCTGGTCGCGACCCCCGGTGAGCGCGTCGCCGTCCGGATGTTCTCGTGGATGCCGTCCGGCGTCCAGGTGCCGATCCGACCGATCGACCCGAACACCGTCGCAGCGGCCCCCGGCACGCGCGCTGGCGACCTGGCGTTCGTCCTCGAGGCCCGAGACGCCAGCGGCACGCAGCTCTCTTCGCTTCCCGCCGAGGTGAACCTGGCAATCCGCTACGCCGACTCAACCATCTCCGGCCTGAACGAGGGCACCCTGACGCTCTCACGGCTCAACACGACGACCAATCAGTGGCAGGCGGCCCCGAAACTCGTCCGCGAGCCGGACAGCAACTACGTCGCCGCCTCCGTGACCGAGCTCGGCACGTACATCGTCTCGGCCAACTGAATCGCCGCACCGCCGACCGGCTCCCATGTCGATCGGTAGTGCCCTGACTATTTCCCGACGCAGGCGCCGGATGGACAGCCCGGCGCCTGCGTCGCCTGTTTAAATTGCACATTCCTGACCGGATGCTTTGCGACTCCCGGAGGACAGAGAGCTGCATCACTGACGCCAAACTCTGGCACGGCGACTGCGTAGAAATCTCTCCAGAACCCGCACGCATTCTGGAGGAATCTGATGGACAATCCTGTGGTCATCGTGCTGGTCATCGCACTGGTGGCCGCGATCGGAGCCGCTGTCTGGCTCTACATGCGGAACAGGCAGACCGCGGCCCTGCAAGACCGCTTCGGTCCGGAGTACGATCGCGCCCTCTCCGAGCACCATGACCAGTCTCGGGCCGAGCGTGAGCTGAAGGAGCGCGAGGAGCGCGTCGACCACCTGAACATCCGGTCGCTCGACCGCGAGGAGCGTGACCGCTTCGCGGAGCGCTGGCGGTCAGTTCAGGCCCGGTTCGTGGACGATCCGGCCGGCGCGACCGACGAGGCCGACCAGCTCGTCGGCGAGCTCATGGCGACGCGTGGCTATCCCGTCGGCGACTTCGAGCAGCGCGCCGCCGACGTCTCGGTCAACCACCCCCGCGTGGTCGAGCACTACCGAGCCGCCCACGAGATCGCCCTGCGCAACGCGCACGGCGACGCGGACACCGAGCAGCTCCGGCAGGCACTGGTCCACTTCCGTGCCCTCTTCGAGGACCTCCTCGAAGTTGAGGCCCCAGAACACACGGAGGCACGACGATGACGGACAAGCTTTCGACGGCCGACCTGGCCGGCGGCAACACCCGACGCACCCCCGAGACGCATGATGCGGACACTTCGGTCCAGACCCGCGACCCGGATCGCGACCGGCATGACGCCGACACCCGGGCGACCGATCGAATGGCAAGCGGGGGCGGCGCCTCGACCTTCGACGACCGCGACAAGACGGCATCGCCCACGACCGGCGACGCGGCTGGATCGACCGCGCGCCGGGGTGCTCAGCTTGCCAACCCGGCCGCGACCGACGGCGCCGCCACGTCCGCCGATCGCGCCGACCCGCTCTTCCCCTCCAGCGAGGCCGAGGGCTTCAGGGCGCGCTGGGTCGAGGTCCAGACCGGCTTCGTGGACGAGCCGCGCAGCGCCGTCGAGCGGGCGGATGGCCTGGTCGCCGAGATGATGAAGCGGCTCGCCCAGGTCTTCGCCGACGAGCGCGGCAAGCTCGAAGAGCAGTGGAGCCGCGGCGATGACATCTCCACCGAGGACCTTCGCCAGGCGCTCCGCCGCTACCGCTCGTTCATGGACCGCCTGCTCTCGGTCTAACACCAGGCTGCAGAGACTGGCCGTCTCGATCTGATGGCTCTCCACTTCCGCACAGCAAACGCAGCGAGCCGGACCCTCTGGTGGGTCCGGCTCGCTGCGTTTGCTGTGGGCCCCGCGAACGCGTTCGTGGCGTGGGTGCCACCCGGCACGAACCTTGATCCGACACGGAGGGGGATCCGCCAGACATCCGTCGTCCGCTTCATGCTGTTCATCGAATTGCTCCTGCGTCCCGTAGGGACGCTACGATGGTAGGCAGGGACTTCAGTCCCTGACGAAGGAGCAGGTCAGATGAAGATCGGGGTCTGGATCCCCAGCGTCAGGCGGTTCGCCAGCAACGAGAACATCCGCGCCAGCATCCTCCAGGCCGAGCGCCTCGGCTACGACTCGATCTGGACGATCGATCACATCATCGCGCCGACGGCCAACGCCAGACAGTTCGGCCTGATCTACGACCCGCTGATCGTCATGGCGCTCGCGGCCGGCCTCACCGAGCGGATCCAGATCGGCGTGAGCGTGCTGGTGCTGCCGTACCGCCACGGCGTGCTGACCGCCAAGATGCTCGCCTCGCTGGACGACCTGAGCAACGGCCGCATCATCCTTGGCGTCGGGGCCGGTTGGAACGCCGTCGAGTCCGGCATCCTCCACCTGCCGTTCGAGGAGCGCGGCCCGATGACCGACGAGTACATTCGGATCATGAAGGAGCTCTGGACGAACCCGAAGCCAACGTTCGACGGTGCCTACACGACGTTCTCGGACGTCGAGTTCCACCCGCTGCCAGCCCAGAAAGCCGGGCCGCCGATCTGGGTTGGCGGGAGCAGCCGGGCCGCCCTCCGGCGCACCGTCGAGCTTGGCGACGCCTGGCACCCGATCAACGTTACGCCGGACCAGCTTCGGAAGGGGAAGGCTGAGCTCGCGCAGCTCTGCCAGCGCTTTGACCGTCCCGAGCCCCCGGCCCTGACCCTCCGCATCGACGCCCGGCTCCTGCTGGACGAGTACCCGTACCCCGAGCCCGCCCATGCAGGCCATATGCTCGTCGGCACGCCGGACGAGCTGGTCGATCAGCTCGAGGAGCTGCGCGAGATCGGCGTCGAGCACTTCTCGCTGGAGTTCGTCGGGCGCGACTTCGCGGACTTCCAGGCCCAGATCGACGCCTTCGCCTCCGAGGTCCGCCCCCGCCTCAGCGAGTAGGCAGTAGGCGGAGGGCAGTAGGCAGAAAGTCCCAACTGCCTACCGCCTACTACGTCCGGGCGTAGATCGCGCGGGTCATCAGCAGCACCGCCAGCATCCCCACGATCAGCCCGGCCAGTGCCCAGCGCCGGACGGCCGCCACGCCGCTCGGCGCGTCAGGATCGAGGCGGCGGATCGCCGGACGGAGGCCTGCATCGCCGATCGCCCCCATGGCGATCGCCAGCACAATGCTCGTCGTGACGATCCCGCCCCACTCGCCCACGAACAGGAAGCCGTACCCCCGGCTGCGGGAGATCATAACCAGCCCGGCGATCACGGTCACCGCGCCGGCGATGCTGATCACGCGGGCCGTCGCCAGGGCAATCGCCCGTAACGATTCGTTCCGTTCGCGGGCCAGGGACGGCACGATCGCCAGCAGCATCACCGCGAACCCGCCGACCCACACCGCCGCCGCCGAGTCGTGAATCGCGCGCACCGCCCAGGTCACCAGCGCATCGACCACCCGATCGACCCCTCCTGACTCCTGACTACTCGCCCAGGATCTGCGCCACCACCTCGACGGACAGCTTCTCTTCGGCCAGGCCCCGGAAGGTACCGCGCGTCGGCGGCACGTCGTTGTAGTCCCGCCCGATCCCCATCTTCACATGGTGCGTGCTCGCCAGCAGGTTGTTCGTCGGGTCAAAGCCACGCCAGCCGTGCGTCGGCGTGTACACCTCGATCCAGGCGTGCGACGCTCCCGCCCCACGGCTCGGCTCTGGCACGCCGCTGGTAGATCCGGTCGCCACCCGCCCTCCCATCGGCGCTTCCAGCGTCTGGGTCTGCGTCATCATCCCGAGCGACTGCGTCTGCCGCGCCGGCGCCACCGCCTGCCTCGGCACGATGTACCCGCTCACGTAGCGGGCCGGCAGCCGGATCGCGCGGCACAGCCCGATCAGCACGTGCGCGAAGTCCTGGCAGACGCCCGTCCGCCCTTTCAGTACCTCCGGGACCGTCGTGGCGACCGTCGTCACATGCTGCTCGTACTGGAACTCGCGGTAGACCAGACCCATCAGCCCCTGGACGGCTTCGAGCGTCTCGTTCGCCGAGGCCGGGCGGTACGGTGCCGCCATTGCTTCGAGCGCCAGATCGGCCGGCACGATCGCCGACGGTGTCAGATAGTCGGCCAGCTCTGACGGTCCGAGCGGCGCCGGCTGCGAGAGCGGCAGCCGAAACGGGTCGTCCAGCAGCGTCTCGACGACCCCGCGCGAGACCAGCTCCACCTCGTCATGAGGCCGCGCGATCGTCACCAGGTGGGCCGCGTTCCCGAAGCCATCGTAGTAGCGCCGAATCGCGGCGGCCGGCGTCGCCCGAAGATCGTACTCCTGCCAGCGTTGATGGGCGTCCGTGCGCGGCCCGAGCCGCACGTCCATGACCCCCTCGACGACGTGCGTACCGTAGGTCA
>Ga0114129_10005200_pt1 | contig 18334 bp, 14 predicted proteins | sample RhiMetdeltSRZDD1_FD_80071 | JGI IMG/M metagenome (GOLD analysis project Ga0114129, IMG submission 80071) | Populus rhizosphere microbial communities from Tennessee, USA - Rhizosphere MetaG P. deltoides SRZDD1 (version 2) (version 2) | ecosystem: Host-associated > Plants > Roots > Rhizosphere >...
AACGCTGCCTCTGCCTCCGCCGGACGGCCGGTCTGCGCCAGACAGATTCCCAGATTCGTCAGCGCATCGCGATGCTGCGGCCTCAGCTGAATGACTCGCCGATATTCGACGACGGCGTGGTCGCATTGTTGGGCCTCGCGAAGAGAGTCGGCGTACGCGTAGTGCGGTTCCCACATGTCGGGGGCCTGCACGGCCGCCTCTTCCCACAACGTCGTAGCGTCTGCCCAGACCTCGTTGCGCTGAAGCGTCAGAAGAGCGCAGATTGCCAGCACCAGTGCACCCGCGGCGCGGACGCTGAGGCGACTCGAGAGCGGACGCGCGAGCGCGGCGGCACACGCCATGAAGAGCCCGCCGCTGGCGAGGTACATTCGATGCTCTGCCATGCCTTCACGCAGCGGAATGATGCTCGACGAGGGGGCGATGGCGGCCATGAACCAGACCGCGCCAACGGCGACGAGCGGCATCCGGTGACGGGCGCGTATCGCGAAGAACACGACCGCGATCAACGCTGCGAGCGCGATCAACCCGACGGGATCGAGCGCCGTCGTCGCGAAGCGGACGCGATGCATGATCGTCTGACCGACGGGCACGACCAGCAGCAGCAGGTAGCGCCAGATCACGACAGCCTGCGTCAGCAGATTCTCGATCGGACCGCGAGACACCGCCGCGTCGGTCGACAGGAGCGTGCGCAGCCTGAACAACGCACCGGCCCCGATCAGAATCAGGCACGGAACATAAACGCGCCAGAGCCGCCGGTGGAATCCCCTCTTCGACTCTTCATCACGCGACAGAACCCAGCCGTCGTAGGCCATCAGCACGATGGGCAGCGCCGCGGCCGATTCCTTTGAGGCCAGCGCCAGCACCCCCATACCCACCGATGCGGCGCCCGACAACCGGCTGGACGTGAGAATCGCGCGTCGCGCAAAGATCAGCGACGCGAGGAATCCAGCCGCGCAAAGCACCTCCGAGCGCCCCGACACATATCCCGCAGCCTCGGTCATCATCGGATGGACCGCGTAGGCAGCGGCTGCGAAAAATGCGGGCCACGCCGCTTCCTCGAGCCCGTCGACCGACCGCGCGTCGGTCAGCGCCCGAGTGCACCAGGCGTAAAACAAGCCGACGACAATCGCGTGAAGCGCGACGTTCGTCACGTGAAATCCGAACGCGGTGAATCCCCAGACCGCCCGGTCGAGGGCGTACGAGATGTTCACCGCGGGGCGGAACAGGTTGTACAGGAGGATGAAACGGAGATTCTGAAGATCGACGAGCGACGGATTCAGAAGCACCGTGTCCCGGTCGTCGTAGACGAACGGGTTGTCCAGGCCGTTGACGTAAACCAATACTGCGAGAGCCACGACGGCGATCCCGAGCCCGATGCGCCACCCCCGCGTCGGCGAGGAGCTCCCCTTCGCTTCCACCGCACGCGCGCGTCGGTGAGCTCCCATCGAGCGGGATTCAGTACGCCTTGGCGAACCAGGCTTCGCCGGGCGATGGACGCCCGCACTTCACGCATATTCCCGTCGTGTGCGCACCCGCGAAAGGAATGTTGCGCAGCGTCGCCTGCGTGTCGGCCTTGATCTGCGCTTCGCATTCCTCGGCGCCGCACCATCCGGCGATCACGAATCCCGGACGTCCTTCCATGATCTCCTTGAACTCCTCGTACGAAGACACACGGGTCGTGTGCTCCTCGCGGAAGGTCAGCGCGCGGCGGAAGAGCGTCTGCTGAATCTCCTCGAGCCGCGTCTTGATGAGATCGGCGAGTCCCGCCATCGGCATCGACTCTTTCTCGCGCGTGTCACGACGTGCGACTTCGACGACCGACTTCTCGATGTCCTTGGGACCGATCGCGATGCGCAGGGGCACCCCGCGCAGCTCCCATTCGGCAAACTTCCATCCCGGCGTGTACGCGTCGCGCGCGTCCAGCATGACGCGGATGCCCTGCTGTTGGAGCGCGCCCTCGATCTCTCGCGCCTTTGGCAGGATCGTCTCCTGCCAGTTTCCGCGCGGAATCGGAACGATGACGACCTGATAGGGCGCGATCCGAGGAGGCAGGATCAATCCGCTGTCGTCGCCGTGCGTCATGATCACGCCGCCAATCAAACGCGTCGACACACCCCAGGACGTCGTCCATGCATGCTGCAGGGTTTTGTCGCGTCCCTGGAACTGGATGCCAAACGCTTTCGCGAAATTCTGACCGAGGTTGTGCGACGTGCCCGACTGAAGTGCGCGGCCGTCTCTCATCAACGCCTCGATCGAGTACGTGCGCGAGGCGCCGGCGAATTTCTCGCTCTCGCTTTTCTGTCCCTCGACGACGGGCATCGCGAGCTCGGTGTCGGCGCATTCCTTGTACAGAGCCAGAATCTTCAGCGTTTCTTCCTGCGCCTCTTCGGCGGTCTCGTGCGCGGTGTGCCCCTCCTGCCACAGGAATTCCGTGGTGCGGAGGAACGGCCTCGTGACCTTCTCCCAGCGAACGACGTTCGCCCACTGGTTGATGAGCACGGGCAGATCCCGCCAGGACTGGATCCATTTCGCGTAGAGCGTGCCAATGATGACTTCCGACGTCGGACGAATGACGAGCGGCTCTGCCAGCTCCTCGTCGCCGCCTCTCGTGACCCACGCTACCTGCGGCGCAAATCCCTCGACGTGTTCCTTCTCCTTCATCAAGAGCCCGGCAGGGATGAACAAGGGGAAGTAGGCATTCACGTGGCCGGTGGCTTTGAAGCGGCGGTCGAATGCCTGCTGAATGAGCTCCCAGATCGCATAACCGTACGGCCTGATGGCCATGCAGCCTTTGACCTCGGTGTAGTCCGCCAACTCTGCACGGCGCACGACATCGAGGTACCACTGCGAGAAGTTCTCGGACTGGGGCGTGATTTCCGTCACCGCTGCTTTTGTTTCCGTCTTGTCCGCCATATCGACTTCGCGTTTCCTTTGGCTTTTCGTCCAGCCTGCCCTGCTTACGACCGTACGTCCGTGATGCGCCGCTTCCAATGCCGATCGTCGCGTTGAGGATGATCGAGGCGGAAGTGTCCGCCGCGGCTCTCTTCGCGCCGCCGGGCCGCACGGGCGATCAGCCGGCCGACCGTGATGATGCTCGCGAGGCGCCAGTCCTCGGGACCCATCGACGCCGGGTCCTCATCGATGCGACCGATGATGGCATCCCAGGCCGCATCCAGGCGTCGAACGGCCTCGTCCAACCCGCCGGCGTCGCGGAAGAGGCCGACGTTGCGCCACATGAGGTCCTGGACCTCCTCCGCGCGGAGGCTCTCACCCTTCTTTCGCGAAGAGGACCCTTCCCTCTTTTGCCGCTCCGCCCGGTCGAGCGTGGAAACGGAGCGCTCACGCATTGCCAGACCGGCCCTGGCGCCGAACACCAATCCCTCCAGCAGCGAATTGCTCGCCAGACGGTTGGCCCCATGCACGCCCGTGCACGCGACTTCTCCCGCCGCAAACAAACCGGGAATCGTCGTCAGGCCATCCAAATCCGTCACGACCCCACCCATGACGTAGTGGGCGGCTGGACCGACCGGGATGCGGTCCTTTGCGAGATCGAGGCCCGCGCGGCGACAGGCTTCCGAAATGAGCGGAAACCGTTCGTGCACGTATGCGGGATCCAGGCGATCGAGCGTCAGGAACACGTCCGCTCCAGTCCGCTCCGCTTCGCGCGCGATCGCGCGTGAGACGCGATCCCGCGGCGCCAGATCGCCCATTGGATCGACGCGCGTCATGAACGCGTCCCCGGCCGCATTGACGAGCCGTCCTCCCTCGCCGCGGAGCGCCTCGGACAGCAGAAACCGCGGCTGCCCGGGCATCTTCAAGACGGTCGGATGAAACTGGACGAACTCGAGATCCGCGACCGCCGCGCCCGCGCAGTAGGCGATCGCGACGCCGTCACCCGTCGCCACCGCGGGATTCGTGGTCTCGCGGTAAATCTGACCGGCGCCACCCGTGGCGAGGAGCGTGCAGCGCGCCCGCGCGGACTGCAGCCGGCCACCGTCTTCGAGAAAGCGCACGCCTGCGCACCGGCCCTGCTCGACGATCACGCCGACGGCCCGCGCGTGCGCGTGGATGCGCACGTTCGGCATCCGCGAAACGCGTTCCCACAGGACGCGGCCGATCTCGCGTCCGGTCGCGTCGTGCGCGTGAAGCACGCGACGCACGCTGTGCGCCCCTTCAATGGCCAGCGCCGGCGATCCATCGGGGTCGCGATCGAACGCCGCACCCCACGCGATGAGCTCTCGAACGTAGCGCGGGCCATCCTCGACGAGCACGGCAACCGCCCGTTCGTCGCACAGCCCGTCGCCCGCAGCCACGGTGTCCGCGAAATGCCGCGACGGACTGTCGTCGGGACCCACGGCCGCCGCAATGCCACCTTGCGCGTAGCCCGTACTGCCCTCGCCAGGGTCCGCCTTCGTCAGGACGAGCACGTCGCCGGCGCCCTCGAGCGCCACCGCGGCGCGCAACGCAGCAATGCCGCTGCCGATGATGAGGAAGTCGGCCTCTGCGCTCTGCAATTCTTTGTTATCCTACCATTTGCGCGCCCCCACCCATGCCGTCACCCGGTTCGATTGCCACGACGCCCGTTCGGCTCGATGTCGGAAGCCGCGCCGGTCGCTACCCGATCCATATCGCCCCGGGCCTTTCCTCGCGCCTGGCGTCCATCCTCGATGAGAGCGGCGTCCCGGCCCGCCGGTTCGTCGTCTCCAACAGCGTCGTGTGGCGGTTTCATGCCGGCGCATTCGGGCGCCTCAGCGCCGACGATCCGATCCTCATTGCTGACGGCGAACGCTTCAAGCACCTTCAGACCGTCGGGCGCATTTACGAGGCGCTGATCCGCGCGCGCGCCGATCGATCGAGCGCCATCCTCGCGGTCGGGGGCGGCGTCGTTGGGGACATCGCCGGCTTCGCAGCGGCGACGTACCTCCGTGGCATACCGGTCGTTCAGGTCCCGACCACGCTGCTGGCGCAGGTGGACAGCGCGATCGGCGGAAAGGTCGGCGTGAACCACACGCTTGGCAAGAACCTGATCGGTGCGTTCCATCCTCCGGCGGTGGTCGCCGTCGACCCCTCGCTCCTGTCCACGCTCGCGCGCCGCGAGTTCCGCGCGGGACTCTACGAGGTCATCAAGTACGGCGTCATCGCCAGCCGATCGCTTTTTGGTCGCGTCGTCTCGAACCTCGGCCCTCTCTTCTCGCGCGATCCATCCATGCTGATGGCCGTCATCGGCGAATCCTGCGCGATCAAGGCGTCGATCGTCGAGCAGGACGAACGCGAAACCGGACTTCGGCGCAATCTGAACTTCGGACACACCGCCGGACACGCGCTCGAAGCCGTCACGCGGTACCGCCGCTTCCGCCACGGCGAGGCGGTCGCGTACGGAATGCTCGTCGCCGCCGACATCGCGGTCGCGCGCGGCGTGATGCCCGAAGAGGATCGCGATGCGCTTGCCGGCGTCATCAGTCAGATGGGTCCGCTCCCCACCGTCACGGATCTCTCGATCGCGCAAGTGCTGGAAGCTATCGGCCGCGACAAGAAGGTCGTCGACGGACGACTGCATTTCGTGCTGCCGCGCAGCATCGGCGTTTGCGAGGTCGTCAAGGACGTGAGCGAAGAAGAGATCGCGCGGTCGCTGCGTGCGGTGGGACTACAGAAGTAGCGTCAGGCGCTATCGATTCCATGCTCCTTGAGCTTGGCGAGGAGCATCTTGTAGCTGATTTGCAACATTTCAGCGGCGCGGCCTTTGTTATTTCCTGCCTCGCGCAGCGTATCCTCGATTTTCAGCCGCTCGACCTCGCTCGTCACGCGCCGCGTCACCTCCGAAAGGCTGCCCGACAGATCCAATCGAGCGAGCGGCGAGACAGGTTCTTCGGCGGCCGGCTGCGCGAACGACAGATTCAAGTGGCGCGGGAGAATCGCGTCGCCATCTGCCAGGATGACCGCCCGCTCGATGCAGTTCTGCAGCTCGCGGACGTTGCCCGGCCACCTGTAGCTCTGCAGCTGCGCCAGCACGTCAGGCGAAAAAACGAGAGGCTTCTTCTTCAAATCGCGGCAAAACCGCTCCACGAAATATCGCGCGAGCACCGGGATGTCGCCCGGGCGCTCACGAAGCGGCGGAACCGTGATGGGAAACACGGACAGGCGGAAGTACAAATCCTCGCGGAACCGGCGCGCCGCCACGGCCGCGCGGAGTCCCTTATTCGTTGCGGCCACGAGCCTCACGTCGACTTGAACGGACGCCGTGCCGCCGACCCGCTCGAATCGCTTTTCTTCGAGCGCGCGCAGAATCTTGGCCTGCAGGGAAAGCGGCAGATCGCCGATTTCGTCCAGGAAGAGAGTTCCTCGATGCGCCATCTCGAATTTGCCCGGCTTGCGGCCAACCGCACCGGTGAACGCCCCCTTCTCGTGACCGAATAATTCCGTTTCCAGCAGCGTCTCGGGAATCGCAGCGCAATTGATCGCTACAAATGGAGCGTCGGACCTGGGGCTGAGCGCGTGAAGCGAACGCGCGAAGAGCTCCTTGCCGGTCCCGCTCTCTCCTTCCAGCAGCACGGTCGTGTCGGTCGACGCCGCCCGCTGCAACGATGCAAAGACTTTCCGCAGCGAGGGGTCGTCCCCCACCAGCTGCGGCGCACCCCTGCGAACCGCAAGCTCCTCTTTCAGCAGCAGGTTCTCGGCGACGATCCGCCGCTGCTCGAGCGCGCGCGTCACGAGAAGCAGCAAGTGATCGGGATCGACCGGCTTGGCGAGAAAATCGAGCGCGCCTTCCTTCATTGCCGCGACGGCATCCTCAATGCTCCCGTAGGCCGTCATGACGATAACGGGGATGTCGCTGTCGATTTCCTTCGCGGATCGGAGCACGCCGAATCCATCCCCCTCCGGCAGCCGCAGGTCCGACAGTACGATTGCCGGCTGCGCCTGCTGGAGCAGGCGGACCGCTTCGGGCTGATCCCGAGCTTCCAGGACGGCGTGCCCCTGCCGCTCGAGGGCATGGCGCAGCATCGTCCTCAGAGAGTCCTTGTCTTCGACGATCAGGATCTGGGCGCGGGGAGAAACCAAGGGTGGAGGCGTTCAGCGTAGCCAGCCGGGTGGGACTCCGGCCTTACGCGCCTCCTCTTCGATGTCCGCAATCTGTTTCTGACTCTTCTCGACGTCGGCTTTGACGCGCTCGAGATCGGCAAGCGCCTTCTGACGATCGTCGGCAATCTGAGCCCGTTCAATCGGATTGTCCCGCGCGGAAAAGTCGGCGGTCAGCGCATTGATGCGGCTCTGAAGCGCTTCGGCAAAGACCTGATTGCGGCGCAGTTCATCACGGGCCGTTGTGATCCGCGCGCGCCACGCGGCTTCACTCTTGATTTCATCTGCTTCCGCGCTCTTCTTGGTCTCAGCGGACGGCTTCGGAGCTTCGGCGCGGGTGGGTTGAGCCTGCGGCTTGGTCTTCTCCGGCGGCGACCCTCCGTTCTTCAAGTCCTCGTTGGTCAGCACCTTCGTCGGCTTCTTGAGGCCCTTGCGCCGCTCCTGCTCCTGACGGGCGATCTCGCCGAGGGATGGAGTCTGCGCGAGTGCGGGTACCGCAATCGCCGCCAGGAGGATCGCCGTCAACACCGCGGACGCGGGTCGGCCTCTGAGCGTCATTGCCATGTGGAGTGCCTCCATGAGTGTAGCAGAGTTCACCGAAGCTCCCGCCACGACAGCATTTGCGCGGCCGACCCCGCGCGGCCGACGAGAGCGTCCACCGACCGGCGGGCGCCGCGCGGACCGAACGCTGCAGCACGGATCAGCAAACGACCGTTGGAATCCGACGCCGCGTCGCCATCCGCATCCGTCGGATCATCCGCAATCCACGCAGCCACGTACACCGGCAGGTTGACCAGACGCCCGGGAACGATGCCGCCGATCGGGGCATGCGCGAACAGCCGCCACTCCGGACAGTTGGGATTCACAGCGCGCGACCCGCAACGGTCGTCAGTTGCCGTCTGCAGCGCACGCGTCTCGGCATCGAGATCGACGACCGTGGCGTCGGCGAGCGTGACGAGCCGGATGCCATCGTTGAACGCAGACGGGGGCGCGGTCTGAGCGGCTGTCAGCAGTGATGTCCAGTCGGAGGACGCCGCAAGATCCACCTGAACTCGCGCGACCGCCGCGTCTGCCGCGTACGAGAGCTCCTGAGAGGTTCGCAAGCCCGCGCTCAACCACGTCTCGACTGTGCTCATCATCGTCAAGCCGAGACCGAGCGCGGTGAGAAGTCCGATCAGCAGCATGGTCATCACCAGTGCCACACCGGACTCGCGCCCGCACGCTGAGTCAACGCGACAGGTTGAGATTTCGCGGTGTGACATCCAATGACAATTCCAGTGACGATGACGGGTGGTGAGGAGCGGGAAGGGAGGCGACTTCAAGGTGAACGCGCACGCGGCGGATTCGCAGGAGGTCGGCATCGAAACGATTCGGCGCGACACCCCAGAAAGGACCGTCCGTCAGGTCCGCCGCCGCGAGCTCGGCCAGATGCGAGTAGTACGTAAAGCGCAGGTTGCGGACGCCGTCGACGAGCGGAAACGCCGTGCGGCCGTCGCCTCGCATCAGGCGGCTGTTCGCGGGATCCGACCGATCCAGATAGTAGGTGTGGTGAACAACTTCTCCTATATGCGCCGTTGGCGAGTACTGACGGGAAAAGCTGCCCTCTCCCGACGATCGGGAAATCCATCCTGGAGAGGCATCACCGACGGTGAAGACGTCGTACCCCAAACCAGGACCGCCACGATCGAACACGATCGCCTGCATGCCGGATTCGAAGCCGCACGTGGCAACGATCGCACATGAGATGCCATTGCCTATCGGAAGGGCTGTGGTAGATTCCGTCGGCGCTGTAACGTCCGCTTCGGCCTCCGTGAGCGGAATCCACAACACCGTGATGCGGTCAATGCCGAACGTCACGTCGGTGTCGTCCCTCAGCCCGGCCGAGGGGCGGATCGGCGGAAGATAACCGGCGAGAGAGCCGGCGCCGGCTGCGATACCACCTGCGCCGGCGAGCAGTAGATCGTGCTGGATCGCATCTGCCGCCACGCGCAGCTTCTGCTGCACGTCCGCCATATCGCCAACCGCGCTGGACGCCGCGCGGGCGCCGCGTGCCAACTCGATCATGGTGCCGGCAAGCGCGACGACCATTGCCGCTGCGACGAGCATTTCAACGAGGCTGAACCCCCGCATCGAGTTGATCACGGCGTCACCAACTGTCGCGTCCGCAATGACACGAGGATCGTATCTTCAGGCAGACGAGGTCGCGGGCCGGGTCTGCCCGCGATCGATCGCTCCTCTTTGATCGTCGTTGCCAGAACGATCAGGACGCGCGTGTCCTGCGGATCCTGCTCGAGCGCCAAAACCGCCCATCGCCGCAGGTAGACGGCGCCTTGCGGAGGCTCCGAACCGCCGCCGATCCAGGCTCCGGCGGCATCCAGGTAGTCGACGTATCCGTCGATGTTGCGCTCGAGCGTCCCTGCGGTTGTCACGGAGAGGCCATTCCCCGACGCGCTGAAGGGCTCGCGGCTGACGTCCGTATATGTGTCCGACAGGACCCCGCCGTCAGCGTCACGCGCCCAGAGCAGCGACCGCAGCTGTTCCATCTTCTGCGCGGCGAGCAGCGCCGTTACCGTGCGTGCGCGGGCCGCCGCACTCGCGTCCGCCGCCAGCATCGTGAGCTGCGCGATGCCTGCCGCCGCCACTGTCAGTAACAGCGCGGAGACCAGCGTCTCGACGAGCGTGAAGCCCGACTCGAACGTTCGCCGGGTCGTCGTCCACGACATTGCGGTCCAAGAGAAGTGCAACCAGCGCGCCTCGGCCGGTCTTTGACGTTTTGATCGGATTTACTCAGGTTTTGCGGGTTGTTGCGTTGCCGCGTTCACCAACGACGCAGGATCTTCATCGTTACAGTTCCAGCAGCATTTCAAAATCTGCACGAATCGGGGACACTCACGTTTTAAAAACGTGAGTGTCACGTTTTTAAAACGTGACACTCACAATTTCACGGGCCGGCTGCGTGAGCAGGGGCAGGGTGATGAGGAACCGTGCCCCGGCGCCCGGACGCGGCTCTACCGCGATGCGACCGTTGTGAGTGACGATCACCTTCTGGACCAGGGCGAGCCCCAGACCGGTTCCGTGCGCTTTCGTGGTGAAGAAGGGTCGGAAGATCCGCGCGGCGTCCGCTTCTTCGACGCCGGGTCCGTTGTCCGTGACGGAAATCCGCTGCTGACGCTGGCCGCGATCGATCGTTCCTTCGATGACGATCTGGGGCCCGACGCCCGCCGCCGTGCAGGCTTCGACGGCGTTGCGGCACAGGTTGCTCAGCGCCTGCCGCAGCAGGACCTCGTCCCCTTCGACACAGCCGAACTCCCCTTGAACCGAGACGGTTCCGTGACGCGCCGTCGCATCCGAGCGGATCTCGTCTGCGGCGCGATCGGCGAGTACCGCCATGTCGACCTGACCCAGCGTCAACTGCGCCGGCTTTGCGAAGTTCAAGAAGTTCGTGACGACCTGGCCGAGGGCCTCCGTCTCGTCACGGATGCCCTGCATGTACTGCTGGAATTCAGGTGGGAGCTGCTTCAGATCCATCAGCCGCGCGTAGCCGTGGATCGTTGCCAGGCCGTTGCGGAACTCGTGGGCGATGCCAGCGGTCATTTCGCCGAGCCGCGCGAGGCTGTCCTTCAGCCGGAGCTGATCCTCGAGCTCGACGATTTCGCTCAAGTCGCTGAACAAGCAGATCGCGCCGTGCGCACGGCCTGTCTCGTCGCGGATTGGGGAGACCGTGACGCCGAGATGCGACGCACCGGCTCCGCCCTCCGGGAGCCTCACTGCGCGCCGCAGAACAGGCTGCGCCGTCTGCAGACACTCGTCGATGACGTCCGCGAGCGACGCCGCGCGAGTCAGAACCTGCCCGAAATCGCGGCCCGAGTCGGCCTCTGCGCTGCTGACGGCAAGCATCCGCTGCCCGGCCGGGTTGAGGCTCCGCACCTGGCGATCCTCGCCGACGACGAGGAGCCCGGATGTCATGCTGGCGATGATCTCGCTGCTCAGGCGCTCGGATGCCTCGGCGCGCGCCTTCATCGCGCGCTCCTGCACCTTGAGGCGCTTCACCGCCTCTTCGAGCGCGCCCGCCACGAACGCCGTCTCGCTCCCCTCCTCGCGATGACGACGGGAGAAGGCGCGGGCGGCGGCAAAAAACCGGAGAACTGCAAAAGCCAGCACGGCCACCATGGCTGCCACGATGGCCGTGAGTCCGAGGAAGAGGATGCCGGCGCGAGACATCTGGGGCGTCGTGTGTGCGCGACACGCGCATCATACGACGGACGAGGGTCGGCCCTGCGCGAGGATCAACGCAGCCATCCGGGTGGAACCCCGGCCTGGCGCGCTTCCTCTTCGATATCGGCGATCTGCTTGGTGTTCTGCTCGATCTCGGCCGTCACGCGCGCGAGCTCATCGAGCGCGGTCTGGCGATCGCTGGCGATCTTCGCCCGCTCCGCAGGATTGTCGCGCGCGGAGTAATCGCTCGTCAGCGAGTTGATCCGGGTCTGCAGCGCTTCGCGAAACATCCCGTTCCGCCGGAGCTCTTCACGCGCCTGCGTGATGCGATTCCGCCAGTAGGTCTCGCCCTTTTCTTCTTCCGCCGGCTTCTTCGCGTCAGCCGCCTTGTCTTTCTGATCGCCCGAAGCCTTGGCGGCCGCGGGCGCGGGTGCCGCAGTCGCAGGGGTGGGCGACGGTTTCAAGTCGCCGTTGGTGTAAACCTTGGGGGACGCCGGTTTGGTCTCCGTGCCGTTGGCTTTGCGCCTTTCGGCTTCCTTCTTCGCGATGTCGCCGAGGGATTGAGCGCACACTGGAGACGCCACGAAGAGCGCAACCGCGAGCGTCGAAGCCCAGATGCGAATCATGATACTTTCGTCTCCTTTGGCGCCGCTCCGGACCCCTGCGTCAGCAGCGCAATCCGTTCACGGACTTTATCGGCGTCAGGGGCGTTCGGCGTCAGCCTCAGATACTCCGCATACGCAGCTGCCGCATCGGATCGCCGGTTGAGCCGTTCGAGGCTCATCGCCAGCGCGCGGCGGAACAATCCATCTTCGGGCGACAGCTCAATGGCTTTCTGATACTCGACGACCGCGGCCTCCTCGTTGCCGGACCTGTGCAGCGTGAGCGCGAGGTTGTACGTGGTGGCGTAGTCCCCCGGGAAGAGCTGCTGCGCCCGGTGATATCCGTCAATTGCCTCGGTCCACCGTTCGAGAAGTGCTGCCGCCCGCGCCCGATTGAACACGTACGCCCAGCGATCGGGATTCAGCTCGATGGCCCTGTCGAAGTACGGGAGCGCGTCGACGGGGCGCCCGAGCCGCACCAGGACCTGACCGAGATTGCTCAGCGATTCCGCATCCTTCGGGTTGCGCGCCACCGCGTCCTGATAGTGCTTCAGCGCCGACTCGAAGTCTCCGGCCTGATACGACTCGTAACCGAACCCGGAAGCATCGGTATAAGGACGCTCCTTCTTTGCGGGCGCTTTCGGCTTAGGCGCCTCGACGGCCGGCCGGCGCGCGGCGAGCGGATCGACCGCCGAGCGCGTAACGATCGGCGAGGTAGCCTTGGGCGCCAGCACCCACACGCCGGCGATGCCGGTCAGCGCCACGACCGTCAGGCCCGCGCCGAGCATCTTGAGGCGCCGGCTGTACGCCGCGACGGCTGCCGGATCGACGACGACCGCCCGGGTGCGACACCGCGGGCAGCGATCACGATTCGCTTTGTACTTGGCGCCGCACGACGGGCAGATGACTGCGTGCGCCACTACCGGATTTCCCGCCACGACAGGATGCGCACGCCAACCTGGCCGACGCCGTTGTTGAAGTCTTCGGAGTCGCCAAAGGCCTGGATGTTCGTACCTCCCGCACCGGTGGTCGCGAAATACAGATGCTGATCGACGATGAACGGCGCCGTCGCCCTGCCCGCCGTGCGGGCGATCACGCGGCTGCTGCCGTTGCTGTTGTTTTCAACGTACGCGGACCCGCCGAGATACGTCATCGAATAGAGCGTCGCGGTGACGTCGGCGCACGGCGCGGTCGCATCTTCGATGGTGGACGTGTAGAACACGATGTCACCCGCGACCGTGGGAGACGCTGACGCACGTTCTCCGTTGAGGAAGCCGCCGCTCATGCTCACGGGCGCAAAGTCGTTCGAGAACTTCGTCGTCGAGCCCGACCCGGGGTAGTTGTCCTTCAGCCCGTACATCTTGAAGGTGTTCGAGCCCCCCGACGTCGTCGCGGGCAGCATGTCGCTGCCCGTCGCGAAGAACATGTAGATGTCCGTGCTGCCCACGAACAGCAACGCTGACGAAGCGTAAATCGGCTGCCCCGTGTCCGCCATCAGGTTGGACGTGAGGCTGCCGCTGCTGGTGAAGTCGAAGCGCCAGTACCTGCCATCGATGTCGCCGAGGTACGCCTTCTTGACCACCGGCGATGCGTAATCTCCGGCAGCGGTGGGGTCGGCCTGAAGTGCGTTCTTTCGGCCGTTCGAGACGTCATTCAGCGATAGACATCCTGTTCCGGTGCAGGCTGAGCCCGACGCGTTGCCGATCAGCGCTCCCGTATCGGCATTCAGGAGGTACATCGTCGCTCCCGCCCTGGGAGCCGAGACGCCGCGGTTCGGCAGTGAGTTCTCGATCGCCGGGAAGTACCCCGATCCGACGATGATCGCGTTCGTCGAGCGGTCGCTGTTCAGCGGGCCGACGGCCGGGTCCGACCAGGTGAAGCCGACGGTTTTCTCCGCATACGTCGCGCTCGAGTTGAGGTCGCCCCACATCGTGAGCTTGTTGCCGAACGTTCCGTCGGCAAGCGTGAAGACCTGCTTGTACGTGGGATCGAAATGGTTGTAGTTCGGAAACGCCCACTTGAACGCGATCGACTCGTTCGGCGTGTCGAACTGCGCCAGCAGGTTGTTGACTGCCGTCAGATCGCCGAGGGTCGGATCGACACCCATGCCCGCTTCCGATACATCGAAGCACTGATAGAACGTTCCGCCCGGACCCTCGCCGAACAGCAGGAGCGAGTGCCAGCTGCCACCGATCTTGACCTCCGCCATCTTGGGTGAGCTGTCGACGAAGTACTCGAACTGCTCCACGGACTGGCCGTCAGCGAGCGTGCGCAGCTTCGGCAGCAGGTTGTAGGGAATGAACGCCCACACCTCGTAGCCCGTCCGCGCATCGATGGCGTGCATCATTCCGTCGTTCGCGCCGACGAAGATGATCGACCGGCGGTTCGCGTGATTCCCGGCAAACGTGCCGGCGGCGTCCGGCCGTCCGTAGTCATCGTCTGGCGGCGGATCGAGCGATGGCGGATCCATCAGCCCGGGGGTGGACCCGATGATCGCGCCGATGGGCTGCGTCCGGACGTAGTTGATCAGCGTCGTCGCGCTCGTCGTGTTCATGTTCAAGTGCGGCGCCAGCGTGGAGGCGTTGGCGGCCGTGAAGGCCACGACGGAGCCTCCGCCGCTCCCATTCGGAACATATGTATAGATGTTGCGCGAGTTGGGATCCGCAGGCGTCCGTGCCTGTCCGGCAAGCGACGGCCTGCTGTCGAGATCCGGCCACAACCGAGTGCCGTCCTTGACGAACTTGTAGCCGCTTGGCTTGGTCGAATCGGCGACCGGCTGGTATGTCCGGAACGCCCGCAGCCGTCCGTAGAACCCGGGCAGCTCGAATCCGGCCGACAGCAGAACGTTGCTTCGCTGCGGCACGACCGCATTCGATGAAACGCCGCCGATGTGGATCACGTCGTTCGGCAATGCGGCGCCGTTCGCGTCCTTGCCGCCGGTCAGGTTGACCGTGCCGACAATCGGGCTGACAGCCGAGAACTCGCTGACCTTCGCGGTGTCGAGCTCGGTCGAGCGGCCGTAGCCTGCCTGAATCGCGTAGTCGATCCAACTCGCCACTTCGGATGCGCTCGAGACGTTGTGGTAAGCGCCGCCGCTGTTGGTGGCGACCGTCTGAAGCTGCGCTTCCTCGGCGGCCGCGACACGGACCCCGATGACGTAGATGGGAACGCGGTGCGTCACACCCGACGAGGACACCGACACGAACTGGGAGGCACGCGCCGTCACGTCGTTGCTCGACAGATAGGTCGAGTCACCCGAGTCCTTGCCGCCCGTGATCAGCACGACGATCGTGTTCCGGCACGAACGGCACGAGGCCGTATCGGCTGCGATCGCGTTGATTGCGGCCTGCTTGGCATCGTCCAGCGCGTAACTGAGCGGCCGATCGACGTATCCAACGCCGCCGATGCCTGCCGGAATGAGCGCCTGGCTGTCGCCCGCCGCCCTGTTCACGATGTTCAGCATCGCCGGCGCAGTACCAGCACCGGGCGTCACCATGACGGTTCCGGCCGGTGCAGTCGTCTGGGCATAGCTTGCGGCCGCCACGGACGGCGCGTATGTGGCGTACTTCCCAAGGCCGCCCGCGTTGCAAGGCGTCGTGTCGCCGTAGATCGACTGCGTGAAGTCGCTGACGGTGACCGGCTTGTCGCAGTCGTTGCCTCCGGTGCTGGCGCCGCCGGGCGTCGACCGCCACGCGGGAGTCTTCTGGCGCAGCCGGATGAGACCCCAACGCGCCGTCGAGCTGTTCTCGTTGACCGCCTGCGCCAGACCCGTCTTCGCGATCGCGTAGCGCGTCGGATCGAGGAAGGCGCTGTCGCCCGGCGCATTCGATGTCAGCGGATTTGCGGGATCCCACGCCGCCGCCACGGCGGTGATGAGCGACGACGTGTATTTGCCCGGCGACGCCGCGTAGTTGAACGACCTGAAAATGCGGCGGTAGGTCTTCGTCGTCGAGGTGTTGATCGACGGGAACGCAGACATCACGAGCGGATCGGCAGTGGTCGAGAAGAAGCCGGGGTCGTAGAAATTGCCGTTGCCGTCCTGGAGCATCGCCAGCGACGTGTCCATGACGACGATGACCGTGGGCGGTGTGCGGCGCAGGAGCGTCAACGGATCGAGCTGTGCGGACGCGGTTGCCGACCAGAAGAACACCGCCGCCACGGCCAGCAGCACCGTGCCGGCTGACTTATGGCCCCCGATCGACCGCAACACGCCGCGTTTACGCCTGCACTTCATCACTGCACCACCAGATTGCCGGTTCCGACGTTCATCTTCATGTTCGTAAGCGCCTTACCGGGCGTCTGCACCGCGGCCTTGCGTGCGCGCTGGTTCAATTCGTCCTGACCGCGCTGCGCGATCTGACCGCGTTCGATTTCCGTGCTCGAGGTGCGCGCGACCGTCACCTCCAGAACTTTCCGAGTTCCCGAGGGTCCATACGCTTCCGCATGCAGCGTGAGCGTTCCATTCGTATCGAGGAGCGGGTTGCCGTCGTTGTCAGCCGGATCGTCCCCCACCCACACCGCGATGTACATCGAACTGTCGATCACGTTGTTCGGCAGCATGTTCGACAGCGGACCGTAGGCGAAGAGCCGCCACTGCGGGTTGTTGGGCCCCCACTGATTCGCCGCATCCGTCTGCGCCTGCATGGTCTGCGTCGCGGTAATCAGATTGATCGTCTGGCCGCTGGCCGGAATGGCCGGACTCGTCGTGCTGTCGAGGAAACCTGACGGAGTGGCCGACACCTGCGCCGGCGTGCCCGCGGCGAGAATGTCGTTCCAGCGCGGGATCAGCAGCAGGTCCTGCACGACACGCTCGACCGCGGCGTCCGCGGCGTACAGCGCTTCCTGGCTGTTGCGATAGTTCGCCGAGATCTGCGTCTCGGTGTTGCTCATGAGGACCAGGGTCAAGCCGAGCGCGGTGAGGAGCATCGTCGCCATGAGCGCGATGATTAGCGCGGTTCCGCGCTCGCTCGAGAGCCGCCGAGGTGATTGATGGTGCGTCATACTCAGCGGCTCAGATTCATGTTGCGCGGCGACACTTCAAAGGACGTGACCAGGTCCGGGATGAACTTCTGCCCGGAGGTTGCGGTTCCGGAGTTTACGAACAGCGTCGAGTCGGTCCCGCGGAACATGGCGTTCGGCGTCTGGACACGAATGGTGACGCGCACTTTGCGCACCCGGTACAGATCCGCATCGAACTGGTTCGACCCGCCCCCGCACCACGGACCGTCGGTGAACATCGAGATCGGCATCGGAGCCAGCGACCCGCCGCCGGTCGTGAGGGTCTGCATGCTGCCGCCAAGATACGAACCGGTCGCGTCGTACAGACAGTTCGCCTGACCGGTCGCGGGCTTCGGCTGCGTGGGTGGATTGGGATCGCCGTAATAATCGAAGCGCAGGCCGACAACGTTGTCGGCGACAGGCGTCGCAGGCTGATCGCTGCCGTCGTAATACATCAACTGATGGGTCGTCGTGTCGAGGTAATAGGAGGTGCTGTGTATTTGAGTGACTTGCGCGCCCACATCGTAGGTCCAGTTCAAATCCTGCCCACGATGCTGCAAGTGAGCGGCGTCGGCCTGAACGTTCGTAACGGTGAACGTGTCGAAGTGACCCGTATTGTCGAAAATGATCACTTCCATGCCTTCGGTGAAGCCGCAGAGTGGCTGCACGATCGGACAGTTCGGCTGATTGGTGACCTTCAGCTCCGACGACTGCGGAGGCATCGGCGAGCTGATGGTCGTCTGCGAGTACGTGTTCGGGATATACGTCAGCGTGATCCGGTCGGTGTAGGCCGTCTGATAGCCGTCCGGATTCGTGCGTCCGGTCTTGCGCGGAATGATCGGCGCGAAGAATCCCAGGAGCGACCCCGTTGTCGCGCCCTGATAGACACCGGCACCCGACATCACCAGGTCCTTGAACAGCGTGTCGCTCGAGACGCGCATGCGCTGCTGCATGTCCTGCACCTCGGGCTGAACCTGCGACGTCGCCTGCGATGGGTTGACGAGCTGAAAGATCGTGCCGGTGACGACCATCATGATCGCCATCGCGACGAGCACTTCGAGCAGCGAAAAGCCTGACTCGCGCCGGACGCGTGACTGCGATGTCATGGCGCCTTCCTCGTTCGCACGCTGATGAGCATCGCGTCTTCGACCATGCGCGTCCGGCCATCAGGCGTGATCACGCGGCGGATTTCCTTGGCGGTTGTCGTGACCAGCACGGTCAGCACGAGCGTGTTGTTCGGGTTCGTTGGCAGCGGCAGGATCGACCAGCGTCGCGTATACACCGCCCCGGCAACCGGCGTGGTGCCGGTGCCAACACAATTGCCGCGCCCGTCGAGGTAATCGACGAAGCCATCGGTGTTCTGCTCGAGCGCGTCCGCGGGCGACGGATCCAGGCCGTGACCGGTGCTGTCCGGAGTGCAAAGGGTCAGGTTGGTCGTCGTATCG
>Ga0114129_10005201_pt1 | contig 18333 bp, 17 predicted proteins | sample RhiMetdeltSRZDD1_FD_80071 | JGI IMG/M metagenome (GOLD analysis project Ga0114129, IMG submission 80071) | Populus rhizosphere microbial communities from Tennessee, USA - Rhizosphere MetaG P. deltoides SRZDD1 (version 2) (version 2) | ecosystem: Host-associated > Plants > Roots > Rhizosphere >...
AGCTCGGTCAGCTCGCTCGGCCGGGACACCACGACGGCCCGGGGCGGCAGCGTCACCGCTCGGTACCCAGCCGGGTCACGAGGCCGGTGAGCACGTCCGGGGTGATCGTGAGCTGCCCGATCTCTGGCAGGTGGCCCGCGACCTCCTTCGCCGCGAGGGCGTACAGCACCGTGGCCGGGAGGTCCCGGTACGCCGCGAGCCGCGCCGCCTCGGCCTCGCCCTCGGCGAGCCCGACGACCCGTACGGCCTCGGCCTTCACCGTCGACAGCAGCCGCTCCCGCTCGGCCTCGGCGGTGGCGTGTACACCGGCGCGCTCGGCCTTGCCCTGTGCGGTGGCGAGCTCGGCGACCGCGTCCAGCTCGGCCCTGCGCCGGCTGTTCGCCCCGTGCTGCTCCACCAGCTGCTGCTCCCGCCGGGCCAGCTCGATCTGGCTCTGCAGCTCGTTCTCGGCGATCGCGCGCTCGCGCTCGACCGCCTGCGCGCGGCGGTCGTACGTCGCCCGGTCGGCCTCGACCTGCACGGCCTCCCGGGTCGGAGTCTGCAGCGCGCGCTCCAGCTCGGGCTCGGGCCGGATCGCCACCACCCGGGCGCTGACCACGGTCACCCCCGTCTCGGCCAGCCGCGGGTCGGTGGCGAGCGCCTCGCCCACCGCCGTGCGGACCGGCGCGATGCCCGCGGTCAGCGCCTCGGCCAGTGGCACCCGGGCCAGCAGGTCGAGCGCCGGCTGCTGCGCCAGCTCGGCGAGCAGCGTGGCCACCTGGTCGAGCGGCTGGGCCCGCCACCCGCCTCGGCCGGGGTCGATCGAGAAGTCCAGCCGGCTCGCGGCCAGGGCCGGGTCACTCAGCCGGTACGTGACCGTCGCCTGTACGGTCACGTCGGCGAAGTCGCTCGTCCGGGCGTGGAACAGCAGCGGCAGGTCCCGGTCGTCGATCGGCACCTCGCTGAGTACGGCGGTGAGCGGCCGGTACCAGAACGACATCCCGGTGCCCTCGTGCCGTACCCGCCCCCGGCGCTGGTGCCGGACCCACGTCGTCGGCGTCCCCCGCAGGTGGCGCAGGAACAGCCGGCGCGTCACGTCTGCCATCGTCTTCCTCCCCTTGTTCTCGTCACACTGACGATAAGCGCCGTGTTAGATTCTCGTCAAGGTGGTGATTAATCGGATGGGCGACTCAGCCGCAGGCATGGCGGTGACCGTGGACCTCGTCGTGCTGACGATCCGGCGCGACGTGCTGTGTGTCCTGCTGGTCAAGCGCGGCGTCGAACCGTACGCCGGCCGCTGGGCCGTACCCGGCGGGTTCGTCCTGCCCATCGAGGACCTGCCCGACGCGGCAGTACGCGAGCTGCGCGAGGAGACCGGGGTCCACGAGTCCGCCGCGCACCTGGAGCAGCTCGCCAGCTACGGCGCCCCCGACCGCGATCCGCGCGGGCGGATCGTCACGGTGGCCTACCTCGCGCTGCTGCCCGACCTGCCGACCCCGCGGGCGGGTACGGACGCCGTCGACGCGCGCTGGCACCCCGTGTCCGACGTGGACGGTGCGACGCTCGCGTTCGACCACGGCCGGATCCTGACCGACGGGGTGGAGCGGGCGCGGGCGAAGCTCGAGTACTCACCGCTCGCCACGGCGTTCTGCCCCGACCGGTTCACGATCGGCGCGCTGCGCGAGGTGTACGAGGCCGTCTGGGGCACCGCGCTCGACCCGCGCAACTTCCACCGCAAGGTCACGACCACCCCCGGTTTCGTGGTACCCACCGGGCGGTGGACGGCGGGCGACCGTGGCCGGCCGGCCCAGCTGTACCGGCGGGGACCGGCGAGGCTCCTGCACCCGCCCATGCTGCGGCCGGAGCGTCCAAACAATCCCTGAGCGTCGCAACACGCAAGCTTTCCGACTCTTACCAGATATCCGACAACCCTCGCCCTACGTACCCGCTGGTAGTGGGTTGACCGGCCTGTTCTGCGAGTATGGAATCGCGGCGGTGCGGAGACCCCGCGGCCGGGCATGACGACAGGGAGACGTGGGAATGGCGAAGGGCGAGCCGTCGGTCGCGACGAAGCGACCGGAGGACAAGACAGCCCGGGCGCGGGCCAGTGGAGATCCACCGGCGGAGCCCGAGTTCGTGCAGCTGCTCACCCCGGACGGCGATCGGGTGGAACACCCCGACTACGCCGTCGACTTCACCGACGAGGAGTACCGCGGGCTCTACCGCGACCTCGTCATCGTCCGCAAGCTGGACGCGGAGGCCACGGCCTTGCAGCGGCAGGGCGAGCTGGGCATCTGGGCGAGCCTGCTGGGCCAGGAGGCCGCGCAGGTCGGCTCCGGCCGCGCGCTGCGCGAGCAAGACATGGCGTTCCCCACCTACCGCGAGCACGGCGTGCTCTACTGCCGGGGGATCGACCCGATCATGCCGCTTGGCCTGTTCCGCGGGGTCGACCAGGGTGGCTGGGACCCCAACGAGTTCAAGTTCAACATGTACACGATCGTGATCGGGGCACAGACGCTGCACGCGACCGGCTACGCGATGGGCGTCGCGCTCGACGGCAAGGTCGGCAACGGCGGGCCCGACAGCGACAGCGAAGCGGTCATCGCGTACTTCGGCGACGGCGCCTCCGCGCAGGGCGACGTGAACGAGGCGTTCGTCTGGGCCACGGTGTTCAACGCGCCGATCGTGTTCTTCTGCCAGAACAACCAGTACGCGATCTCCCAGCCGATCGAGCGGCAGACCCGCGTCCCGCTCTACCAGCGGGCGGCCGGCTTCGGCTTCCCCGGCATCCGCGTCGACGGCAACGACGTCCTCGCCTCGTACGCGGTCACCGCGCCGCGCTCGACGACGCGCGCCACGGCCAGGGGCCGAGCCTGATCGAGGCGTACACGTACCGCATGGGTGCGCACACGACCTCCGACGACCCCACCCGGTACCGCATCGCGAGCGAGGTCGACGCCTGGCAGGCCAAGGACCCGATCAAGCGCGTCCGGCTCTACCTGGAAAAGCAGGAGCTGGCCGACGACGGGTTCTTCGCCGACGTCGACGCCCAGGCCCAGCGCGAGGCCGTGCACCTGCGCGAGCGCGTGCTCTCGATGCCCAACCCGGACCCGGCGCAGATGTTCGACAACGTCTACGCGCACGGATCGCCGCTGCTCGACAGCGAGCGGGCCGAGTTCGCGGAGTACGTGGCGTCGTTCGAAGGGAGCGCCCACTGATGGCCGAGACACTGACGCTGGGCAAGGCGCTCAACATCGGGCTGCGTCGCGCCATGGAGCGCGACCCGAAGGTCATCCTCATGGGCGAGGACATCGGCAAGCTGGGCGGCGTCTTCCGGATCACCGACGGGCTGCAGAAGGACTTCGGGGACCCACGGGTGATCGACACCCCGCTGGCCGAGTCGGGCATCATCGGCACCGCCGTGGGCCTGGCCATCCGGGGGTACCGCCCCGTCTGCGAGATCCAGTTCGACGGGTTCGTCTACCCGGCGTTCGACCAGATCGTGTCGCAGGTCGCCAAGATGCACTACCGGTCGCAGGGCAAGGTCCGGCTGCCGATCGTCATCCGCATCCCGTTCGGGGGCGGCATCGGCGCGGTCGAGCACCATTCGGAGTCGCCGGAGGCGTACTTCTCGCACACGGCCGGCCTGAAGGTCGTCGCGTGCGCCAACCCGGCCGACGCGTACACGATGATCCAGCAGGCGATCGAGTCCGACGACCCGATCGTGTTCTTCGAGCCGAAGCGGCGGTACTGGGAGAAGGGCGAGGTCGACACCGACGCGCCGCTCTCCGACGCGTACCCGTTGCACGCGTCGCGGGTGATCCGCGAGGGTCAGGACGCCACCGTGCTCGCGTACGGACCCATGGTGCGTACGGCTCTCGACGCGGCAACGGCGGCGGCCGAGGACGGCCGGTCGCTCGAGGTCGTCGACCTGCGTACGCTCTCCCCGCTCGACCTCGGGCCGGTCTTCGACTCGGTCCGGCGTACCGGCCGGTGCGTGGTCGTCCACGAGGCGCCGAGCAACGTGGGGCTGGGCGCCGAGATCGTGGCGCGGATCACGCAGGAGTGCTTCTACTCGCTGGAGGCACCCGTCCTACGGGTCACCGGCTTCAACACGCCGTACCCGGCGGCCCGGGTCGAGGAGGAGTTCCTGCCCGACCTTGACCGGGTGCTCGACGCCGTCGACCGTACGTACGGGTGGTGACCGGGGTGGCCAGGATCGAACAGTTCAAGCTCCCCGACCTCGGCGAGGGCCTGACCGAGGGCGAGATCCTCAAGTGGCTCGTCGCCGTCGGCGACACGGTCACGCTCAACCAGCCGATCGTGGAGGTGGAGACCGCGAAGGCAGCGGTCGAGATCCCCGCGAAGTGGGCCGGGAAGGTCACGCAGATCTTCCACGAGGAGGGCACGACGGTCGAGGTCGGTGCGCCGATCATCGCCATCGACACGCAGCCGGACGCGGGCGACGTGCCCGATACGTCGACACCCTCGGCCGCCGCGCTCGCGGCTGTCGAGGTCGCACCCGCCGAGGGCGCGGTCGAGCCGGGGCTGATCGGCGGTCCCGCGCCGGGCGGGCGTACTGCGGTGCTCGTCGGGTACGGGCCCAGGACGGCGGCGGCCAAGCGCCGGCCCCGCAAGGGCGTGCCCGAGCCCGCCGCCGCGTCCGCCGCACCGGTCGAGGCGCCGGCCCGCGTCGAGCCGCCCGCGCGCGTCGAGCCGCCGGTGCCCGCGCCGGTCGAGGCCGAGCCAGTCGACAACGGGCGCCTCGGCGGCGGCGTCCTCGCCAAGCCGCCGGTCCGCAAGCTCGCCAAGGACCTGGGTGTCGACCTGGGCACGCTGACGGGCAGCGGCCCGCAGGGCTCCATCACGCGCGACGACGTACAGGCCGCGGCGTCGGGCACCGGGCCGGCACCCGCGGCCGCCACTGCCCCGACCTTCGGCGCCGACCGTGAGCAGCGGATCCCGATCAAGGGGGTCCGGAAGCTGATGGCCGAGAACATGGTCGCGTCGGCGTTCACCGCGCCGCACGTGACGATGTTCCTCCAGGTCGACGTGACCCGTACGGTGCGCGCGGTCGACCGGCTGCGCGGTATGCGGGACTGGCGCGACGTACGGGTGTCCCCGCTGCTGATCGTCGCCAAGGCGATCCTGACCGCCATCCCCCGGTACCCGATGGTCAACTCCACCTGGTCCGGCGACGGCGGTGAGATCGTCGTCAAGGAGTACGTGAACCTCGGCATCGCGGCGGCGACGGAGCGCGGGCTGATCGTGCCGAACATCAAGGACGCCGGACGGCTCCCGCTGCGCGAGCTGGCAGATGCGATGAACGCGCTGGTGGACACGGCCCGGTCGGGCCGGACGGCGCCGGCCGACATGTCCGGTGGCACATTCACGATCACCAACGTCGGCGTGTTCGGCGTCGACACCGGTACGCCCATCCTGCCGCCGGGCGAGGCCGCGATCCTCGCGTTCGGGGCGATCCGCGAGACGCCGTGGGTACACAAAGGCAAGATCAAGGTGCGGCACGTGACGACGCTCGGGCTGTCCTTCGACCACCGGATCATCGATGGTGAGCTCGGCTCGAGGTTCCTGCGCGATGTCGCGGCGTTCCTGGCCGACCCGGAGGCGGCTCTGCTCTCCTGGGGGTGATCAGACCCAAGCACGTGGGGGTCCGCCGGATACCGGCGGACCCCCACTTCTTTTCCCAAGTACCCCTGTCAGATCTACGATCCTTCGGGAGGTGTCGCAACTCACCGTTGAATCGTTGGCGCCCCGGTGGGCTGTCGCGCTTCAATAGTGGAGGTTGACGAGCGATTCTCACAACCGAATTGCCGGGGAGGGCAACACCATGAACATGATCGAACGGATCCGCAGCCGCCGGGCGTCCGCCCGCCGCGCACGCGCGATCGCGCTGGCAATGCAGGCCGCGCCGACGCGGAGCATGCGTGACGAGCTGATTGCGATCTCGAGCCGGTACTGAACCGGTACTGAGCTCGGCGCCAGACGCCGGCCCACCAGCACACGAGGCCCATCCCGACCCGGGGTGGGCCTCTTTCGCACCCACCCTGTGGCCGATTGGCTCAGCGCGACCCGGCCGGTACGGTGGGGCACGCTGGACGGGCATGAGGAGGCGAAGCGCGGATGACGTCCGAGGGGGGTCCACGGCACGCGAGCCCCGAGCCGGCTGAGCCGGCCGAGGAGTACGGCTCGCCGCCGCCGTGGCCGGGACCGGCGGCGAACGAGCCGTGGTCGGGGTCCACGTCGGGCGAGTCGACCGGCCGCACCGGTGCGGTCCGCGCGACGGCCTCCGTACCGGTCCCGACGAGCGCGCCTCCTGGGCCGTCGCCACAGTCTCCGCACCTGAGGTACGACCAGCCGACCGGTTCGCTCGCCGACTACGCGCGGGAAGCCCGGCAGCAGGCGCCCGCGGGTCGCGTACCGAGCCAGGCGGGACCGCAGGGACAGGCCCCGGGCATGTCCACCGGCCAGGTGTACGGGTCGGGCGAGGCGACCGGTGTCGCCCGCGCCCGCGCTGCCGTCAGCCCCGGCGCGGCCGGGTCCGGCGCGGCAGGCCCGGGTCCGGGCCACCCCGGCGACGTGCCGCAGGCCCACGCCGGCTTCGCGCCACCGCCGCCGGACGCGACGCCTGGCGGCACGGTGCCGGGCGGCGCGGTGCCGCGCGGCGGGACCCCTCCTCAAGGTGTACCCCTGCCGCCCGGCGGCTTCCCCATGCCGCAGGCCGGGTCGGCGCCCCCGCCGGGACCGCACGCCGGGCCACACGCCGGCAGCGGGCCACACGCCGGCGGTGGGCCGCGGGCCGGGTTCGCGCCGCCGCAGGCGCCGGGCGCGGGTACGTCGACCGGCATACCGGTCGGTGCGTCCGCCGGCGGGCCGTCCGCTGGACCGGGCACCGGCGCCGAGGGCCGCCGCGCGACGGGCACGGCGCACGTACCCGAGGTCGCCCTCCTGCCGGCGCACCAGCTGCCCTCGCTGCCGAAGCCGGTACCGAGGGTGTACGGGAACCCGGCGCTGCACACCGCCAACCCGGCCGCGTTCGTGACCCCCCAGAGTCCGCCCGCTCCACCCGTGGCGGCGCGCGCCAGCGCACCCGCGTACGGAAGCGCGGCGCCCGGCGCCCCCGCCCGGCCGCAGGTGCCCAACTGGGCGCACTCCGTCGACGCGCCCGCGGGGCCGCCGACCGGCCCGCCGTCCCTACCGATCCCGACGAGTCCGGGCCCCGGCGGTCCGGCGGAGTGGCGCGGTACGGGCGAGCCGGAGGAACGCCCCACCGAGGCGGCCGGCTCCCACGTCGGGCTCCTGATCGCGGTCGGCGTGGTCGTACTGCTGGCGGTCATCGGGCTCACCGCGTACATGTGGCCGCGTACGAACGGCGGCCCCCAGTTCGCGGTGAACTCCTGCGTCAAGCAGATCGACAACACCGCCGAGGCGGTGGACTGTACGGCCGCCGGCGCGTACAGGGTCGTGTCGCGGGTCGACAACAGGGACCTGTGCCCGGACGCCAAGCAGCCGTACGTGGAGCTGAGCGAGGGTGACAACCCGATCCTCTGCCTCGCGCCGGCGAACGCGCCGCAGGTACCCAACCCGAATACGACCTGACGGCGGCGCTAAGCGGCCCAGCCGATGTCGGCGTAGACGGGGCTGGCGAAACCGAAGGCGCCCACGTTGGCCAGGCCCTTCCGGCAAGCGATCTGGTGGGGCCGCTGGTACGTGGTGATCGAGTGCACCTCCTGCCACAGCTTGGCGTCGATCTGGTTGGCCAGCTCGATGGCCTTCGCCCGGGTGAGCTCGGCCATGGCGGCGTCGAACAGCGCGTCGATCTCGCTGGAGCCGACGCGGGCGTAGTTCTGCCCGTCGGCACCGGTCGTGCTGGCGTAGATCGACCGGGAGGCGCTGACCGGGTACGGGGTGCCGATCCACGAGAACGTCGTGAGGTCGAACGCGCCGGGCGTCACGTACCGGTCGAAGAAGTCGCCCGCTGGCACGGCCGTCACCGTCACGGCCACTCCGACGGCCGCGAGCTGGTCCTTGACGAGCGCCGCTTCGACCCCGCTCGGCGTCACGCCGTCGGGCACCACGAACGACAGGGCCAGGGGCGTACCGTCCTTGGCCCGGGTCGCGCCGGAGAGCCGCCAGCCCGCCTCGTCCAGCAGCTTCCGCGCCTGGTCGGGGTCGTACCGGCCCACGTCACCGGAGTTGTCGCGGTACCCGTCCTGGTTGATCATGAGCAGGTGGTTGCCGAGCGGCCCCGGCGAGATGCCGAGCGGCCCGAGTACGGCCCGCCCGATCGCCGCGCGGTCGATGCCCATGGCCAGCGCCCGCCGTACCGTCACGTCCGACAGGATCGGCCCCGCCGCGTTGAACGTGAGCTGCCGGAAGCTCGGCCCGCCGGCCACCCGGATGTCCGCGCCGGCCGCCTTCGCGCGTACGTACCTCCCCGGGTCGAGCCCGACGTCGACGAAGTCGATCGTGCCGTCGACCAGCGCGTCGAGCTGGACGCTGGGGTCCACCACGCGGAAGGCGATGGACTCCAGTCGCGCCTTCGCACCCCACCAGCGCTCATTGCGTACCACCGAAATGGTCCTCGTCGTGACGTCGACGCGGTCGAGCCGGAAGGGGCCGGCGGACAGCGGCGGTCCGGGGCGCCAGCCGTCGTTGAAGACCGTCGGGTCCTGGTTGGTCGACGCCGGATAGAGAGGGTTGAACAGCGCGGTCCAGTCCGCGTAGGCGCGCGTGAACGTGACGACGACCGCGCGGTCGTCGGAGCCCCGCTCCACGCTCGCGATCTGGTCGTAACCCTTCGCGGAGGCTACCCGGTAGGCGGGGTTGGCGCCGCTGGTCGCGACCCACTGCCAGTGGAAATCGGCCCACGTGACCGGCGTGCCGTCCGACCAGACGGCCCGGGGGTTGATCCGGTAGGTCACGACCTGCCGGGGCGCCGTCGCCACCTCCGGGTCCGCAGCGAGCAGATCCCGGTTGGGGTACGGCGTGCCCCGCGCATCGGCGAGGAACGCGCTCGGCAGCACGGCCTGTACGACGTCGGCGGTGTCCTTGCCCGCGCCGTCGACCTGGTAGTAGTTGAAGTTGGCCGGCAAGCTGGACAGCGGCCACGACAGCGTGCCCCCGTCACGCAGCTTCTCGCGCGGCTGCGCGTTGATCTGGTTCGCCGGCGCGGGGGCGGGGGTGGGCGGCGGCGCGTCGCCGGAGCAGCCACCGATCGCCAGTACTGCCACAATCGCCACAAAGGCCGCCCAAACCCGCATGCCACACAGCTGACCAGAAAACTGATGCTATGTACGTGAATTGCGCAACCTGCTGGGTGTGCCGATACCTCAGATGGGCCAGGCAAGCCAGTAGGATAATGGTATGACCGTGAAGCTCAGTATCAGTGTTCCCGACGATGTTGCTGAATACCTTCAGGGCCAGGGAAATGCGTCCGCCGCTGTCACCGCGGCGGTGCGGCGAATCCTTCCGGAGGCACGTCGAGCGAGCCAGCGAACCGCTGCTCAGGCCTACGGGGAGTACCTGCGCGGTCGAACCACGCAACAGGCTGCCGCCGACGCAGCGGTCATCGAGAGCAGCAACGACATCGCGCTTCGCGGTTCGGAGTGGTGAGGCGGGGGCAGATCTGGACGCTTCTGCGCGGTAGCGGTCAGTACCGAGTGCTGATCATCAGCAACGACGAGTACAACGGCGTAGAGGAACTTGCCATCTGGGGACTTGTCGTGGCGCGCGATGTGCCGCACCCCAACCAGCTCGCCGTTCGTCTGGGTAGCGACGATCCGCTCAGCGGGGCCTCCGTCAAGATCCACGGCGTGGTGCAGATCCTCGACCGTACGGCGCTGCGTGACAACCACGGATTCGTGTCCCACATGACGATGAATGGGGTCGAGACGGCGCTACGGGACTTCCTCGAGCTGCCCTGAGTCCTTTCGGGCGGACGATGGCTCGCGCGACGGCCGGGATGCGGTCGTGCTCGCGAAACTGGTGACCAGACCCGTCAGGAATCGAGAAGCGCGGGCTACGGAGTCGCAACTAGCGTGATCGTCATGGGCAACCCACGACCACAAGGAGTGACCATGACCGGCTCATCCACCCAGGGAATCAAGACCGTGCTTCATCCCGTGTCCGACCTGGAGGCGGCCAAGGCGGTGTACACCGCTCTGCTCGGCATACCGCCACAGACCGACTCGTCCTACTACGTCGGCTTCGAGGTCGAGGGCCAGCAGATCGGGCTGGTGCCGGGCGGCGGACCGCAGGGCATGACCTCGCCGGTGGCCTACTGGCACGTGCCCGACATCGAGGCGAAGCTCGCCGAGGTGACCGCCGCCGGAGCCACCCTGAAGGAGCCCGCGCGCGACGTCGGCGGGGGCCGCCTGGTGGCCACCGTCACCGATCCCGACGGCAACGTCCTCGGCCTGCTCCAGGACCGATGAGCGCCGACCCCCGCTCCCGCGCTCAGCGCCGTCGCGACACCGAGCACCGGCTCACCCACGACATCGACGTCTGGGTGGCCAGTGCCTCGGCGGACGGTACGCCGTACCTGGTGCCGCTGTCCTTCGACTGGGAGGACGAGGCGCTGCTGGTGGCCACGCCGGCCGACAGCCCGACCGGCCGGAACCTGGCTGCCAGCCGGACGGTCCGGCTGGGGTTGGGCGACACCCGCGACGTGTCGATGATCGAGGGCGACGTCGAGGTCCTCGAGATCGATGAGCTGCCGCGGGAGCGGGGTGACCGGTTCGCCGCGCGCACCGGCTTCGACCCGCGTGCGCTGGCCACGCCGTACCGCTGGTTCCGCATCTCCCCGCGCCGCATCCAGGCGTGGCGTGAGGCGAACGAACTGCCCCACCGCGAGCTGATGCGCGATGGCCGCTGGTTGGTCTGACGCCGACAATGAAACGTCCGCGAACCGAGGGAGACACGATGAGCAGGGCCACGAGGACTGAGACGCAGTCGCACGCGCCGCACGCGGCCGACAGTCACGACCTGATCCGCGTGCACGGCGCGCGGGTGAACAACCTCAAGGACGTCAGCGTCGAGATCCCGAAGCGCCGGCTGACGGTGTTCACCGGAGTCTCCGGCTCGGGCAAGAGCTCGCTGGTGTTCGGCACGATCGCCGCGGAGTCACAGCGGATGATCAACGAGACGTACAGCGCCTTCGTACAGGGCTTCATGCCGACGCTGGCGCGGCCCGACGTCGACGTGCTGGACGGGCTGACGACCGCGATCATCGTCGACCAGGAGCGGATGGGCTCCAACCCCCGATCCACCGTCGGTACGGCCACCGACGCCAACGCGATGCTGCGCATCCTCTTCAGCCGGCTCGGGAAGCCGCACATCGGGTCCCCTCAGGCGTTCTCCTTCAACGTCGCCTCGATCAGTGGCGCCGGCGCGGTCACCGTGGAGCGCGCCGGCCGTACGACGAAGGAGCGGCGCAGCTTCAGCATTCTCGGCGGCATGTGTCCGCGCTGCGAGGGCATGGGCTCGGTCAACGACATCGACCTCACCCAGGTGTACGACGAGAGCAAGTCACTCAACGAAGGCGCGCTCACGATCCCCGGCTACAGCATGGACGGCTGGTACGGCCGCATCTTCACCGGCTGTGGCTTCTTCGACCCGGACAAGCCAATCCGCAAGTACACCAAGAGGGAGCTCAACGACCTCCTGTACAAGGAGCCGACCAAGATCAAGGTCGACGGCATCAACCTCACGTACGAGGGGCTGATCCCGAGGCTCCAGAAGTCGATGCTGTCCAAGGACATCGACTCGCTGCAGCCGCACATCCGGGCCTTCGTGGAGCGGGCGGTCACGTTCACCACCTGTCCGGAGTGCGCCGGTACCCGGCTCAGCAAGGAGGCCCGGTCCTCGAAGATCAATAAGGTCAACATCGCCGACGCGTGCGCGATGCAGATCAGCGACCTGGCCGAGTGGGTCCGCGAGCTCAAGGAGCCGTCGGTGGCCCCGCTGCTCGAGGCGCTGCAGGAGAACCTCGAGTCGTTCGTGGAGATCGGGCTGGGCTACCTCTCGCTCGACCGGCCGTCGGGCACGCTGTCGGGCGGCGAAGCACAGCGCGTCAAGATGATCCGCCAGCTCGGCTCCGCGCTCACCGACGTCACGTACGTGTTCGACGAGCCGACGATCGGGATGCATCCGCACGACATCCAGCGGATGAACGGCCTGCTGCTGCAGCTGCGCGACAAGGGCAACACGGTGCTCGTCGTGGAGCACAAGCCGGAGGCGATCGCGATCGCCGACCACGTCGTCGACCTCGGCCCGGGGGCCGGCACCGGGGGCGGCCAGGTGGTGTTCGAGGGTACGGTCGACGGGCTGCGGTCGAGCACCACGATCACCGGCCGGCACCTGGACGACCGGGCCGCCCTCAAGGAGAAGGTACGGACGGCGTCCGGAGCGCTCGAGGTACGCGGCGCCAGCACCCACAACCTCCGGAACGTCGACGTTGACATCCCGCTCGGCGTGCTGGTCGTGGTGACCGGCGTGGCCGGATCGGGCAAGAGCTCGCTGATCCACGGCTCGGTGTCCGGCCGGGACGGAGTGGTGTCGATCGACCAGGGCGCGATCCGCGGCTCGCGGCGGAGCAACCCGGCGACCTACACCGGACTGCTCGAGCCGATCCGCAAGGCGTTCGCGAAGGCCAACGGCGTCAAGCCGGCCCTGTTCAGCGCCAACTCCGAGGGCGCCTGCCCCACCTGCAACGGTGCCGGCGTCATCTACACCGACCTGGCGATGATGGCCGGCGTGGCCACCCTCTGCGAGGAGTGCGAGGGGAAGCGGTTCGAGGCGTCGGTGCTGCGGTACACGTTCGGCGGCAAGGACATCAGCGAGGTGCTCGCGATGTCGGTGACCGAGGCCGAGGAGTTCTTCGGCGCCGGGGCAGCGGCGACACCGGCGGCACACCGGATCCTCGCCCACCTCGCCGACGTCGGGCTCGGCTACCTCAGCATCGGCCAGCCGCTCACGACGCTGTCCGGCGGCGAGCGGCAGCGGCTCAAGCTGGCGACGCGGATGGTCGAGAAGGGCAGCGTGTCCAGTGTCTACATCCTCGACGAGCCGACCAGCGGACTGCACCTCGCCGATGTCGAGCAGCTACTGGGCCTGCTCGACCGCCTCGTCGACTCCGGCAAGTCGGTCGTCGTCATCGAGCACCACCAGGCGGTCATGGCGCACGCCGACTGGATCATCGACCTCGGGCCCGGCGCCGGCCACGACGGCGGCCGGATCGTCTTCGAGGGCACCCCGGCCGACCTCGTCGCCGCCCGGACCACCCTCACCGGCGAGCACCTGGCGGCCTACGTCGGCACCTGACGATCATCGGGGATGATGGGCGGATGACGCGGGTACGGGCGCCCGAGCTGCAGGGGCGCGGATGGCTGAACACGGGCGGGAAGTCGCTGTCGATCAAGGACTTCCGGGGTCGCGTACTGATCATCGACTTCTGGACCTTCTGCTGTGTCAACTGCCTGCACGTGCTCGACGAGCTGCGGCCGCTGGAGGACAAGTACGCGGACGTCCTCGTGGTCATCGGCGTGCACTCGCCGAAGTTCGCCCACGAGAAGGACCCGGACGCGCTCGCCGCGGCCGTCGAGCGGTACGGGGTCGCGCATCCCGTCCTCGACGACCCCGAGCTGACCACGTGGCAGCAGTACGCGGCGAAGGCGTGGCCGACGCTGGCCGTGGTCGACCCGGAGGGGTACCTGGTCGCGAGCATGGCCGGCGAGGGGCACGCCGAGGGGTTGGCGAAGCTGCTCGACGAGCTGATCGCCCGGCACGACGCGAACGGCACGCTGCACCGGGGGGACGGCCCGTACGTCCGGCCCGCCGACGCGGACACCCCGCTGCGCTTTCCCGGCAAGGCGATCGCGTACGGGGACGGGTTCCTCGTCAGCGACTCCGCGCACCACTCGATCGTCGAGCTCGCCGCCGACGCGGAGACGGTCGTCCGGCGCATCGGTACGGGTACCCGCGGCCGGCAGGACGGCCCGCCCGACCTGGCCACGTTCAGCGAGCCGCAGGGGTTGTGCCTGCTGCCCCAGTACGTGGCCGAGGTCGCCGGGTACGACCTCGTGGTCGCCGACACCGTCAACCACCTGCTCCGGGGCGTACGCCTCGACACGGGCGAGGTCATCACGCTCGCCGGTTCCGGCCGGCCGTGGCGGTCCACAGTGGACGAGCACCCGCACGACTCCCGCGCGGTCGACCTGTCGTCCCCGTGGGACATCGCCTGGTACTACGAGCGCGTGATCATCGCGATGGCGGGCATCCACCAGCTCTGGTGGTTCGACCCGGTGAAGCGCACGGCCGGGGTGTACGCGGGCACGACGGTCGAGGCCCTGCGCGACGGCCCGCTGCCCGACGTCTGGCTCGCCCAGCCGAGCGGCCTGGCCGCCGACGGCGAACGGCTCTGGCTGGCCGACAGCGAGACCTCCTCGTTGCGCTGGATCGAGGACAGCGCGCTGACGACCGCCGTCGGGCAGGGGCTGTTCGACTTCGGGCACGTGGACGGCCCGGCCGACCAGGCCCTGCTGCAGCACCCGCTCGGCGTGTGCGCGCTGCCCGACGGCTCGGTACTCGTCGCGGACACGTACAACGGGGCCGTACGGCGGTACGACCCCGCGACGCGGCAGGTGTCCACGATCGCCACCGATCTCGCCGAGCCGAGTGACGTCGTCCTCGCCGCCGACGGTGGGGTGGTGGTCGTCGAGTCCGCGGCGCACCGGTTGATCCGCCTCGCCCCGAGCGCGGTCGAGGTCGCCGGCCCCCGGCAGCGCACCGAGCGCCCGGAGACCGAGCTCGCGCCGGGTGCCGTGACGCTGGACGTGATCTTCGAACCGGCACCCGGGCAGAAGCTCGACGAGTCGTACGGCCCGCCGACCCGGTTGATCGTGAGCGCTTCCCCGGCCGAGCTGCTGGTCGAAGGCGCCGGGGAGTCGACCGAGCTGTCCCGCCGCCTGGTCCTCGCGTCCGGGGTCGAGGGCGGTGTCCTCCAGGTCGTCGCCCAGGCCGCCACGTGCGACGCCGAGGCCGAGCACGCCGCCTGCCACATCACCCGGCAGGACTGGGGCGTACCCGTGCGCGTCGTCGACGGCGCTCCGGACCGGCTGCCGCTCGTCCTCCGCGGGCTGGACGCCTGATCGATCGTTACGTCGCTGTTTCGAGCCAGGGCTACCATCGGGGCCGATGAGGCGGCACTGGTTCGGCGTGCTGGCGGCGGGGGCGGTGCTCGCGTCGCTCGCGACCGCGTCACCCGCCTCGGCCGTACTCGTCGACCAGGCCGACATGAACGCGGCCGTCACGGCGAGCCCCAACCCGGCGGGTACGGGCGGCACGATCACGTACGCGATCCGCGTCGTCAACTCGGGGCCGACCGTCGCGCTGAGCCCGGTCGTCGCCACCGCGGTCCCCGGCACCACGAAGTTCACCTCGTTCGCCGCGCCCACGGGTTGGACGGTCAACACGCCCCCGGCCGGGGGCACCGGCGCGATCTCCGCCACCCGGGGCGGCTTCGCCAGCGGCGCGACGGCGACGTTCACGCTGGTCGTGACCGTCAACCACGACGCCGGCAACGGGTCCAACATCGTCATGGCCGCGACCGCCTCGTCCCGGCTGCCCGACCCCAACCCGGGTAACAACCGCAGCGAGGTCACGGTCCAGGTCAACAACACCGCCGACCTCGTCGTCGCCGCCGTCGACAGCCCCGACCCGGCCGGGCCCGGCGGCCAGATCAGCTACACGCTCGGCGTGGCCAACAACGGGCCGGCGCTCGCGCGGGACGTGTCGCTCCGTGTCGACGTGCCGGGCAGCACCGCGTTCGCGTCGTTCGCCGCCCCGGCGGGCTGGTCGGCGACCGTGCCGGCGGTCGGGCAGGGTGGCACGATCACGGCGACCAGGCCCGACCTCGCGGCCGGGGCGACCGCGACCTTCACCCTGGTCGTCGCCGTCGCGCCCGGGACGGCCGAGGGCACCACGATCAACCTCAACGTCTCCGGGGGTACGTCCACCGGCGACCCCAACGGCGGGAACAACTCGACGAACGTGACGACCGGCATCGCCAACGCGGCCGACCTGTCGGTGAGCGCGTCCGGCGTACCCGCCCCGGTGGACCCGGGCGGCACGATCACGTACACGATCGCGGTCAAGGACAACGGGCCGGTCGGCGCGGCCAGCGCGGCGCTCAGCGCGATCACGCCGGCCAACACGGTGTTCACGTCGTTCAGCGCGCCCGAGGGCTGGGCGGTCAACGCGCCGGCCGCGGGCGGTACGGGCACCGTGACCGCGACCCGGCCCAGCCTCGCCGCGGGCGCGACGGCCACGTTCACGCTGGTCGTGACCGTCAACCCCGGTACGGCCGCAGGCGCGACGATCACCCTCACCGCGAACACGGCGTCGTCGACGACCGACCCCAACGCGCAGAACAACACGGCGACGGCGAACGTGGACGTGCGTACCCCCGAAGCGGGTGGAAACGGCGCGGCGCCGAGCGGGAGCGCGGACCCGGGGCGGTCCGGCGATCAGCTCGCGTCCACCGGCTTCCCGAACATCCGGGTGATCGGGTTGACCACGCTCGTCGCCGGTGCCGGTCTGTTGATCATTGCGGTGGCGCGGTCCACGTACCGGCGCCGGCAGGGGTACTGAGCTCGACCCCGGCCGCGGCCAGCCCGGCCCGTACCTGCTGGGCCAGCGCGACGGCGCCCGGAGTGTCCCCGTGTACGCAGAGCGATTCGATCGGTACGGGGATCTCGGTGCCGTCCCGCGCGACGACCACACCGTCGGTGGCCATCCGTACCGCCCGCGCCACCACGGCCTGGGCGTCGTGGACGACCGCACCGGCCACGGACCGGGAGACCAGACGCCCGTCCGGCTCGTACGCGCGGTCGGCGAACCCCTCGGCCACCACCCGGAGACCGTCGCGGGTGGCGAGCCGGGCGAGCACCGAACCCGGCTGGCAGAGCACGGGCAGCTCCCGGTCGTACGCGGTGACCGCCGCGACGACCGCCGACGCCTGCCCTTCGTCGACCGCCGCGGTGTTGTACAGCGCGCCGTGCGGTTTCACGTACCGCACCGCGGTGCCCGCCACCCGGCAGAACCCGTCGAGCGCGCCGATCTGGAAGATCACGTCGTCGCGCAGCTCGTCGAGGTCGTAGTCGATGCGCCGCCGGCCGAAGCCGGCGAGATCGCGGTAACCCACCTGCGCGCCGACCGCGACGCCCCGCTCCGCCGCCGCGAGGCACACCCGGTGCATGGTCGAGGGGTCGCCGGCGTGGAACCCGCAGGCCACGTTCGCCGACGTGATCACGTCGAGCAGGGCCACGTCGTCGCCGAGCCGCCAGATGCCGAAGCCTTCGCCGAGGTCACTGTTGAGGTCCACGGAATGCCACGGTAGCGCCGGGCCGGGCCTGCGCGAGCAGCGCCAGGTCCGCGGGCATGACGATCGCGATCACCGGGTACCCGCCGGTGGTCGGATGGTCGGCCAGGAAGACCAGCGGCTGGCCGTCGGGTGGCACCTGCACCGCGCCGAGGACGACGCCCTCGCTCGGCAGCTCACCGTCGCGGACCCGGGTCAGCGGGGCGCCCATGAGCCGGGCGCCGATGCGGTTGCTGTGCGGGCTGAGGGTGTACGTGGTGAGGGCCGTCAGCGGGTCCGCGAACCAGTCGGCCCGGGGACCGGGGTGGACGCGGAGTACGAGCGGATCGGGCGGGATCGTCCACTGTGCACTGTCGTCTGTGGACACGGCCGCGTCCGCCGGAGCCGCCGGCCCCAGCGGCAGCGTGTCCCCGTCGCGGAGCGGGGCCGGGCCCAGCCCGGAGAGCGTGTCGGTCGACCGGCTCCCGAGTACGGGCACCACCGCGATCCCCCCGTCGAAGGCGAGATAGCTGCGGACTCCCTCGCTAGGGGCGCCGACGGCGATGGTCGCGGTGACCCGGACGGGGCGCCCGTACGGGGCCGGCCGACCGTCCACATGCCACGGTGCCGGTGCCCCGGTCAGCGCGACGGTCGTGTCCCGGGTGACCCGCAGCGCGCACCGGCCCAGCGTCAGCTCCAGCCCGGCCGCGCCGGATTCGTTGCCCACCAACCGGTTCGCGGCGTCCAGAGCCGGCCGGTCGAGGGCACCCGCCCGGGGTACGCCCACGTGGGCCCAGCCCACCCGGCCGTGATCCTGCACTGTGGACAGTGGACCGGCGCGCTCCACGTGAATCATGGAAACCGCACCCGCGTTCCGGGGACGAGCAACGCCGGTGGCCGTCTGTCCACATCGAACAGGCGGGCATCCGTACGGCCCACGAGCCGCCAGCCGCCCGGGGACGCGGTCGGGTAGATCC
>Ga0114129_10005202_pt1 | contig 18332 bp, 15 predicted proteins | sample RhiMetdeltSRZDD1_FD_80071 | JGI IMG/M metagenome (GOLD analysis project Ga0114129, IMG submission 80071) | Populus rhizosphere microbial communities from Tennessee, USA - Rhizosphere MetaG P. deltoides SRZDD1 (version 2) (version 2) | ecosystem: Host-associated > Plants > Roots > Rhizosphere >...
CACTCAGCACATTACATCGGCCCCGCCCGTCATCCGCAACGCCGGCCGCGAGCTCGCTGGTCTCGCCGACGGAAAGCGATGGGTCTTCCTCGATCTCGTCGACGGGTGAGTCGCGATTGACGTTCGCGCGATCCCTCTCGTGAAGGGCAACTGACGCGCTCAGGCGAGCGATGGCTTCATCGGAGCCGATGCGGCGGTCGGTCGTTCGTTGTTCTCGACGCTTGCCCGATCGGTGAGCCTCGTCAACGGGGAAGGCGCGAGGCGAGACACGCTCTGCCATCCCGAGCGGGAAGTGTCTCCGTTTGGGTGGCCTCCTCTGGGCAGCAGCACGTTGACGAACGCCATTGCGCGTGCCAATAGCGCGGGATTCACGGCGTTCAGCAGCACGGCGATCCGAGCGGGTGATGTGATGATCAACTCGGGATCGCCATGACGACACGCGTCGATGATCTGGCGGGCGGCCAAACGCGCGTCGACGGACAGCCCGCGTATCGAGTCGGCCAGATGGAACCACGTGAATTCAGCCCGATGATTGCCCTTGAACCGCGCGTTGTAGGTCGAGCCGGTGCGCATCAGACCCGGACACACTGTCGTCACGTGGAATCCGTCCCGTGCCAGCTCCGCACGCAGACCGTCTGACAGGCCGGTCAGCGCGAACTTGCTCGAGCAGTACGGGAGCAAATGCGGCACCGCGATCTTGCCGCCAATCGAGGAGATGTTGACGATGCGCCGCGCACCACGACGGCGCATGTGCGGGAGCGCGGCGAGCATCGTGAACAGCGGGCCCCAGAAATGCGTGGCCATCGCGTCTTCGAAATCGGCGATCGTCATGTGCTCGAGCGGTCCAACCTGAATGATTCCGGCGGCGTTGATCAGCACGTCGATCGTGCCGCGCGCATCAATCACCTGCTTGATCGCCGCGTCAGCGTCACGTCGTTCGCGGACGTCGCACGAGATGGTGGTCGCGGAGAATCCACGATCCCGAAGATCGACACGCGCGCGCTCCAGCTCTTCCGAATCGCGCGCGGCGAGCGTGACGTGTGCGCGTTCGGCCGCAAGCTCACGCGCAATGACGAGGCCGAGACCTCGTGAACCGCCAACGATGAGGACCGACTTGCCGGCGAAATCGATTGCCCGAGACGCGCGCGCGAGCCGGCTCAGGAGGAAAGTGGCGCCGACGGCGGCGGTGAGGCCAAGGGCTTGTGTGCGTGTCATGAGCATCCTCGTACGGGGTGAAGAAATCCGCGCGAACCTCTACGACTCGAGTCGCTCAGCCCGGCAAACGCTGAAACCGGCTTCTCACTCTGGCCACACGCGTGCTCACGTCGGAGCAGGCTCAGCGGGCTGGACCTGCGGCGTCTTTGGCGTACCGCAACCACAAGCACATCGAGAAGCAATGGGTACGCCGACTGTCCTGATCTCAACCGGTCGACGAGACGCGACCGAGCGTGTCTTGCTCCACCGATTTCGAGACGCATGAGTTCGCTGCGGCCTGGCAGCGCGGTTGCACTTCAACGTCAGTCATGAACGCTTTTCCGCGAGGATGATTCGACCATGACTCCACATACCGACAGTCGTACTTTAGGCGAGATGTTTGCCGAGCTCACTCGAGAAACGCGGACGCTGGTTCAGAACGAATTCGAGCTCGCGAAGACGGAGCTCACTCAGAAGGCCTCGAAGATGGGCAGAAGCGTCGGCTTCATCGTCGCCGGCGGATTGATCGTCTACGGCGGCTTTCTCGCGATCGTCGCGGCGATCGTGCTCGCGCTGATGGCGATTGGGCTGGCCGCATGGGCAGGTGCCATGCTCGGCGGCGTCCTCGTCGCGGGAATCGGGTATCTGCTCATTCGCTCGGGACTCTCCGGTCTTCGATCAGAAGATCTCACGCCGCGCGAGACGATTCAGACGTTGAAGGAGGATGTGCGATGGCTGCGAACCCAAACGAAGTGACCATGAGTTTCGACGAGCGGCACGCACATACCGCTCCGGAGCTGCCCCCGTCATCGAGGACCGTACAGCTCCGAGCACAGATCGATGACACCCGCGCCGAGATGAGCAGGACGATTGACGCCATTCACGAACGTCTGCGCCCGAGAAATCTCATGACGCATGCGCGCGAGACGGTCAAAAGAGCGGCGATGAACCGCGCGAGAACCTTCGCAGGAGGCGCAGCCACGCTCGCCGGTACTCTCGCGGGGAGGTCCGTGCAGGCACGAGCGACTGTTGCGCGTATGGCGCGGGAGAACCCGGGACCGGCCGCGGCGCTCGTCGGCATTGCAGGTGGATGGCTGATCGTGCGCGTCGCCCGCGGCCGTCGACGCAATCACGCCGGGTAACGATCAGCACGTCCACCGGCGATGATTCAGGCGTGCGTCGTCGCGCCAACCGCGCGCTCGAGCTCCGCGATGTTGATCTTCTTCATGCGGAGAAGGGCTTCCATGGCTCGTTGAGCCGTCGCCGATTCGTGGTTCTTGAAGAGCTCCTGCAGCATCGTCGGCACAACCTGCCACGAGAGGCCATATCTGTCCTTGAGCCACCCGCACTGCTGCGCTTTCGGGTCACCGCCGCTCGACAGCTTCTGCCAGTAGGAGTCCAGTTCGTCCTGTGTGTCGCAGTTGACTTGCAGTGAGATCGCTTCAGTGAATGTGAATGCGGGTCCACCGTTCAGAGCGGTGAACGGCTGCCCGTCGAGCTCGAATGCCACCACCATCACCGATCCCGCCGGTCGTTTGTGCGTCTCGAATCCCGCCTTGGTGTATCGCGTGACGCTGGTGATCTTCGAGTTCTTGAAGACGGACACGTAGAAGTTCGCTGCCTCTTCAGCCTGGTTGTTGAACCACAGGCATGGTGAGATTCTGTGTGTGATGCGCATCAGGTCCCTCCTTGCTGGAACTCATCGCGCCGCGAGAGTCCCGACCTGTTGATCTCGACGTACGCGATAGTGCCTGTCAAGCACGGCCGCGGCCTCGTGTAGGTAGCGGTAACGGAGATTGCGGAGGAAACGGATCCACACGGAGGAACGGAGAAACGGAGAACGAACAATCAACAGACTCCGTTCCTCAGTTTCCCCGTGTAAATCCGTTCCCTCCGTACTTTCCGTTATCTGTATGGACGCAGGATTGCAGACGCGACACGCAGGAGGAGACGCGAGCATGAGTACGGTACTCGAGGAAATCGTCGAGCTCGAGGAACAGCTGCGACAGGCGGAATTGGGCCCTGATCCCGAATTCTTCGAGAAGGCGCTCGCCGACGATGTCGTGTTGGTGTCCGACGGCGGCGAGCCTCCGTTGAGCAAATCCAAGGTGGTCGATGCGCATCAGCCTGGACGAGGGCCGAAGTTCACACGCGTCGAGATGAGCGATCTCAAAATCGTGGACCACGGTGTTGGAGCGGTTGTCACCTGTCGAGGCACGTATGAAAATGCGCAGGCCACGCATACATTGCGGTTCATGCGCGTCTGGCTCAAAACGCACGACAGATGGCAGATCGTGGCTGCCTCGATCTTCGGCTGAGGCGTCGCGCGCGCGGGTCGACGACCGCGCGGGCCCAGCGACAGCGCGGGCCAGCTACATAGCGGCTCGCCGTCGCCGGCGTGACGCGTGGCGCTGACGTGTTCGTGCGGCCTTACGCGCGGCCGCGCGGCGCATTGTCGGTCCCTTCGTTCGTGCGGCCTTGCGGGCCGCGGCGCTTCGATCCGCGCGCGAACGTCGCCGCGCCGCGCTCTTGGCCTGCCTCCCGAGCGCGTCGTGCGATGCGGAGCGTCGGGGCTCACGCTTCAACGCTTGCCTGACGGCGCGTGCCCGTCGCGTCGACGTTCGTCTGCGTGGGTGCGCTCCAGCGCGAGTCGCCGAGGCGGCGCTGCGCTTGGTCGTCGCCTTTGCGCTCGCGGGCGGTTTCGGCAGCTTCACGCCCGCGCGCCGCGCTTTCGACAGGCCAATGGCAATGGCCTGTTTTGCCGACCGTGCGCCATGCTTTCCTTCTCGAACGTGATGAATCTCTTCTCGCACGAACTCACCAGCTTGTGTGGACGGGGCCTTTCCCTCTTGCTTGTCCTGGCGCGCCCGCCGCAGTGTTTCCTGTTCAGGCATGGTTGATTTCCCCCGCGAAGATCCACGCAACAGAGGTGCCACCTTGCAGGTTGGAGGAACGCCTCGTCCATAATGGATGCGCGTGTCCTACTCATACATATCTATATTCGTTGTGGGCATCGCGCTCGGAGGCGCGAGCCTTTCTCCGGTGTTGGCGCAGGTACCCGAGTCGACACCGCTCCCGTTGAACAACCCGACGTTACGGCCGATCGCGTCGGCCGTGAAAGTCAGCAGTCCACCCACCATTGACGGCGTGTTGGATGAAGGCATGTGGAAGGACGCCGTACCGCTGAGCGGGTTCGTGCAGGCGGAGCCCCTGGAGGGCAAGCCCGGCTCGGAGACGACGGAGGTGCGTCTCCTCTACGACGATCAGGCGATCTACGTCGGCGTGGTCTGCTACGACCGCGATCCATCGCTCATCGTCACGACCGACACGCGACGCGATGCCGGCCTTGGGGAGATGGATTCGTTTCAGATGATCTTCGACACGTTCCACGATCAGCAGAACGGGTTCGTGTTCGGCACCAACGTGGCGGGCGTGCAGTACGACGCACAGGTTCGCGACCAGGGAGATCAGACGGCCAGTTGGGATGGAAGCTGGGACGTACAAACCAGCATTTCGCCAACAGGGTGGATTGCCGAGTTCCGGATTCCTCTGCGTACGCTGCGTTACGGGCCCGCGCCACAGACCTGGGGAATCAATTTCTTTCGAAACATTCAACGCACCAGAGAGCGAAGCTATTGGGCGCCGCTTGCGAGAGTCTATGACCTCGGGAGGCTGACGTCGGCCGGTGAGTTGCGAGGGCTCGAGCTCGAGACACCTCGCAACTTCAAGTTGCTGCCCTACGGCATCAGCTCGGGAAACAGGAACTTCACTCCGGCATCCAAGACGGACTTCGATGGCGACCTCGGGTTCGACGCCAAGTTTGGTCTGACACCCAGCTTGAATCTCGACGCCACCTACAACACGGACTTTGCGCAGGTCGAGGTCGACACGCAGCAGATCAATCTCTCGCGCTTCAACCTCCGTTTTCCCGAGAAGCGGCCGTTTTTTCTCGAGAACTCGGGCCTCTTCACGATTGGGAAGGGCGACGAGCTGGACCTGTTCTTCAGTCGCCGAGTCGGTCTCGACGAAAACGAATCGCTCGTGCCGATTCGAGGGGGCGGACGACTCACCGGCAAGGTCGGTGGTCTGAACGTCGGCGTGTTGAATATGCAGACGGGAGACACCGGAGAGCAGCCGGGCAACAACTTTTCGGTGATGCGCGTGAGCCGCGAGCTGCCGAATCGCTCCGGCATCGGCGGGATGTTCGTCAATCGATCGGCCACAGGGAGCGTGACGAGGTCGGATGACTGGAATCGCACGTGGGGCGTCGACGGCCGCTACGGGGTGGGCGAGTACTTCACGATGGCGGGCTTCGCGGCTCGCACGGAAACGCCGGGGTTGACGGGACGGGACTTCGCGTACAACGTCGATACCGAGTACAACGACGGGCAGCACCGCGCAGGCGTGGAGTATGGCCGGACCGGAGAAGCCTTCAATCCCGAAGTCGGCTTCCTCGAGCATGAGCACGGCTACCGTCGCCTGCTCTTCCGCTACCACGAGACGATGCGCCAGCCGTGGATCCGACGCTGGGGGTTCCGCGAGTGGCAGCCGCACGTGAATTACACACGTTATGACTTCCTGGACGGCGGCCTGAACAGCGCGGAGCTGCACATCGACAACCATTGGGACTGGGAGAACGGCAACCGGCTCGATACGGCGCTCAACGGAAGCTGGGAAGGTTTTCTTGTGCCCTTCGAGATCTATCCCGGCATCGTTGTTCCGGTTGGAGAGCACGGCGGCCTGCGGTTCAAGCTGAACTCCAACACCGATCGGAGACGATGGATGTATGCGCGTCTGCAGTGGGACGCCGGTCGGTTTCTCACCGGCTATCAGAACAGTCCCACGCTTCAGGTCGTCATTCGGAACAGCGGGCGGTTCACCGTCGATACGAATTGGGCCTATCGCGCGATCGACTTACCTCAGGGAGCCTTCCGCACCAATCTTGGAAACATGCGCGTGACGTACAACTTCACGCCGTCGGTGTTCATTCAGAGCTTGATCCAGTACAACGACAAGACCGATCGCTGGTCGACGAACTTCAGGTTCCACCTGCTGGAGACGGCCGGCACCGGTTTGTTCGTCGTCTACAACGACACGGAAAGCCTCGATGGACTCGGCCCGATCAACCGCGCGTTTATTGTCAAGTACGTGCGGCAGTTTGATTTGCTTCGATAGATCGAGCGCCTGCGTTCGACGGCGCTGTCATGCTGTAGGCTGGATCGGTGGACCCTCGCATGAAGCGCATCTTTCTGCTCTCGCCGGCCAACTGCAGCGGACGCCGTGCCGGACTGATCACCTCGGAATCCGCGAGGTTCGCGCTCGCCGAGCAGCTGCGAATGCCTGAAGGCGCGTCGCTCGGCGAGGTCTTCAGCTTCATGAGCGGGCTGTATTTTCGCGGAAAGCTGGCGTACGCACGGCGATTTACCTGTCCGCCTGATCCCGCCGATCCCATGGTGGCGGGTGGAGTGCTCGTCATCACGCCGAATGCCGGGCTTCGCGCCGCGGACGTGCCGGTCACGCTGGACGTGATTCGTGCATTTGCCAGGGTGTCGATTGATCTCGGAAATGCTCTCTATTGTCGGCCGCTCGAGCAGGGGGCACGCGCGCTCTCTGCGAGCATCGGCCCCGATTGCGATGTCGTGCTGCTTGGCAGCATCGCGTCGGGCAAGTACGTCGAGATTCTGCGGCCGATTTTCGGTGAGCGACTGCTGTTCCCTGCGGCATTCGTGGGGCGTGGCGACATGAGTCGCGGCGGGTTGATGCTTCGCTGCGTCGACAGCGGCGTCGAGTTGGACTACGTGCCGATCGCGGGTGCCATCAGGCAGGGCAAGCGTCCACCGAAGCTCGCGCCGCGATCGGGCGTTCCATCCTAAGCCCAGAGCTCAATTGGGTTCGGCATAATCAACGAGTCTCGCGGGTCCTGTCGCGGGGTGTCCCCGCTCGCGGCCACCCCATCGCGCAAAATCCGCGCGATAGGGACCCCGGCGTGCGGCGCCAAAAGACGGATCACGACGATCAAAACAAGGATCACGGAGAGGCGCCTGCGCGGCGAGCGGGGATGCCCCTCCCCGCGCCACCCGCTCGAACGGGCCACTTGCCTCCGAACCCAAGTAAGCTCTGGGTGTAGAACGCTACTCGGCGCGCAATGCCCCCAGCGGCTCGACGCGCGCTGCGCGGTACGCCGGCAACGCACAGGCGACTAGCGCCGTGACGAGCAAGACAATCGGGACGACGCCATACGTCGGAAGATCGTGCGTGTTCGTTCGATAGAGCTGCGTGGCGACGAGGCGTCCAACTCCAAACGACGCAGCCACGCCGATCGCCAGGCCAATCATCACGAGCTTCATGCCGCTGCCGACGACCATACGAAGAATGGCTGGGGGCTCAGCGCCGAGCGCAAGCCGTACGGCGATCTCGCGTCGGCGCTCGCCCACGGTGAACGCCAGCAGTCCGTACAATCCAACCACGGCGAGCAAAAGCGAACCGCCCGCGAACCCGGCCAGCGTCAGCGCGCCAAATCGTCGCGGCGCGACGACATCGTTCGTGCGCTCGGCCATCGAGTTGATGCTCTCGATGGCCAGTGCCCGATCGAGGCTTGTGATCTGCCGACGAACCAGCGAAACGATCGAGAGAGGATTCCCGTCAGCGAGGAGCGCCACTTTGATCGCTCGGCCAAACCTGAGATTGTCCAGCACGACATCAGGGAACTGTCGAAACGGCTCGTAGGCGTGTATCGACGGCTCGACGCCCAGCGGGCCGTCCGCGACATCCGCCACAACGCCGACGACCGTCAGCCAGGGAGCGGCGCTGCTCGCATTGACGCCCCACTTGAGACGCTTGCCGATCGGATCCTGACCGGGCCACTTGGTCTTCGCGAGGCGTTCGTTCACGATGACGGCCGCTCGATTGTCGGCCTCCTCAGCGTCTGTGAAAAAGCGACCGCGTTTCAAGGAGATCCCAAGCGTCTTGAAGTACGGACCATCCACCCACGAGAGATTCGTCGACTCAGGAGGACCCGCGGTTGCCGCGTTGTCTTCGACGGTGAATGTGCGCCGCTCGTATCGCTCGAAGGGGAGATCGGTCACGAGCGCCACCGATCGGACGCCTGGTACCGCCGACATCTCTGACAAGAGCGACTGATGGAAGCTTCGAACGCTGGCCGCTGTGCGATACCCGGTTTCCGGGACCGCCAGTGAGACAGTCAACACGCGATCGGGTTTGAAGCCTGCATCGGTGGCCATCAAGGCCGAGAAGCTTCGGATGAACAATCCAGCACCGACGAGCAACACACACGCGAGAGCAACGGTCGATACAACGAGAGTCCCCTGCAGTCGGTGCCGCCTCAGGCCTGGAGTGGTTCGGGACGCTTCCTCCTGGAGTGTCTGCCCAAGCGAGCGCCTGTCCATCGTCACGAGCGGGATCATCGCGAAAGCGAATGCGGTGAGGATCGCAACGCCTCCCGTGAATGACAGCACACGGACATCGATCGACGTTCCGTGAACGCCTGGAAGCGTCGCCGCGACCGCCGCCGGCACGGCAACGACAATCAGATACGCCAGAGCAAGACCTAAGAGGCCGCCAACGACCGAAAAGATCAACGCTTCCGCGAACAGCAGCTTCAAGAGCGCGCCCCGACTCGCACCGAGGGCCGTGCGAACGCTCACCTCACGCGTGCGCGATGCGACGCGGCTGAGCACGAGGTTGGCCACGTTCGCGCACGTCACCAGCAGCACCAGGCCGACCGCGCCCAGGAGCATCAGCAGCGGCGCTTGCATCCGACCCACGATTTCCTCACGAAGCGGTGTGGCACCCAGCCCGATGCTGAACGAAGAGTTGCGAAGAACCGCGGGATAGTTGGCGCTGATCTGCGGCGCGAGAGACTGGAGCTCCGCTCGGGCGGCATCGAGTGTCACCCCAGGTTGCAGCCGGCCGACGACGGTGTGGTTGAACTCGTTGCCGCGCGCCTGTCGTTGTCTGTCCGTGAACGCCATCGGCACCCACACGGCGGCAGGCGTGTTGTTGAAAGCCGGTCCGCGAAGCGGAAACGCGAATGTTGCTGGCATCACGCCGATGACGGTGTAAGGCCGGCGATCGAGAGTGATCGTCTGGCCGATGACCGAGGGTGAGCCCTCATATCGCGATTGCCACAGCCCCCAGCTCAAGACGACGAGGTCGTTCCCGGGCCGATCTTCGGATGCCGAGAATGATCGGCCGAGCAGTGGTGTGACGCCCAGTGTTGGAAAGAGCGCCGCCGAGACCTTGGCGCCGTCGATTCGCGCTGGCTCACCACGTCCCGACAGCTCGAACGGCATGTTCAAGTACGACCCGATGGATGCGAACGAGCGCTGCGCACCCTCGAGGTCCAGCAAGTCGGGAGGCGAAAAGGGGGCCCGATCGCCGAAGCCTGGCAGGACTTCGTGCATCACGATGAGCCGATCGGGATCCTGAAAACCGAGGGGTCGAATCAGGACCGCGTTGACGATGCTGAAGGTGGCCGTGTTGATGCCGATCCCAAAACCGAGCGTCAACACGACCACTGTCAGGAAAGCGGGGTTGCGCCGTAGCGTTCGTGCAGCGTGGCGAAGGTCATGAAGAAAGCCGGCCATGCCGCTTTGACGGGGCCAGACCGGCAAAAGTTGGGGTTGTTTCAGCGACATCCGCTAACGAACGCGGCCAAACGGATCACCCAGAATGGCCTCGGTATGCAGGGCGCACACCCACCGCCCGTCACGACGTACCCAGGTCGATGAGTCCGCGGCGTCGAGCGATACCGGTTTGCCCTCGACCGTCAGCTGCTCGTGCACTTTGTAGGCGAGGACCGCGACGTCCTTGCTCAGCAGCCGCACCTGGACGTCGTCGTCGACGCTGAAGTCGCGCAGCGTGTAGGACGCAGTCGCCATCATTTTCGAGAGCGATTGTTTGTCAATGCGTCCGATGCCTTGCGCACCCGTCACGAAACACGGGTCGTCGGTCAGGCGCATCGCTGTCTCCACGTCTTTATCTTTCATCGCTTGCCAGTACTGCTTCTCGAGCTGCAGCAGCTCTTGCTCGACTGTCGTGGTTGCCATGGAACCTCCTCACAGCCCAATGCCCAATGCCGGAAGTCCAGAGACTCAACCCACGTCGAATCCAGTCCACGCTTGAGCCTTGAGCCTTGAGCCTTGCGCATTGAGCCTTGTGCTCGTGCACAACCCGTGCCCCACGACAGTTCGACGTATCCTTGCCTTGTGCCGAAGCGACGTCGGAAGACCGCGACATTGATGAGAGAAGACGGCGTCTTCCGCGCGAAGGCGCGCCAGACCATCCCGCATGAATTCGAGCTCGAGTCCTTGGCCTCGGCGTCCCCAGTGACTCGGCCGATGTTCGGCTGCGTCGCCGTGTACGTCAAAGACAGGATCGTGCTCATCCTTCGCGACAGGCGCGACGGTACTGCCGACAACGGGGTCTGGCTGGCCACCACTGAAGAGCATCACGCGAGCCTGCGACGCGACTTCCCCTGCATGCGATCGATTCACGCGTTCGGAAAGACGATCACAGGCTGGCAGGTGCTTCCGGCCGACGCTCCAGATTTCGAAGAGGCCGCGCTGCGCGCAAGTGATTTCGTGCGCGCAGGTGACCCTCGAATTGGAAAGATTCCTGAAGTACGTCGGCACCGCACTCGACGCGCCCCGCAACGTCGACACGGTGCCTGACTTCAGCAGCGACCTTCAGACACACGACTCGAGCGACGCGCTATTCGGGATAGTCGTAGTTGCACCAATAGCCCGCGACGCGAGCCGGCGCATCGTCCTCGCTCCCGGTTCCGAGGGCTCTCGCTTTGCGCTTTGCGTGCAGCTCACAGTACCTCTCGACGTCGGCCGCCGCCTTGCGCGCCGCGTCACAATCGATTGACGACTTGCCGTCGGAGTAGCGAACCGCGCGCTCAGCGAGCATGATCCCGACGCCGGTGACATTGGCGCGGTCCTGCAGCCATCGATTGCCGAACGCGCTCATGGCCGCGAGGAACTTCGCCCGATAGTGGTCGCGCCACCAGATGACCGCGTCGTAATCCACCGTCATCCGCATGCCGACGACCTGCCCGACGGTGAAGAAGCAGTCATCGACGATGTACTCGACCTGGCGTTCGAGCTCGGGCACATCTGCGCCGGATGTATCGCGGATCGATCCAGGTGACGCCTCACGCAGCGGGACGGTCGATTGCGGATCGAACTCATTGCGGGGTTCATGTCTGATCACGGTTGCCTCCTTCGATCAAGAGCGTCACGACGACGCCGACGTGTTGGAAGCTAGAACGCCGCGAGCGTTGAATCCGTACAACGCAAGTTACACCGTGATCGTTTGAGGAGCCACACCTTCGCGTGTGGCGTTCATGCGACACCCCGATTCAACGTCCTTGGACGCGAGCGCCGCGCAGTGGACGTCGATCGATGGTCGATCGCCCGAATAGTGGAGTGCCTGCTGACCGAGAAAGCGGCCGACCGCCGTGACGCGATCGCGATCGCGCAGCCACGAGTTGCCGTTGGCGCTCATGGCGTGAAGGAAGAACGCCCGATACCGTGTGCGCCACCACTGAATCGCATCGAAATCGAGACTCTTCTGCGTTCCGACCGCCTGACCGACCGCGAAGAAGCAGTCGTTGAGGATGTAGTCGACTTCTTGAGTAGGTGTCATTGTGACCTCTCGATGGAAAGAGCGCCCCTATCCATCGCAGAACGTCACAGAGGTGTGGTCTGTACAGGAAAAACTGAAGAATCAGATGACCGACGGGAACAATTTGTCGCGAAGCCAGCGCAGACGCGTACGCAACTCGCCCGCTGTCGCAGGGCGACGCTCGGCGGCCGGTGACAGCGCGTCGCTCAAGAATGCGGCAAACGTGGACGGACAGTCCGGACGGACGGTGCGAATATCTGGAATGGTCCCCCGTTGGAGCCGCGTCACCACCTGGAGGATCGTCTCGTTGGCGAACGGATGGCGACCTGCAAACGCTTCGTAGAGCACGAGATTGAGGCTCCAAAGATCGAACGAGGCCTCAGGCTCTCGGCCTGACAGCGCCTCTGGTGAGAGATAGAGCGGCGTCCCGACCAGCTGCTGCGTGAGCGTCAGACTCGTCGTGAGGTGAACACCCCATGTCAACTCAGCGATCAGGCCGGGGTCGGTCGGCAGAACTGCGGGCGGCGTGCTGGGATCTCGCGATCGATCGAGGATCGCCGCGAGACCGAAATCGAGGAGCTTGGGCACACCGTCTGAGGTGTAGCCAATGTTGCTCGGCTTGATGTCTCGATGCAGGACGCCAGACGCGTGGACGCGATCGAGGGCATCGGCAAGCAGCGTTCCGAGATCGAGCACTTCCTCGAGCATGAGCGGACCGCGAAGCAGCGAGTCCGACAACGTGCCGCCCTCGAGGTATTCGAAGATCAGGATCGGCGTCCCCTTCCACTGCTCCGCGCCATAGATCAAGGCGAGATTGGGGTGCAGGACGTTCGCCATCGCGCGCGCTTCTCGGTGAAGTCGCGAGGCGTGCTCGAGGCGTATCGCCGGCAAGGTTTTGATCGCGACCTGTCGATCAAGTGCCATGTCGACAGCGTGATAGACGACGCCCGTACCTCCAGAGCCGATGAATCGGTCGACGCGGAACTTGCCTCTGACAACGAGAGGGAGCGCGGCTTCGACCGTCGTCGACCCGCACGAGCAGCGAGTCGTCGTGGGCGTCCACATCAACGCGCATTCCGGACACCGCGTCGCCGGCTCGTTGTCCCAATCGACCGCGGCCCGATCACCGGCAGCTGCTGGCCCGATCGACTGCTCTTTGAGACGACTGTTTTCGAGCTTCAACGCGGCCTGCCCACTCATGGCCGCGATGAGCATGTTGTCACGCTCGGTGTAGGGGAGGCCGTTCTTGCCCTCGCCGATTCCGACAACGCCGAGAAGCGTTCCCGTTGAGCCCACGAGCGGATAAAACAGACCGAATCCGGTTTCGACCAGCCAGTTTCGATCGCTCTGCGGGAGGAGACTCGCCATCGCCCCATCCGCGCGATAACTGAGTTGCACTTCGGTTCGAACCGACCTCAGCAGATCGAGCAGGGCAGAGCCTCGTCCGAGCGGCGGCACCGTACTCTCGAGCGACGCCAGCTGACCGCGTTGCTCGTCCACCATCAAGACGGCGACCGACGTCGGATGCACGGCGTGACCGAGCTCGCGCTTCAGCACATTCGAAATATCCCGAATCGTCCTCGTCGCCCTGAGGCCTCGTTCGAGCCGAGCCAGTGATTCGGTGTGGTCGGCCGCATCGCGCCGGAACCACCGATCGAGCCACTTGAGAACCTGGTGGCGGAAGGTGAGGATGAGGAGGCTGAAACACGACAACGCGAGCGGGACGATCGGCCGCCCTCCAGTGAGGTACTCCTCGACGGTGAGTTGCCGATTTTCGTCGATGTCGAATGCGACGAAGATCAGCGGGCCGACAATCGCGCACCATACCGAGGAACGTGCCAGCCCGTACTGAATGGTCCGTCGAATGACCAGGTGGACGTCGAGGATGTGATTGACGGCCACGGCGTATGCCGTGCTCGGAACGATCGAGGCCAGCGTCGCGTACAACACGAGGCCAATTCGTGCCTGCCACACCTCGCTCTCCAATTGAGGAATGAGCGGGGTGACGATGACCGCGAAGAGGATTGGAGAGAAGCCGAAGACGAGCGACGCCACGAACCAGGTGATTCGGTTGCGGTTCTCGACGGTCGCAGCGCGGAATTTCCACAACAGGAACGGGATGGCCGGCGCGGCGACGGCAAACAACAATGGCCAGTACAAGAGGGTCGACGCCGTCCGATCGAGCAGACGCATCGCGCCCTCGATTCCCGACGTTGAAGGCGTGCCCCATAACGGGAGCGCCAGGAACGCATTGGCCGCGCACAAGCCGATCCCGAGGCACCCGGAGATCGCCAGAAGCGTGCGGCCGACTCGTTGCGCACGAGGCTGGCTCGGTTCGGTCGGGAACAGCCACACGAAGAGCCAGAGCGCGAATGAGAGAAAGGCATCGGCATAGACGTTCCTGGCCCACGATGCGACGGCCGTCCAGGCGTTGATGGCCCGTGCCGGCAACAGCGGGTCCGCGAAAGCCGATGCGATGATGAGAAAGAGCACGCCGAGCGCTTGCACGCGGCGGTCTCTGGTTCCACCGAGGACGAGCACGAGGCCCGAGGCCCCGAAGATCACGAGATTCAGCGCGAAGGCCCACTGCAGCTCGCTCGGTGGGACTCGCGACCAACCAGCGATCCCGCTGATCAGCGCCAGAGAAAGCTTGCCAAACGCGATAGCCGCGACTGACGAGGAGAGGAGCAACAGTGCGCGAGCGCCGCGCTCGTGCTCGGAGGCGAGTACGGCCCGCCGCGCTTCTCCGATTGACGCGATGATTCGAAACGAGCGGACCAGATCAGCGTCCGTCGCGTCGAGCACTGCACGTCGACTCGTGACGTCGATTGAGACTCCGTCGGCGACCGCGTCGGCGAGCGACGCACTCAGGTCGTCATCGGCCACAGCGCATCTCGTCGCTGAGCCGTAAGAGGGCACGCCGAACGAAGAGACGCGCGGCTCCAGGGGTCGGCTTCTTGAGGATGAGCGCCAGCTGTTCGTAGCTATATCCAAGCTCGACGCGGCCGACGATGGCCTCCCGTTCGGCCGGCGTCAAGAGGCTCAGGCCCTCTTCGTACCGCCGTCGATCTTCTTCGCTGATCGCCAGGTCGAGTGGAGAGGCGGCGTCGTCCAACGATGTCTCATCCGCGGGGGTCAGGGCAGCGGCTGTCGGATGTCGCATCGCGTACCGGAAACGATCTCGAATGCGATTCAGCAGCGAACGTCTGAGGTAGGCGAGCAGCGCGCCCTCGCGTTGGGGCTCGAACGAGCCAAGGTTGCGAATGGTCTGCAAGACCGTCTCTTGAACGACATCGGCGGTATCGAACGAGTTCCTTGCCCATCCGGGAATGCGGCCGTGAGCCCAGCGATAGAGGAATGGCAAGTAGCGCTGAAAGAGCCGGTCCAGCGCTTGACTGTCTCCAGCGCGTGCCCGTCTCAACAGCTCTTGAGAGGGCGGGTTGGAAACGGGCGGAGTGGCCATGTTGATAGCTGGCCCAACCATAACTGGTAAAGCGAACTCATGTTGGCATGAAGCCTCGCGGATCGGCAAGGACGAGTTTCCTGTACGAGAGTGGGGGTGTCGACGTTAACACGGCAGCAGGGGCGTGACTCCTCGGACCTGCTGGAGAGGGAAGTCGTTACGGTCATGACAGACCTATCGTGGCTCATTACCCTGGCAGTTGGCGGCGCCGGAGGTGCGCTGAATGCTGTCCTCTCGGATCGTGCGCGCGTGTTGCCGACCTTTGTCACCTTATCGCCGGGCGGCACGCGCATTGTTCGTGTCGGCATCCTCGGTAATGTCTTGACTGGAGCCATCACAGCCCTGTGTTTGTACTGGGCGGTTCAGGCGACGAGCTCGACATTGCGTGCAAAGGGTGGCCTCGATCTGGTGCTCCTCGGCTTGTGCAATCTCTTCATCGCATTCGTGTCGGCGCGATGGGTCACCAATGAGGTCGACAAGCTCGTGCTGCGCAAGGCGGTCTACAAAGCCGCGAGTGCGCCAGCGGCGCACCCTGACGTTGTCGATGAGATGGAAATGGCGCCGCCCTATACGCTATACGCGCTGGTGGATCGTCTTCTGCCACGTCGGGCGGGGCATCGCTAGACCGTCACGATGACTTCACGGACGGTCTGAAGGAACTGCGCCGTTTCGATGGGCTTCGCGCAGTACTCGTTGTACCCGGCGGCGAGCGCCTGTCGTCGATCTTGCGGGCGCGCGTACGCGCTCACGGCTACCGCTGGCATCGTGGGGTACGACAGGCGTATCCGGCGTATGAGCTCGTATCCATCGACATCCGGCATCGCGATGTCGGCGACGACCAACTGCACCGCCGATCGCCTGAGGACGTCGAGCGCCGATTCGGCGCTCTCGCACTCGACCACGTGGCCGCCGCATTGCTCGAAGATCGCCCTCAACAGCTCGCGTGCGTCCGGCTGATCGTCGACCACCACCACGGTAGCGCCGTCCATTCGAAGCTCCACGTCTGGCTCGTACGTGGTCGATGCCGGTCGAATCATTCGCGCCCTCAGGTGCGGCCGCACCGGCAATCGGATTTCGATCGTCGTGCCCCGGCCGGTTCCGTCGCTGTGCGCGTGAATCTCTCCGTGATGCTGCTCGAGCAAGTACCGAGCGATGGCCAGCCCCAAGCCCAGCCCTCCGTGCTTTCGCGTGGAGCGGCTGTCGGCCTGACGAAATCGGTCGAAGACAAACGGAAGGAATTCAGGGGCGATACCGATGCCAGAGTCCTGCACCTCGATGACGATGGTGTCCACGTCGATGCCACAGCGAATCTCCACGCGACCGCCGGCCGGCGTGAACTTGATCGCATTCGAGATCACGTTGCCGAGGACTTGATGGAGGCGCTTCGGGTCGCCATCGATGGGCGGGAGTCCCTGCGGCACCGTTCTGATGATCTCGACGCCCTTCGTCTGGGCCGCGGGCAGCGCACCACCGACCACGGTTTCCATCAGCTTCGGCACGAGGACCGGGAGCCGATCGATCTCGAGCTTGCCGGTGATGATCCGTGAGACATCGAGGATGTCTTCGATCAACTGTGCTTGCAGGTTCGCATTGCGAATGATGATGTCGATGGCATGCTGGAGCCGCTCCGACGAGACGTCTCCGGCTTGCAGCAGGCGTCCCCATCCGAGAATCGCGTTGAGCGGTGTGCGCATCTCGTGCGAGAGCGTCGCGAGGAATTCGTCCTTCAGGCGGCTCGCTTCCTCCGCGCTCGCCAGACGCTGGAGCTCCGCTTCCTTACGCCGAGTGACGATCATGCACACGCCCGTCATCCGAACGGGCTTGCCAGACTCGTACTCGACCCTCCCTTTTTCTTCGACCCACCTGACGCGTCCATCCGGCGCGACGATCCGGTACTCGACGTCGTAGGGAACCCCGCGGTCGAGGGCGCGTTGGATGGCGGTCTGTACCTGCTCACGATCCTCCGGGTGAATCTCCTGTTCCTGCGCGCTGAAGGAACGCTCGAATGTACCGGAGGGCAGCCCGTGGAGCATCTCGAGGTTGTCAGACCACCGGACACGCCGAGAGGCCAGATCCCATACCCATGTGCCCATCGATGCGGCTTCGAGCGCGAAGCGAAGACGTTCCTCGCTGCGCCGTGCCTGTTCCTCGGCGCGTGTTCGCTCGACGGCGAAGGCCACCTGCGATGCAATCAACATCGCCAGCTGCAATTCATCGGGCGCGAGTGTGTGCGGCTCGTCGTAATACAGCATGAACGTGCCGATCACGCGCCCCAGGCTGATGAGTGGGATGAAGGCCATCGCCGCAATGCCCTCGGCCTGAATCGTCGGCACGAATGCGGCGATCGACGGTTCGTGGCTGATGTCCGGTACGAGAAGAGCCTGCGGATCGGGACTGTCTGGCTGCCACGGCGTATGCCCCTCGACGCACGCACGATAGGAATCCGAGACGTGGCGCCAGGCCTTGAACCGCATCACGCCATCGGCGTCGAACAAGAGGATTCCGGCCCGAACGACACCAAGGTCCTCCGAGAGCGCATCGAGCGCAATGGTGTAGATCTCGTCAACCGTCCGAATGGTGCTCATCTCCCTGGTGAGCCTGAGGGAGACGGCGATCTGGGCGATCTGAGAAGTGGCGGTAAAAGTCATCACTGGTATTCGAAAAGGAATCGGCAAGCGGAATGCATAGGGAGGGCCATTCCCCCGTCAGAAGTGGGGCGAACTATCTCGCGGTTCCACTAAGGCGTATCGAGAAGGGTTATGTCGAACAACGGGGGTCAGGCCATCACCGAACATCTGGTGCAGCTCTTCGATTCAGGTGAATCGCTGTCTGACACTGTTTCAGCCTTTCTCTGCACGGGCCTCCTCAGGGGGAGCACCGTGCTTGCGGTCCTCAATCGTCCCCACTGGGTCTCGGTCGCAGCGCGGCTGCGTCGTCAATGGGCGTGTTTTGATGACGCGATCCGATCTGGACAGCTCACCATGCGAGACGCGGCCGAAACCATGAGTTTGTTCATGCGGAATGG
>Ga0114129_10005203_pt1 | contig 18332 bp, 11 predicted proteins | sample RhiMetdeltSRZDD1_FD_80071 | JGI IMG/M metagenome (GOLD analysis project Ga0114129, IMG submission 80071) | Populus rhizosphere microbial communities from Tennessee, USA - Rhizosphere MetaG P. deltoides SRZDD1 (version 2) (version 2) | ecosystem: Host-associated > Plants > Roots > Rhizosphere >...
ACCGCAGCGACATCGAGCCGCGCGTATTGCCGCGCGAGGATATAAAGAATGTTGCCGCCGGCGTCGAGCACTCCGGTGCCGAGCGCGATCGGATTGGTCAGCACGCTCGGCAGCCCGCCGCCGCGCGAGAGGACGATCGCGATCGCCAGGCTCATGCTGACGAGACGCGAGGCGATCAGTGGTCCGAAGACGAAGGTTGGCGGAACCTGCGCGATCAGCGCGAGAAACCCGCCGAGTCCCACTCCGGCGGCGAGCGCGATCCGAAATCCCCGCCACGATTCCGCCGTGGCGGGCGCCGACTTCGCGACCAGCCAGATCCCGGCAAGCGCGCACGCGAAGCCCGCCAGCTGCGTCACGCTTGGCCAGCCTTCGAGCGCAATGCTCACAGACACTGGCACGATCGCGCCGACGACCGACGCGGTCGGCGCCACCAGCGCGGCGTTGCCGAGCGCCAGGCCGCGGTAGAGCCCGGCGATCCCGAGACCGCCGGACGCGCCGGCCAACGCCGACCAGACGAGCGCACCCGGCGACATGAACGGCTCGCGCCACAGGACGCTGCACACGACCAACATCGCGATTCCCGATAACGCCGACAGCGCGACGACGTGAAAGTGATCGCACTTGCGTGCGGCGATGCCGCCGCCGAAATCGCCGGCGCCCCACACCGCGGCCGATCCCAGGGCCAGAAAGATGCCTGTAACCATTTTCGATGGACGATTTGGTGATTGACGATTTATTTGCGGACTAATCGAACCATAAATCGACAATCACCAAATCGACAATCGCAAATCGACAATCGCCAATCGCCATTCTTACTGTGTGACACTCAGCGGCCCGGTTCTTCCAGGCGCCTCGAGCAACCGCGCCATCGCGGCGCCTGTGATCGCACCGAGCAGAAGTCCACCGAGCACCGACGCGCCGACTGTACTCGACGGTTGATACCCGCTGATTCGCTCGACCAGCCGGCTGGCCAGCGCGCTTATCGAGTCCAGCCAACGCGCACCGAAGACTTCGACGCCCAACAGCGCGATCCATCCGGCCGCGCTCGGGACGAGCCATGCGTCGGCACGCGACGACCACTCGCGCAGGACGCGGCGCTGCGCCAGGCCCACCACCGGCGTTCCGCACGCCATCGCGAGGAAGAACAGCAGATCGCCGCCGGGCGCGGCAATCACCATGGCGGCCGTGGACCCCACCGCCCACGATCCTGCCCAGCCCGCGGCGGTCGCCAGCATCCACGATTCGCTGCGTCGCACGCGGCGCTGGAGCACGAGCCATTGCAGGACGCCGGCCAGCACGCCGAGCGTCGCGCCGCCGAACGGCACGAGCGGAAACAACCAGCGGCTGGAGACGCCAAACCAGACGATGTCAGCGGCCAGATGGCTCATCGACACACCCAGCGCGGTCGCCAGCATCCAGAGAATCACGAAGCTGGCCGAGCCGTTGGTCATGTCAGGTGACCGCCCGAGCTGAAGCTCGGGCCTGCGTCATGACGAGCCTATCTCGATCAGAAGCGGAACAGGCGATTGATCTTGATGATGAACGCGCGGTTCTGGAGATCCGGATAGGCCGCGCCGAGGCTGTCGCGCTCCTCGTTGTAGACGACGAACAGTTCGCTGCCCGGGCGGTACTCCCAACGCAACCGAGCGTTCGTGCTCACCAGATGGTTGCTGGAATTGTACTGAACCAGCGCGCTGGCAAACATCAGCGGCGTCATCGTGAACGTGACCCGCGACCCGGCCAGCGTGGCCGTCCGCGAACCCCTTGGGATGTCGATCCAGTTGACCGACACGCTCGGCTCGAGCGAAAACCGCGACGACACGTTGACATGCGCACGGTTGAACCCGACGCTCGTCAGATGACCGCCGTAATAGGTGCCGAATTCGGCTGAGAAATTCCCGGAGACAGGACGCTGCTGACCGAGGTTGTAACTGACGCGCTCTCGCGTGAAATCATACGGACCGACCGGAACGCCAACGCTCGATACGGAGAAGGGCTGCTTGACGAGCTCGTAGTCCCGGTTGACGCTGATACCGAACCGGTCGCTGTTCTGGAACTCGATCGCGAACTCGCCTTCGGGCTTTCGCGTTTCCACTCGGCCGGCGCGGTCCTCGATGTAGGTGATCGAGCCAATGGTCGAGAACTTGCGGACCGCCGCGATGGACTTCGGCCGCGGGCTGAACCGCAGCTGCACGTAGTCCTTCCGCATGTTGTCGCGCCGCAGGTATCCGACCTCCGGGTTGAAGTTGTCGCCAACCATGAGACGCTCGACCTGGGCGCCGTAGCGGTCTCCGGCGTAATCGAGCTGCGCGCGGTAGCTGACCTCGTCGTCCGACAGACTCGCCGATGAGGTTTTCGCCCAGTAGGTGTTGACGGCCAGGTTGTCGAAGAACGCGAACGTTCCGTCGAGACCGAACAGCTCGTTCGATCCCGAGCGCGCCTGTGCACGAGAGCGTGCCGTGGCGATCGCGCCGATGCTGCTTCGGCGCAGCACGTCCCGTTTCACACGCACGACGGAAAAGTTCGTGGCCGCGGCCTGCGCCGCCGGCTCGTCGCGCGTCTGTATGTCGACGAGGCCCACCGTATAGCGTCCACGGCGGCCGGTCAGGCGGCCGCCGCCGAGGATCGGTACTTCACGGGCCTGCTGGCCGAGGCCGATGCGGCGGCTGTAGAACATGATCGGCGTGTCGCCCGCATCACCCATCATGGCGCCTGCGCCGCCAAACGCGAACGTTCCCTGGTTCTCGAGGAAGAACTCCCGCTTCTCAGGGAAGAACAGACTGAACCTCGTCAGATTGATCTGCTGCTCGTCGGCTTCGACCTGCGCAAAATCAGTGTTGACCGTGACGTCGGCGGTCATGCCCTGGCCGACGGCGAGCTTGCCGTCGATTCCGAGGTCGCCGCCCGGATCGTTCGAGAGCCGCTGCCCCGGTTTTCTGTCACTCGTCAGGTCGGCGATCGCATACGGCTTGAGTTCGATGTTTTTCGACGCCGGCGGCGCTTCGAGCCCCACCATCGTCGCAAACAGCGAGGTCGCGAAACTCCCGCGCAGGCCCCACGCCGGCGGAATGCGCGACAGGTACGACGTCTCGTTCTTCCATTTGTTCTGCCGGCGCGCGTTGAACCCCCAGATCTGCGCGCGGCCCGGGCGATAGCGGATCGACTTGAACGGGATCACCGTTTCGGCCGTCCAGCCGCCGTCGAAGTGACCGATCGCGACCTCCCAGATCGGATTCCAGTCGCCGTTCCACTGCCGCTCGTTGGTGCTTTGTCCATCGAACCGGGCGCCAAGCGGATTGAGGGTGAACTGCAGAGCATTTCTGCGGTCGTAGAACGTGTCGAACGAGAACCCGACGTGATCGTTGCCCTGGAGGATGTTCATGCTGTCGCGCCGCATCTCGTTCGCAATCAGGCGTTCGGGATGGCTCTCCCAGGCCCGTACCGACACGTAGACGTTGCTCTGGTCGAAAAAAATCCAGAGCTCGGTCTTCTCCGTCGCCGGCTGACCGCCGCTCGGTTCGATCTGGATGAAATCCGAGATGGGCTGCAGCGTGGTGTAGACGGCCTCGTCGAGCCGGCCGTCGACGCGCAGCGGCTCCGTGAGCCGAATCGCGCGGACCGTGGTGCGCCCCTGCTCGTCGCGGACCATCGTCGCTGGGAGCACGGGCGGAGGCGGACCGGCGAACGCGGGCAAACCATCATCGCCGTTTTGTCGTTGAGCGAATGCCCATGAGGGCGTCGCGAGGCAGATCGCGGCCGTAACGGCCATGACGGCGCGCACCGCACGATCGCCAGACGATGGGGTCAAGGCCAGAGGAGCTTGGATTTACGGCGTCACGGTGACTGTCATTTCCTGATTGCCGAACAGGGCGCCATCGTCGGCGAGCGCGCGCAGAACGTAGGTCCCGGGCTCGTCGAACGTCACACTGGCGGCGTACCGCCCGTCTTCCGGAACCGGCGGCGGCGTCCAGAGCGGCGCCCACGGCGAATTCGCGCCGCTCCGCGTATCTTCCCAGGGCTTGACCTGCGGCGGATCGAATGTCACTTTGCCCTCGCCGCGATACACGAACCACGAGAGGTGCAGCCCGACGACCTTGCCGACCGTGACGCGAGAGGGCGGATTGAACAGCGGACGCGGCGGTGCGTTGGGATCGGCCTGGCCTGCGCGGCCTGCGGCAGCGCCGCGACCGGCGGCGCGTCCCTGCTGCCCGCTGCCGCTGCCGACACCGCCCAAACCTCGGCGCTTCGGAATGCCGTCGTCGGTGACGAGCGCGACCACTGTGATCGGTTGACCGACTTTTGCCGTGCGCTTCAGCTCGCCCTCGATCTTCACGGTGGGCGCCTTGTTCGATCGCACCTCGGGGCTGCTCGTGCCGGCGCCGAGCGCGCCGGTCTCCGACGCCCTCACGACGTCGTCAACCTTGGAATCGGTCCGGAGCGTCGCGTACGCTTTCTCGGTTTTGCCCTTGGTCGTCAGCGTCCACACCAGCTCCTTCGTGCCGAAGTCTTTCGGCACGACGACCTTGAACACGAAGCGGTTGCGACGCGGCAGAAAATGCGTGGGCTGGCCCTGATCCGCAGCGCCCGGCGAAAAACCGTTTTCGGGACCGACCAGCACGTCGATCTCCTCGTCCCAGTTCCGGTTCATGTAGCCGAAGAGCATGCTGAACGTGCCGTCGGGGTTCTCCTCCCAGCCCTCAAACGCGGGAGAGGCATTCTGACCGCGCGAGTACGACAACGACTGCGCGGCAATCATCTGGCAGCCCAGAGCGACCGCCAGAGCAATGCAAAGGACTCGAACTGTTCTCATAAGGTAGGCCTGCACATCGCGCGTAGGCCGGGTCCTTCCGCCTCCGCTCGCTCTGAGATTCTAGCGAGCTTCGGCGAGACTCGCCGAAGCGCAAAGCGCGAAGGCGCTCGGACCCGGCTTCGAGGCGGGTCTAAAAAGCAAGACCCGCCCTACATCAGATCAAGTCGCGGCAATCATCGAGTGACCGTGATCGTCACATCCTGATCCGTGAACAGCGCGCCATCATCTGCGCGGCCGCGCAGCACGTAAGTGCCTGGCTCGCTGAACGTCGCCTGCACGACCCATTTGCCGTCCTTCGGCAGCTCGGGCGGTCTCCACAGCGGCGCCCACGGCGAGTTGGCACCCGTTCTCGTGTCCTCCCACACCTTGATTTGCGGCTCGCTGAACGTCACCGGCCCATCGCCTCTGTAGACGAACCAGGAGAGGTGGAGACCCACCCGCTTGCCGACGGTGCTCTGTCGCGGCGGGACCATCGCGGGATTGGTCACCCGCTGGCCGTCGAGCTCCGCGCGACGGACGTTCTGCGCCGTTCGATCCCCGCCCACGCTGCGCAGCTTTGGAATGCCGTCATCGGTCACGATCGATTCGAGCGCCATCGGTTGACCGACCCGCACGGTTCGATACGTGTCGCCGTTGAACTTCACGAGCGGCGGCTTGTTCGCGCGCACTTCCGGACTGCTGGTGCCGGCGCCCAGGGCACCCGTCTCGGACGCGCGCACGACATCGTCGACCTTGGAATCCGTTCGAAGCGTCGCGTAGGCCTTCTCGGTCTTGCCCCTGGTGGTCAGCGTCCAGATCAGCTCTTTCGTGCCGAAGTCCTTCGGCACGCGGACCTTGAAGATGAACCGGTTGCGGCGCGGAAGAAAATGCGTCGGCTGGCCCTGATCGGCGGCACCTGGCGACAGCATGTTGTCGGGGCCGACCGGCACATCGACTTCCTCTTCCCAGTTCCGGTTCATGTATCCGAACAGCATGCTGAACGAACCGTCGGCGTTCTCTTCCCAGCCCTCGAACCCCGGCGAGACGTTCTGCCCTCTCGAATACGAAAGCGACTGGGCGCTGATCCACTGTCCGACGAGCAAGACGGCAAGCGCACACAGGCCGAACCGCATCTTCATCAACAACCTCCAACGACGCTGGGCGCCCGAGCTAAAGCTCGGGCCTACGTACCGAACGCTCGAGCCACTTGTCCGCCGTCGCTTCGCGAAGGCGGAAAGCTCGGGCCTACTGTTGCTGCTGGCCCGCGGTGTTTCGGGCTGGCCGCGGCGCCGGTTCGACCATGCACAACGGGCAGCCGATGACGACGTCGTTCTTCGTCAGCTTGAGCTTGGCGCGCCGCTGATTCATCTCTTCCTGGAACTGTTCGTCGGTCAGCGAGACACCCTGGCCGAGATCGATGAACATGTTCGCAATCGAACGATTCCCCGACCCCTGCCAGTTCCGCGGATCCGGAATGTTCTTGTTGGTCGGCGAGTTGTCCATGTAGCCGATGATGTGCAGGATCGTGCCCTTCGGCAGCAGCGGTGCGTAGTCGTCTTCGTAGTTGTAGCCACGCACCCAGTTGTGATCGTAGCCGGCGCAGGTCAGCGTCTGGATGTTGAAGCCCCAGATCGCCTCGAGGCACATGCGCATGCCGGGCGCGTGCAGGTGCGGCTCGAACGTCGTGACCTTGGTGTTCTCCTGCAGCACGGTGTAGGCATGCAGCTGCTGGTTCGCTTCCATCGGCCGGATGTCGATGTCGACGCCGTTGCCGAGCACGCGCGACAACGATCGCTTGTACTTCGGCTGGTAGTCCTTCGGCAGCAGCTTGAAGCCGATCTCGAGATGCGCCTTCGTGTCGCGCCCGTTCGAGTGCAGGTGCACGGAGTTGGACACGACGAACGAATTCGCGCGCAGGATCGGCGCGCCCTGCGGGTCGAAGAAGTCGGCATTGCGTCCGACTTCATGAACCGGCCAACCCGTCGTGTTGTCCTGATCGAACGCGATGTCCGGGCTCGTGTCGACCTGTCCGTCCGGGGCGGCGGGCCGCGTGCTCCAGATCATGTGGTGGAAGACGTAGTGCCCGCCAACCGTCGAACGGCCGCTGCCGTCGGTGGGAATGTCGTTGACTTCCTTGACCTGCAGCGCAACGACGTAGCGATCGTCGCTGATCCCGACCGGCACGCTGTCGATCTCGCCCCACCAGTCCGGCGCGTTGGCCTTGACGAGGATCTCCTTGGTTTTGACGATGACGTCAGGCGTGCCGATGTTCCATGTATCCTGGCTCTGGAAGCTGCGCGGCGGCGGCATGTCGGCCGGATTGCCGAGCGGAGCGCCCGAGTCCGCCCACTTCGCGATCTTGGCGATCTCGAGCTCGCTGAGCGATGGATCGTCCTTGTAGTTCTGGATGCCGATGTTCTTCTCGACGTACCACGGCGGCATCACGCCGGCATGTGGACCGATCCCCGTGCGCTGCTTGATCGCGCGCGCCCACGGCCGCACCTGGTCGTAGGTGACGAGCGGCATCGGCGCGACGCCACCGGGACGATGGCAGTTCTGGCAGCTCCGCTGGAGAATGGGAGCGACGTCTTTCGCGAAGGTCACTTCCGCGGGAACCGCCGCCGGGGCCGCGCGCAGCGTGGCGGGCGTGAACGCCCCGATCAGTCCCACAACGATTACGGCCGCCCCAGTTGCACACATCCAGGCGACCGATCTCTTCACCGCCATCGCACACACTCCTTCACGGTGGACGCCCGAGCTGAAGCTCGGGCCTACGTACGCGCTGGACGCTGTCCGCCCGACCTGAAGGTCGGGCCTACGTACCAGTCCGCGCCAGAATGTAGGCCCGACCCGACCTTTAGGTCGGGCGCGCCAAGTTAGTATCGACCGGCCGGATGGCAATTGGCACGTTAAAAATCAGAGTGGCTTGTCACCGTTTTGCAACAATCCGCGCTATCGAGTCGCTTCAACGGGAAGCAGTGGAACAGGCTTCACAACAGTCCGCGTGTTGCGGCCCGCCTCGTATCGTGAATGCTCGGGGGTCTCCGGATAATGCTCGGCCTCGCCGTAGGGATAGCGGGACATCGCATGGAACGGCAGCGGCCCGACCCGATCGGGGCTGGCTGAGTTGATGTCCATCTCCTTGCTGAATCCGTCCCCCAGCAGGAGGAACGTCCGAGTCCAGCCGTCTGGCAGAGGTGAGAGGCGACCGGCATCAAACGCGACCGCGATTTCATCACCCGGCTTGGCGATGACGAACATGTCGTCGGCCGTCATCAACAAATCGCGAACGTCGCCAAGGCGCGTATAGCGTCCGGCCATCGTCTTCCAGGGAGAAGTCGTCGACACACGCGAGTAGTCGTAGCCGATCGGAGCGTGGTTTTCGCCCGAGAATCCGCGTTCCTTCAACGTCGCTTCGATGGGGTCGAGCGCGAGCGTTTCCAGCCTTGCGCCCGGCATACCGGTGGCGACGCGCACACTGTCCCAGTAGATCCGCATGTTCGTCACGATTCGCACTTCGTGTTCACCGCGGTGGAGGCGGCCGGCCAGATCGATCGGAATCGTTTGCGGGCGGCCGACCGGAATGCCGATGTCGTCGATCTCGGTGCGCCAACGACCGGTCGCATCCTTGATCTGGAGTGACGGCGCTCGGAGGGACAACCCGGCTTGATGGGCGGCGACGTTGTCACTGGAGAACGCGTAGTCGGTCCAGGCCGTGAGCAGCAGCACCGGCCGGTCGACAACCGGAGCGAGGTCGAGCGTCAAGGTGTGTGAAGCGGCATAGCCGCGAAAGCGCTCGAGCGGAAAGTCGTCCGGGTATTTGCCATCGTCTCGAGCAATTCGCTCCGTGACGTCGTGACCGTGATCGTCGATGGCCCGCGGCACACGCGGATTGGCGACCGCGAACAGCCGGAACGGTTTTGGCGGATCGGTCATCCCTTCGTTGGGATACACCGCGATGTTCTGCGGGTGCGCGATCGCGATGAGCTGCAGACGATCGGCAAACAGCGTTTCTTCGAGCTCGTTGGTCACCCGGATCTCGAAGCGTCCGTCTTTCGGCCGGAGCTGATCGCCCCGGATCCGCACGTACTCGAGCGGATCGGGCGTGTTGTATTTCGCCGGGGCCTCCCAGTACCCCATCTCGCCGGCACCCATGAAATCGGTCACGAACTCGAAGCGCTCGCCGTTCCAGGTAAAGAGGAAGGGACACGACGAAGGCTTGCGATCGAGTTCCTCGACGATGAGCGGAGACGGCAGCGTTGCGCCGGCGGTCGCCGCTTCCGCCTGGAGAATGCCTGACGGCCAGAGCACACGCACGACATCGGTTCCCGATCGCGCGCCGAGGCCGAACACGACATCGCTCGGCGCGACAGCCGGCGTCGCCGCCGACGTCTCTGCCCGCGCGCTGAGACTGCCGGCGCGGATTTGAACTTTCGTTCCGGCCCCGGAACGATTGCTGACGCGTCCCTTGAGGACGACCCTCTGCGAGCGGCGCCCTGGCGTCCCGCTGCTTGGCCAGAACGCGAATTGTCCCGTTCCAACCGTCACGAAGTCCTCGCTGCCGTCGGCGTTCAGGTCCGCGACAGAGACGCCGCGCGCGGACGCCGGCACAGCCAGCCCGGACGAGCCACGCGGTGTCGCGGTGTCGGTCACTTCAGTCCAGCGCTGACCGAGATTTCGGAAGAGACGCGGCCGATCGCCCGACCACGTCAGCAGATCGATCAGGCCGTCGTTGTCGTAGTCGAACAACTGCGCCGCAAGCGCACCGCGAGCGCCGTCCGGTGCGGCCGTTGCTCGGAATCGTCCGCGACCGTCGCTCAGCGCGAAGACAGCCCCACTAGTCGTCGCAAAGAAGAAGTCGGGATAGTCGTCCTTGTTGACGTCGGCAGCCGCGGCCGCCGTGATCTCTCCGGCCGCATTCACTGCCGCGGCGAGTCCGGTCTCGGCCGCAACGTCGCGGAACGTGCCGTCGCGCCGATTCTGAAAAAGATTCGGCGGCGTGTCGCGATTGACGATCAGCAGATCGATGTCGCGGCGGTTGTCGAAGTCAGTCGGAACGATCGCCACGGCATGGCCGCGGGCCGTGAGGCGCGCGGCATCGGTCGTGTCCGTGAACGTGCCGTTGCCGTTGTTCCGCAGCAGGCGCAGCGGCGCCGGCGCGAAGTCGCGCGGAAATATGAGCGATCGATCGGCAGCGGGCTTCGTCGCCGCGACGTCCGCCAGGCCGGCAACCAGGAGATCGACGTCGCCGTCGTGATCCACGTCGACAAACGCTGCGGCGCCGGGCAGGAACGGGAACGCCGGAATCCCGGCTCGCGCTGTGGCGTCGCTGAAATGGCCGTCGCCGTCGTTGTGATACAGCGAGCTGCGGCCATAGCGGAGCACGAACAGGTCCACTCGGCCGTCGTTGTCGTAGTCGCCGGCCACGCAGCCAATCGGCACGGGACGTGTGGCCTGTTCCCGGAGACCGGACGCCGCGCTCACATCGGCCCACGTGCCGCGACCGTTGTTGTGCAGCAACCGTTCACGGCCGGGCGTCGCGACGAACGCGTCGAGGATCCCGTCGCCGTCGGCGTCGACGAGCGTCACACCGCCGCCGAGCCCGGCGGCGATTTCGCGTAGACGATCGCCCGCGAGATCGCCGGCCGCGAAACCGCGTCCGAACGGCGACGGGACCGGCGGCGGGATCTCCGCAGGCGCCAGCACGTTCGGCGTGAAGGACGTCGTCGGTACGGCGGTTTCGACGAGATCAGGTTCCGCGCCGGTCGAGGCGATCGCCTCCGCGTAGCGCCCTTGCTCCAGATATCCAGTCCCGTACGTCACTGAATAGCCGCTCGAGCGAAGCGACTGGGCGCGCTCGAGCATCTGGCGGCCCTCTTCGGCTTGTCCGCTGCGGGCCAGCGCGAGGCCGAGGTTGTAGGCGGCGGTGACGTTGTACGGTTCGTCGGACACGGCCTGGCGCAGCACGCGGATCGCCTCTGCGTACTGCTGCTCCGCGAGATACATCTGCCCGAGATTCACGTTTGCCCCGACGTCGCCCGAATCGATCTGCCGGACGCGATCGAACTCCTCGAGGGCGTCCGCGGTGCGATTCTCCGCGTAGCCAATCAGTCCGAGCACGTAATGCGGCTGCGGCGCGTCGGCCATCAGGCGAGCCGCCTCGGTCGCTTCACGCCGCGCGCCCTCCAAATCCCGGGCGTAGAAGAGCGCGAGGCTCAGGTTGAAACGGGCGATGGCGAGCGAGTTGTCCGCAGCGAGCGCCGCGCGGAACGCGTCCCCCGCTTCCGGATACTTGAACTGCTCGAGCAGCGCGACGCCGACGTTGTTCGACCGGTACGCCTGTTCACGAATTTCGCTGGAGACGGTACTCCGTCCGCATCCTGCGAAGAACAAGAGCAACAACAAGACGGTTGAGAGGCGCAAGGGATTAGCGACGGCCGGCGGGAATCGGCGTCGTGCGGACGACCCCCGCGCCTTCCTGGATCGTGATGAACTGATTCGCGGCAATCGCCTTGGTCGCATCGACCTTGCCGTTGGGCCACGTCACGCGAACGCTGTCAACGCCTTCTGCGGCGCCGAGGCCGAACGTGAGGGGCAATTCGCTCTGTGACGCGAAGCTCGAGCCGGTCTTGACGATCTGCCACAGCTTCGCGCCGCCGCGCACCGTAACCTCGACGCGCGCGCCGATTCCGTCGCGATTCGACGCCGTGCCGACCGTCTGCACGCGGAGCATGTGATTGCGGTTGCCGCCGTCGTTCCGGTAGAGGCGCGCCGGACCGTTGTTGACGTTGATCAGGACGTCGAGGTCGCCGTCGCCGTCGTAATCACCATACGCCGCGCCGCGCGCAACCAGCGCGCGCTGCAGTGCCGGTCCGGCCTGCGCGCTCGCGTCCTCGAACTGTTTCTTGCCGACATTGTGGAACAGGTGCGGCCGCTGGGGGTAGGTCACACGCGGCTGGACGTTGGCGATGTCGTCGTTGACGTGGCCGTTGGCCGCAAAAATATCGGGAAGACCGTCGAGATCGTAGTCGAAGAAAAAGCAGCCGAACGTCAGGCTGAGGAGCGAGACGCGTCCAACCGTCGATTTCGGCGCATCGTCGATGAACAGACCTTTGCCCTCGTTGTGGTAGAGCGCCATCATCTCGTTGGCGAAGTTGCCGACGATGAGGCTCGGCCGTCCCGAGCCGTCGTAGTCGACCGCGTCAACGCCCATGCCGGCACGCGCGACGCCGGTCTCGCTGAACGCCACGCCTGCGACCACGGCCTGATCCTCGAAGGTCCCGTTGCCTTTGTTGCGATACAGCCGGTTAGGCTCGGTATCGTTCGCGACGAACACGTCGATCCGGCCGTCGCCGTCGAAGTCGAGCATCGCGACGCCGAGACCCTTCGACGAGGCATCAAAGATGCCGGCCTTCTTCGTCACGTCCTCGAATGTTCCGTTGCCGCGATTGTGGTAGAGCGACGGCCCATGGCCTTTGTACGATTCGGGCGTGCAGTACGACTTGCTCTTCCCGTCGAGCGAGCAGAACAGATCCTTCGCCTCTGACCACTCCACATAGTGCGTGACGAACAGGTCCAATTTTCCATCCGCGTCGTAATCGAACCAGAGCGCGCTCGTCGAGAAGCCACCATCGCCGACGCCGGCCTGCTTCGTGACGTCGGCGAACTTGCCGCCGCCGAGATTTCTGAAGAGCCGGTTGCCGCCGACCGCCGTTACGTACACATCGATCTTGCCGTCGTTGTCGAAATCGGCCGCCGCGGCGCCGATGCCGTAGAGATCGACGTCGAGCCCGGATCCCCGAGTGATATCCGTGAACGTGCCGTTGTGGGTGTTTCGGTAGAGCGCCGAGGTCGACCGGGGCCCCGGATGGCCGGGCCAGTTCTTCGCGTTGACGAGCAGGATGTCCTGCCAGCCGTCGCCGTCGACATCGAGAAACAGCGCGCCCGAGCCAATCGTCTCGGGCAGGTACTTCTTGCCGAAGCCGCCGTTGTTGTGGACGAACGTCAGGCCCGAAGACGCTGTGACGTCGGTAAACACGACAGGCACCGGCGCGGCCAGCGGGGCGATCGCCAGGACGCACCAGAAGCCGAATAACGGCAACGCTCGGACGATCACTACTCCCCTGTCAGAAAGAGAAACGCCACCAATTATCCCGGATCTCCCGGGCCGCGCTCTATAATCAGGCCCGGCAGGAGGCCTCCATGCGATTCATTGGTCCGTCCCGCGCGGCCACACTCGCCATCCTCGCGTCGCTCATCGCGTCGCCCGCTGCCGCTCAGTGGTTCAACTATCCCACGCCCGGAACACCGCGCCTGCCTGACGGCAAGCCCAACCTGGCCGGGCCTGTGCCTCGCACCGCCGACGGCAAACCGGATCTGACGGGCGTCTGGAGGGGCGCCGGACCGATCTACCGGTTCAACATCGCCCAGGATCTCAAGGACGAAGACATTCAGCCGTGGGCCCAGGAACTATTCCTGCAGCGCGCACGCGATTCGCGAAAGGACAGTCCGCTCGCGAAGTGCATGCCGGTCAGCGTCCCGTTCCACAATTTTTTCAATCTGACGCGCATCGTGCAGACGCCGGCGCTGACGATGATTCTGTACGAATCGCCCAACAGCCCGCATCGAACCGTGTTCACCGACGGCCGCGATCTGCCCAAGGAACCGAATCCGGCGTTCCTCGGCTACTCGATCGGGCGATGGGACGGAGACACCTTCGTCATCACCACCGCGGGGTTCAACGATCAGGGATGGCTCGACAGCGCGGGGCATCCGCAAACGGAATCGCTGCGTCTGACCGAGCGTCTGCATCGCCGCGACTTCGGCCACATGGATTTCGAGATGACGCTCGACGATCCGAAGGTGTTCGTCAGGCCGGTCACGTTGAAGGCCACGCGGCTGCTGGCCGCGGACACCGACCTGCTCGAGGATGTCTGCGAGAACGAGCGCGATGCCGATCATCTGTCCGGCAACGCCGGAATTCGCTTGACGCCGCAGCAACTGACGCCTCTTGCCGGCGTGTACGAAATCGCACCAGGCCGCGAGGTGACGTTCACGGTGCTCCGCGACATGCTCTTCGCGGCCGGGCTCAACGAACCGCGGCTTCCATTGCTCCCGACTTCCGAAACCAAGTTCATGTCGACGGCCAATCCGAATGGCTTCGAGTTCGTCAAAGACGCCCAGGGCAACGTGACGCACGTGATCGTGCGCGGCGCCAACGGCGATCAGAAGGCGGTCCGCAAGGGCGCCCCATCACCGCGGAAGTGAGCGTCGCACGCGCGATCATGCGGTCGAGAGCCTCGAGCAGACGTTGGTGGACGGTCGTGACGCCGTTCGCGGCCGCCACTGTCCTTGCGATCTGCGGGGCGGCGGCGGCGCAATGGCCCGATCACCCGACCGCGAACATTCCGCGTGCCGCGGACGGTCGGCCGAGTCTGACGGCTGCTGCGCCAAGAACGGCTGACGGCAAACCGGATCTGTCCGGAATCTGGCAGTCTCAGCGCGATCCCAACGGCGTCGCTGGTGGGATTGAAGGGATCGTCGCGCCGAGATACATGATCGATATCACCAAGGACCTCAAGCCCGAGCAAGTGCCGTTTCAACCCTGGGCAGCGGCGTTGTACAAGCAGCGCGTCGCCAGCTCGTTCGTCGACAACCCGATGCTGCAGTGCCTGCCCGCGGGCATTCCGCGGCTGGATGCGTACACGCATCCCTACAAGATCGTGCAGACTCCAGGTCTCATCGTGATTCTGTACGAATCGATGACGCTGTTCCGGCAGATCTTCATGGACGGCCGTCAATTGCCTGTCGATCCGCAACCCACCTGGTTGGGATACTCGGTGGGCGCGTGGAACGGCGACACACTGGTCGTCCGGAGCAGCGGGTTCAACGACAAAACGTGGCTCGACGGCAGCGGCCACCCGCACAGCGAGGCGATGCAACTGACCGAGCGGTTCACGCGCCGCACCGTCGGACAGATGGATATCGAGATCACGATCGACGATCCGCAGACCTACACGAAGCCGCTGACCTACACGCAGCGGCAGAACCTGCTTCCCGACACGGACCTCATCGAGTACATCTGCAACGAGAACTTCCAGAAGCCTCTCAAAGGCGCGGTGAAATAAATCAGTAGACCGCGCGGCTCGACACCGTGCCCTTGGCCTCCAGGGCGAAGCGCGGTTCCGACGCGGCATTCGTCGTCAGCAGCCGCGTCACATACTCCCCCACCGCCGGGCCGTGCTTGAAGCCGTGGCCCGAGCCGCCGCCGACGATCCAGACGTTCTCGTGATCCGGATGGCGATCGATGAGGAAATCGCCGTTGGAAGTGTTCTCGTACTGGCACACGCGGCTCTCGATGAGCGGTGCGTCCGCGAGCTCCGGGATCCGACGCCGCAGCCACGCGCGAGCTGCGGCAACGCTCTCAGGATCGATCGTTCGATCGCCGGCATCCGGATCGAATCTCGCGCCGTGGGTATCGATGCCGACCTTGACACCGCGATTCTCGAGATCGGGGATCGCGTACATGCCAGTACCGAAATCAATCCAGGCGGGCGTGTGTGCGGCGGTGAATCGGTCGTCTCCAGCCGGAGAACCGAAATACATCACCACCTGCCGCGTGGGTGTGATGCGCGGGCCAAGCAGTTCGCTGAACACTGACGGCAGCCACGCGCCACAGGCAAACACGAAGCGATCGCCAGAAACGTCAGTGCCATCCATCAAGCGCACGGCGGACACTCGCCGCGGTGCGCCTGGCTTCGAGGCCCGTCCACGGCGCACAACGACATTCTTGCGCGCGAGCTCCGCGCTCAGCGCCTGAACCGAACGCCGCGCCATCACGACGCCGCCGTCGGGTTCCAGCATTGCCGTCCCGGTCCCGTCCGTAACGAGGTGTGGAAAGCGAGAGCGAAGCGCGGAGCGATCGAGCACTTCCACAGCGTAGCGGCCACGCTGAAGCGTCGCGAGCGTGGCGGCGCTATACGCATCGTCGGCGGCCGCCGTCCAGAGTACGCCGCATTCGTGCCACAACGGCAGTCCTGAATCGTTCCGCGCCTCGAGCTCGCGCCACAACTCGCGCGATCGCCGGGCGAAGCGTGCGTAGATCTCGTCCGGCCCGTAACCACAGCGCAGGATGCGCGACTCGTCGCCCGAGCTCGATCGGGAATTGCCCGGCCCATACGCATCGACGAGCGTCACGCGGGCGCCGCCCTCGGCGAGATGGTGAGCCGTCCACGCCCCGAACACGCCTGCTCCGATCACGACAACATCAGGCAATCGAGTAATCTGGTAATTGGGTAATCTGGTAATTGGATTGGATCAATTGCACAATCCAATCACCCAATTGCACAATCCAATTACCCAATTACTCGATTACCAGATTACCCGATTCCACGATGCTGTTCCGTATCGCTCTCGCCAATCTTCAGTTCCCATCAACGCCTGAGGAATCGGTGTCGCTCACCGAACGCGCGATCGCCGAGGCGTCCGCCCAGCACGCCGACATCATTTGTTTTCCGGAATGCTTCGTCCCCGGGTATCGCGCCAAAGACAAGCACGTGCCGCCTCCGGATCAGAAATTCCTCGAGCGCGCCTGGTCCACCATCGCAGCCGCCGCCGGACAATCACGCGTCGCGGTCGTTCTCGGCACCGAACGCATCGTCGATGGCGCGCTTCTGATGTCGACGCTCGTCATCAATCGAGACGGCACCATTGCCGGCTTTCAGGACAAGGTACAGCTCGATCCGTCCGAGGAGGCCGCCTACACTGCCGGGTCGGGCAGGCGCATTTTCCAGGCAGGCCCGGTGACGTTCGGCATCTCGATCTGCCACGAAGGCTTCCGTTATCCGGAAACGGTTCGCTGGCCCGCACGCCGCGGTGCACAGATCGTCTTTCATCCGCATTTCCACGAAGCCGAGCCCGGCGGTTATCGGCCGTCGACGTTTGCTCATCCGGCCAATACGTTCCACGAGAAAGCCATCTTGTGTCGCGCCGCCGAAAACACCGTGTTCGTCGCAACGGTCAATTGTGCCAGCGAGGGATCGCCGACGACCTCTGCAGTCGTACGGCCGGACGGAACGCTCCTCTGCTATCAGCCGTACGGTGAGCGGGGGTTGCTCATCGCGGACATCGACCTCACTGAAGCCACAGGCCTTCTCGCCGCGCGCTGCAAGTTGGACTGACAATCGACGACCGAAACGCTCTTCTGTTTCTGGCGCCATCTCTGCACGACTCGAACCCAGATTCAAACCACCGGATCGTCCGCAAAGCTTCAGAGCGTTTCAGAGTTAAGCTCTCCACCACAGAGGACGCTGAGGACACAGTGTCCTCTGTGGTGAGTAGGATCTGGAATTGTGAATTCGATGTCGCACGCCTGGCGAGCGCTGCGATCGCGCAACTTCAAGCTCTTCTTCGCCGGTCAGAGCGTCTCGGTGGTCGGCGGTTGGATGACGCGAGTGGCCACGGGATGGCTGGTCTATCGACTGACCCGCTCGGCGCTGCTGCTCGGTCTCGTCGATTTCGCCGGGTGGATTCCCGCGTTTGCGCTGGCGCCGTTTGCCGGCGTCTGGGTCGAGCGCCTCAATCGCCGCACGCTGCTCGTGTGGACCCAGGCCGCGGCCGCCGTCCAGTCGCTCGCCCTGGCTGCGCTCACGCTGGCGCACGTGATCACGATTGGCGAAATCATCGCGCTCAGCGTGCTGCAGGGCGTGATCAATGCGTTCGACCTGCCCGGGCGCCAGTCCTTCCTCGTCCAGATGGTCGACGATCGCAAGGACCTCGGGAACGCCATCGCCATCAACTCCTCGATGGCCAACGGCGCGCGCCTGATAGGCCCGGCGATCGCGGGCCTGGTCATCGCAGCCGCCGGCGAAGGCTGGTGCTTTCTGATCGACGGCGTCAGCTACATGGCCGTGATCGCATCGTTGTTGCTGATGCGCATCAGGCCGGTCGATATCCGCCGCAGCGCGACCGGCATGCTCGAACCCATGCGCGAAGGGTGGAACTACGTCCGAACGTTCCGGCCCATCCGCAGCATCCTGCTCCTGTTTGCGCTGCTCAGCCTGATGGGCACTCCGTACTCCGTCCTCCTGCCGGTCTTCGCCGGCCAGGTGCTGCACGGCGGTCCGTCGACGCTCGGATGGCTCACGGGAGCATCAGGGATCGGCGCGATGGCATCGGGGCTTTCTCTGGTGCTGCGCAAGTCGGTCGTCGGGCTGACGCGGATGATTCAGATTGCGGCCGTCATGCTCGGCGGCGGGCTGATGCTCTTCGGCCTGTCGCATACGCTGTGGTTGTCGCTGGTCCTCATGATCTTCGTCGGTTTCGGCCTGATGCAGGTGTTGTCTGCCAGCAACACGGTGATCCAGACGCTGGTGCCGGAAGACAAGCGCGCCCGCGTGATGAGCTATTACACGATGGCCTTCGTCGGGATGGCGCCGTTTGGCAGCCTGCTGGCCGGCGCGCTTGCGCAGCGAATCGGCGTGTCTCGCACGGTGATGGTGACTGGCGCGTTCTGCCTCGCGGGCTCGCTCTGGTTCGCGCTCGA
>Ga0114129_10005204_pt1 | contig 18326 bp, 35 predicted proteins | sample RhiMetdeltSRZDD1_FD_80071 | JGI IMG/M metagenome (GOLD analysis project Ga0114129, IMG submission 80071) | Populus rhizosphere microbial communities from Tennessee, USA - Rhizosphere MetaG P. deltoides SRZDD1 (version 2) (version 2) | ecosystem: Host-associated > Plants > Roots > Rhizosphere >...
AGCTTGTTGTGCAGCTCTTTCCCAAATGGACCAGCATGTTTGTGCGTAATCTCCATGACAGTAATCATGAGAATAAGACCGAACAAAGTACTGACAGTGACCACAAAAGATGTAGTCTGACAGCTGAATGAATTGATTAAAAATAGTAAGGAATGGATCCCACGAGACAGAGGTTGTTTTCATGTATTAATTATCTCATAGTTTCCCAGGTTTGTCAACCCTTAAAATCAAAAATTCCCTCAAGTTTTCTTGAGGGAATTCATTGGAATTTCTGGCCATGTGTATTGTTCTGTTGGCATGAGTTGTGCGAGTTCTTGTTGACTTTGTTTCCACATTGTCCATGCTTGTTCGTGTCGTTGTAGCATGTCGTCTGGTATTTCTATGTCTTGGAATCCATCGGATGGATCTGGACTAGCAACAAGTACGTAGACCGGTCCGATGGTTTGTAGGTTGAAATTTCGTTTCTGCATGTTTCTCCTAGACTTGTTTGGGGGAATATATTTCCTTTGGCCACAATTCCAATATTATCCGAAAATATGTTCCCCCAGAGTTTCCCCGGTCAGGCTTGCACCTCTGGCCGAGGTTGTTGTATGGGAGAAACGTTCCAAGAATTTGTTCAGCGTATTAGGAGAGGTACGAGTATCTCCACAGATGATTCCTTCTTTTTGTGACAGGGGATACCCCTTTGTGCTGAGATTTGGGGTGAGGAATTCAAGATACTCTTATTGTAGGTTCGGCACACCGTATGTCACCGGGTGTTCCGAAAGCATTCGGTTATCCGGACGATTGAGATTACCGAATGGCGTTTGGGTTTTGATGCCTTTCCTAATCGGAACTAAATTTGTACTTGTTTCTCCCATACATTTGATTGGGATTCCCCCGGTTCGAGGGTGGCAATCGGGAGATGCCAAACCGAGGGAATCCCAATTTTGTTTGGGGAAGCCAAGTATTCTTTAGGAAGGGCAGTGCTACCAAAGAAATACCTGCTTCCCCAAATCTATTTTTAGCTAGCGTCTTCGCTGGTGTCGTCGTAGTTGTCGTCGTATTCCTCGTCGTCGGCACCGGGGGTGACCGCTCGGTTCTGGACGACGAGGGTTCCCTTGTGGGTGTCCTTGTCGACGTCTCGTGATCCGGCGACGATTCCGTATCGGTTCTTGACGGCCTGGGCGAATGCGGCGGGCCGGTCAAAGTCTTCGTAGATGTAGACCTTGTCGGGGGTTTCTAGCTTGAGCGCTTCGACTTCGGCGGCGAAGTCGTCGAGAAGTTGGTTGTGTCGCCCGCTTCCCTTCTTGGGCATTTGGTCGGCGGTCTTGCGTCCGGCGAAGGGGTTGGTGTTAGCAGTGCCGGTCCTGGCCATGTCTTTCTCTTTTCGATTCGGAAACGTTGGTTCGTTCTTTCTGTGTACCAATTTATAGGATCAACGTTCCGATGTCAAGAAGAAATATTTATTTCTTACTGCGGATAGTTATGCAGATGCTGGGGGTGGACGTCCCAGGTGACCCGGATTTGTCCGTAGTGTGTCCGGTACCACTTACCAAAGGTCCCGTCCGTAAAACCGAATTTGTTCATTTGCGCCAAGAATTCGTTTAAGATGATTCTAGGTATATAGATACATCCTAGACCGAAGCTGTCGCATCTTGTCTCGCCCTGTTGTATTGGGCGTCCGCCGTGTTCCGTCGTGGTAGGTCCACTACCATCGTTGCCTTGCCACATACACCATGTATCCCAGAACCGGTAGGGGGCTACTAGTGCTTCTCTAGGTTCTATGAGTGCTTGTGATGCAAATAGCTGTTTTCCGAGATCATCTAATGCCATGTCCCATTCAAGCATACAGAATCCGGGTTTTTCGTCTGGCCATCCGTCAGATGATTGTATGCTGTTATATTCTGTCACTGTTTTATAGTTTTGACCTGCCATTATTAATTTTGGCAGATCATCAATTATTCTAGGTGTCGTTGGTGGTATTGTGGCTAAGTCGCTGTCACTTGGCCACGATCGGTACCATTTCATTCTAAATCTCTGTTCTTAAAAGCAAGTAATAGTTCTTTGATGTCAGTGAGTTCTTTTCTGATAATTTTTGCTAGCCCTCCGATTACTCCTAATAGCATTATGATAATTGCGTGCATTCCTTCCAACATTGTTTAAATCCCAAAGACTAGTCCCATGTCGTGCAAGCTTAGACCTCTAAATGTATCGCTGGCAGTTCCGAGGATTGTGAATGTTGCTGCGCCGAGTTCTTCCACTACTCTGATTTTCCAATCATCTGTATTATTGTTTGATGGTGCAACATAAAGTGTCCATATATCGAATCTTTGGAATCTCGGATCTCCTACACCATCAGTTCTTGCTTGAAATATTCTTGCATATGGCGATCCATTTTTGTATAGCCATATTGACCAAATCGCGCCTACACCATTTATATCACATGTACCCCAACAGTGCCAGTAATAATATCGTTGTTTTAATTGTGGAACATTATTAAATACCATATCTGATACATCGGAGGAGACAGTGAATCCCGATGTGGCAGTATCGATATTTCCGGTGCTTTGTAGTACGCCACGTGGGATTGACGATTGTTGTCCCGCTCCCCCGTCACCGCCACTAATGGTAAAGTCTCCGGCGATATTTTCATCGGCGGAGAGCCCGGTTAATTCTAAAACAACTTTTTCGTTAGTGGCACTATCGTAACTTGGGGATTGTATTCTTAATGCTAATTGCGTTGTGTTAAATGGAACCGACCAGCTAATAATTGTTGGGTATGCTTGGCCTAGATCATCTTCGTTGACATCACCGGTACTCCATTGAACAGCAGCTAAATTAGTAGTACCGATCATTCTAACGAATGTATCGAAACCACCGGGTATTTCTTGTACTTTGAAACCTTCGTCTGGCGTTATAGATCCATATAAATTTCCATTATTATCATAGATTAGTATTTCGCCGTTGATTCCATCTATGACAATACGTGGGTCGCCGGGGCCGGCATCAACTGGGATTGTAAGAACATCAATGAACGGAAAGTTATCTCTCATTAGAAGACGAACTTTTCAAAAATAATAAATGCTATTCCAATAGCATTTGGTGTGCATCCTGTCCAGTTCATACTGAGAGATTCGCCGGGTTCTAGGGGTACGGGTGGATCTCCGCCTAATGCGCCTCTGCGTGCGCTGAATCCGGGAGCAACTAAAGCGTTTTGTTGTCTCAATATAGCGCTAGACCCGGCGGGTGCCGTGGGCATTTCGTATGATACTTGGGATACGATCCATTTCTGGTTTAAGGGGCAAGTAAAAGTAATAGCCAATGTTCCGGCCGCAGTTACAGCGCCTTGCTTTTGGTCTTTGAATATCCCAAGTGATTGCGTCATTTTTATAGTGCAGTCAAGGCAACAAAGAATGGTGTATCAATATGCGTGAAAGCGCCGAGAGTGTTAGGGAGAGTTGTTAGTCCGGTACCGGCACTAGCATATCGAGAGTTGAAGGCGAATAGACCGAAGTTAGCGAGTCCGACATCACCGAAAGTTGTGTTACCACAGACGATTGTTGGTGTAGTAGCAGCGTTGAATAGTAGCGCGGCCCAGACAAATGTAGGGATATTAGGGATTCTGACGCCGACTGTTCCGCCACCAGGATTAATGGAACCTTCTACCATCCCGTCATCATCAACTTTGCTATCAATATTAGATGAACCGATAAGCGTTCTACTCGCAGAGTAAAGCCCTGCCCAGTTCTGTCCTGCTGTGGGCGTTGCGCCGGGAGTTGTTACTCCCCAAAAGAAATTGAGTGCCCCTTCATTTTGTTCACGAATGAACATTTTAGCGAGATAAAGAGTACCGCCAGTTGGCTGAAAAGTGCTACTGCAAAGAACAGGATCGAATGTCCACGCAAGCATTCCGGCATCACCGGGACTAACAATGTTACTAGTATATGGTGGTAGATTATCCCCACTCGCTTTACCATATGGAGTATCAACAGGTAAAGACATATCTAGTTAGCCCACTGTTCAATAATGGCGCTTACAATAACATTATCTGTGCTTACAGCAAATCCTTGCAACGTTCCACCAGTATCAGTCATGATGGCTGGCCTGATCCAAACTTCGCTTTTTGTTTCAAGTTTAACAGTGTGAATAGTGAAGTTATTGATCATCATTGCTCCAGCGAAAGCTTGAGCGTCACCTTTATTTCCGGCTAAACATAAGACTTCCGCGCCGGATCCAAAAGGAAACATCCATATCGTTATAGATTTCCTACGTGGATCGGCATTACAAAGTAGTTCTGCGTCGGCGCCATCGGGCATAATGATTCGGCGAAATGCCACGGTAGTAGGCATTTCATCAACACGTACAACATTTTCGACAGTAACCGGAACAGTAACCGGTAAATATTCTTCGTCTTCTAATAACACATCATCGGCACTAGGAGTATTGAAACTAGAATCAATAGAATCAGTATTACTCATATCACCCCCTTCGGTAAGTTCTTTTCGATTACGGGTCGAAGAACAATGTTCATCGCCACCACGCCCAATACGACTCCCCCGCTAACTTGGATGATCCTAAGCCAATTATTAGGATCGCCTAACCATGCAGCAGTATCAAGTACAGTAGCCAAAACCTTTTGTACTGGTTCAATCAATACTTGAAACGCAGCAGCGGGATTCAATAAACCAGCAGCGTCGCTTAAACGTTCACTAAGACTTAAATCGCTGACACTACCCGTAACCGGTTCCGGTTCGGTAGCCGCTTTAGTGGCACGGTCTATAAAGTTCTCGTATGTCCCGTTAGAGTATACGGACCATGCCCCCCAACCTTGTGTACGATAAATATCCCCGGCCACTTTAGCATTAGTATTAGGATTAAATAATTCGCTATTGCTAGTTAAACCGTATTTACGGCGTCTGTTCGGTCCAAGAGAACCATACATGTTGATTTGCCATAACCCATAACTGTCATCCGGTGGAGTAGGGTTATGCGCCTGTTCGTTTCCACCGGATTCAGCCAAGGCAATAGCAGTAGCCCTAACAGCAGTATTTATATTACCAGGATCAAAATAGAATCCTGCTAGTTCTGCTATTTGCCGATCGGACACCATGATTTAAGGGATAGCGTAGAGAAGATCCGGAGTTACTTCAGCAGAACTTTCTTCAGGAGTATTAACCTGATTATTGAAAGGGTTAAGATCAAGAGTATTAGAGACATGGTTAGTGAAAATGTTAGCCCTAGTAACCCAATCAAGAACAATGATAGTAGCGCCTCCGAGAACGAAAATAGTGGCATCCTTAGCGAGAAGCGAAATACCACTTACAAGACCAGCAGCAATCCACGCATTTTGCTTACGAACACTTTCCAACATTTCATCGCCCGCCGGGGTAGCTCTCATATCCACACCTTTAGGCAAACCATGACTGTAAGTAGCATACACAAGAGTAGAAACAGCCAATCCCATACCCAACGAAACTTCCGGCTTCCTAGCCATCTTTTGGCCCCTATCGTTCTATGACCCACTAGTCATACTTGGATACTCACGAAATAAATTTACGGTTGAATTTGGATATGATTTGAAGACGCTTCCGGCCCTGGACCAGCATCATTAACAGCACGCACTTGGAACGCTACCGCTGTAGGAACTTGATAACGAGCAACAATGGTTTTCGTGGTTGTGTTTCCGATGTTGGCCCATCCGGTAATAGTACCGGCATTTAGTTCTTGACGTCGCAATTCGTAGGATTTGGCGCCAGGAACTGCACTCCATTGAATGTATGCTTGCGCTGATCCCATGGATTGAGCAAAAACCGGGGTAGGTAACCCCAACCGTGCATTAGGGCTCTCTTGAGGATTCGTGGGCGTCGGTTCAGAAGTAATCGCCCACGGTCCACCAATAGGCGGATAACCAGCAACACCAACTGCTTGTCGCACTAAATCTGCTTCGGTAGCAGTCAATGGTAAACGTTGTAGAAACTTCCCGATAGCAGACGCCACCATCGGTGCATCAATACCAATATTCGACAATTTCTGGATAGCGTCATTTGCCCAATCATCATTATCAGGTAACGGCGTGCCAAACTGTGACGGCGTAGGAATTGTTGTCGCTGGTATACGTTCGTCACTGACAACGTCTGTTGGAAGTTCTTCTACGGGTATATCAGAAGTAGTACCGCTTTTGGTGAACCACGCGTATCCGACAATTCCAGCAGTTACAGCAGCTCCGCCATAGACAAGACTTTTGGGATAAGACTTTCCCGCAATAGTAAGAGTCTCTGCCATTATGGAATAACCAATCCATCGGCATTACCGGTTGGTACAGATGTCTCTACAGCATTAGCAACTTCAGCATCATCCCAGGGCCCAGGAACTCTACGCAGTCCACTAATACGACGTCGTTTAGGCAAAAACTTCTGTAATGACGAAAAAGGATTAGCGTACTTATCCGATTTTTCTGGCGGTGGAGCATCACCAATAATGGTCACGATATTAGGTTGATTAAATCTTGGGTGACCATGTGTACGGTTAGGTGGAGAAAAATCTCGTTGAATATTAGAACCAAAATACCAACCGGTACGCCACGATGGACTATTTACAGTCCATGCACGTGGCCGACCACTGGAACCATTGTTCTCCAGATACGAATTCAATCCCCTCCGCAAAACAATATCCCCACCAGCGTCACTAGCTAAAGGAACAGAATTCAAACCCTCTGTAAAAGTCCCAAAGAACTTATCGGTAAAGAATTTCCATGGTCGCCCGTATTCGTGTGTAGCTCGTTCGTCGGCGCCGACATCACGCCCACGAAAAGCCCCAAGTTCCTGCCGACCATAATCAACATACGATGAATCAACGTTTAGAGGATTGTTAGTTGATGGGATAGGACGGCTAATCCCACCATAACCATGCCCTTTAGTCGCAGCAGTCTGCCTACCAGTACCGGCACCATCAATTGGTGTGCGATCAATTTCTACCGGGACTGGCGCTACGTCAAATGGTTCAATGATTGCATCACTATAGATTTCTCCGCCCCCTTGCAACACGGGAGCATCCATCATAATTACAGCATTAGATTCTCTATCGTAACTCCCATGGTCAGGATCGGGAGGAGTTTCGACAGTGAACCTATCTGTATCAGGCGCAAATGTTTGGTTACGCCAAGCGTCCTCGTATCTAGCTACCGGACCAGGCATTATTAGCGCCCCGTAGCAGACTTAAGCGCTCCACTAAAACCAGTGAAAATATTAGAAACGATTTGTGGTGTTTGACGACCGGGAAGAACAAGAGTGGTTGCTAACGCAACACCAACAATTGCAGCAGCAATTCGTTCAACGCTACCCATCTAATTACCTCCGACTAGTTTCAAAGCACGTTCTGCTGGTGTTGGATTACTACCTACACGAACCATTAGAACAGTCACAAGTGCTGCCCAAGATAAAGAAACGGCTAGATCACTGGCACCTTTTTCAAGCATAAATAAGACACCGGCAGTTAAACCGGTTGCTACACCTATGCGGACAGTATCAGTAAATAAATCTGCTTGTTCATTTAGATTAGAAGGTAAAAGAACGTTGTTTGCCCAAGTGATTGTACCGGCAGCTAGTATCGGCCCTGTAGAACGAGACATAAGCATCCTAAAAGAAACTCAAATGAACATGGTCTGTGTGAGGATTTGGACCCGTATATGATCCTGGGACCCAAAGATGTGTAATGTTCCCGATTCGTCGTTTCCAAATCCAATATTTAGCGCCAGATAATCCTTTAAAAACTGTGATGATTTGTTGAGCAGTAGTTTCGTCGCCGGTCATCACATCGATAGCATTACCTAATGGATGATCAGAATTAGGATTATCTGGTCTGTTGCCACGTCCTAGCATTTGTAGCCCGGGAAACCGTTTACGCAATACAGGTAATGCTTTAGCCGCATTACCAACTAACCCCAAATCTCCTACGGTAGCATTAAATACTTCCAACCCTCCCACTACCGCAGCATTGGGATCATAAGGATTATGTGATTCCCTAGAAACAGGTCGTTGTTTTTGAAAAATAGAACGTAATCCGTCAAAGAATGGGATGTCTTTGATTCCCACGTAGACAAGGTATAGGCCAGCAGTCCCGACAAGGACTGCTGACCCGGATACCCCAAACGTACGCGTTCTAGAGGGCAAGTTTGCCACGAACCTTAGGGACAACAAGGGCTCCGATAAGAATACCGACAATCAAAGTCGGATAAGGCTTAAGAAAACTCATTTTTCACCTAACCTTTTTTGGCGACCGCAGCAGTAGGTTTAGAAGCACGTTTTTCTATATGATCTTTCAATTCGCTTACATGATTTTCTACATCGTTGACATGATCCCACAAATCAGCAATTTGTTGAACATGTTCACTAACAACAGTCTTAACGTCATGACCAATATCACTAACTTCGGCGTTTACCTCCATACGGATTCGGTCAAGACGTTTCTGTGTCTCATCCGAGAGACGACCGAATCGTGCAAGATCAGAAATAGCGTCAATAAGAATATTAATCATACCTGAGCGAGCCCCTTAACTTCGCCTTGTGGGAACGGCACAACCTTGTTCACAAGCAAATCGAGAGTAACGGCGTTCCCCCATGAACCCTGTAATTCAAGGTTGGATGCGCTGGACATTGGAAGCCATTCCCTGGTGAGTTCTCCACCGGGCTTATAATTCCAATCCTGCATGAATTCAAAAACGGGATACACGCCCGCATCACGTCCCTTGGATGCATCGTTGGCAGCATCGTATCCATACGTCATGCCGATAAGCCAACGATAGAAAAGCCTAATCCTGGACTGAATCAGATATGATTCCTCGTATTTAAGGCTAACGGGATCGGGCCAATCCGTCTCGCCATTAGCCCGAGTAGACGAAGCACGTCGGGCAATAAAGATCAGCATTCGGACAAGTCCATCAATGCCTTGCAGTCGAGTATTGTTCTGGCCGCTGGCAAGAACATAGGTTTGCTTGTGCCAATACTGTGTAGTGTTCAAAAGCGGTGGGTCCTGTTGAACGGGATTGCCCCGAGCATCATTTTGTTCTGGATCAAGCCAGGATGAAAGTTCTGTGCGCACTCGCAAAGTGGAACTAGTAGCTGGAGCAGTAGAGAACACGGTTCCGGTACCAGCAACGAAAAGTTCAAGTGAGAACTGTGCAGCACCCGATTTGTTCAATTGTGAACCGAGCGCATTTCGCCCAATAATTTCAAGTGGAAGATAGAGAATGAAAGCGAATGTTCCGGCACTGGTAGCGGTACCGGAAGTGGAGCTGTAGGTGGCAGATGCTTCGGCATCGCCCTGGAACATGTATCCACCGTACTTGTTCAAGATATAGACATCATATCCGGAGAGAGATCCAATGATTGGCTGACTGTTGGTATCAAGGAATCGGACGACGCTAAGAACGTTGAATGGTGCATCTTCTTGATAGGCAACAGTGGTAACAGTGGTGTTGACGGCCGTGTTTTCGACGATCAGGTACACACCACGGAGATAGCCACTAGGCGAAATCTGGTATGGGTTAAGCCTCTGTTCAACCGTTGAAAGAACGATTGTTTGATCAAAGTCGGGTTTATCGTTCTTCCGGGACCCACAAACAAAAGAACGGGGCTGCACTGGCGCAGCTTTACCATTTGATGTTTGCGGTCGATTCATTGTAGCTGCACCGGGCATCAAATATTCTCCTTATCCATTTTCAGCTAGTGCCGAACCAACTGGAACTACCATAACCGCCAGCATTAGAACCAGATCCACTATTGCTTTGACGACGTCGTCGTGGTGGATTGGTATTCGTATTCGTGCGGCGACGTCGCGAACCCTGTCCAGAGTTATTGGAATTGGGGTCGTCTTCGACGAAGAATTTAGTTACATGATCGAAAAAGTCATGATCTTCGTCGGTCAATTCGTCGTCTTTGATATCTCCAAACATGTGATCAAAAAGCTTATCTAAAAATTCATCTTTGTCTTTAAATTGCGGCATTTGTTTCCTTCTTATGCAGAAATTATTGCTAAAGCTGGGGATACTTCGTCTTCAGCCATACTTCGACCAATATAAAGAAATTCATGTTTCTTGAGACCTATAACAATATCTCCCACTAGATCGCCGTCAATTCCACCAATTTCGTCAAATCGTTGTCGTGATCTACGGTCTGGAGTATTGAAAAGTATTAGGTGGGATGACATTTCATACATGTTTAACGGCGCATGAAATGGACGTGTTGTGGCTGCCCATAATCCACATCCTAAAGAGCGTCCACGCATCCATAAAGCATTAAGTTCTTGTTCTAAACCTAATTCTTTTGAAAGACCGATTACTTCATCGGCAAAAACAACACGATCGCCATGTTTGTAGCAGTCTGTGAGAATTTGACGAAATTGTCTTTTAAGATATTCGTCATCTTGTTTAATATCGTTTAGTGAATGTCGTGGCCAGAAAACCCATCCCCGACGCTTCTTTAATACGCCACCAGATCGTTTAGTGAAACCACGTTTAGTGATCGGTGGCCAAGTTTCAACTTTCTTGAAACCCGACACTTTAGACCAATCAACGACAGTGTCATCACGTGGTTTCATGACTAGAACTATCGCCGGTAATTCTGGTGTAGCGACCTTATTCAATAATTGGTAGGCAATTGTTGTTTTTCCCGAACCAGTAGGGCCGATGATCGCTACGTGTTCGCCGGGTTCGTAACCATCTGGGAATACTTCGTTGATGAATTCGTCTCTAGATATAGTGACAATATCTAGCGAGTCCTCATCATCCAAGTATTCAATCACGCCGCTGATACTCCATTCTTGGCAGAGTGCGCAGCGGCTTTCATTTCCTCGCCTTTGACATAAATTGAATGGGCGAGTTCTTCTCTTGGGATAAGACCAGGGAAAGCGTGCATGGTTTCGGGTAATTGCTTATGGTTCTCTGCAATCTGCAATGCAAGTCCCACGCAAGCCATAAGAAGACCGCCAAATGGAGTCGTCTTGGATACCTGGTCGAGCATTGCGCCAAGAACTGGATATGCGTCTGCAAGTTCAACGATTGCGTCAGCAATTGGTTCTTTGTGCATATCAATGGCGAAAACATCCATTGTATATGCAGAAACGCCATGTTGATCCTCTGGCATACGAACAGTTTCATATGCACTGAGAAGTGCAAGAGGCATTGTTGCTAACCCAATAAGTTCTAGTACCGCATCTTTTCTAGTTGGATTAGCGTTTGTGATCTTAGACGTAGAAGAAACTTGACGATTTTGCGTAGAATTTTGGCGGGGCATTTGTCGGGTTGTTTCACTAGCCACGATTTTGCCTTTCTAAACGAAAAAGTTCTCGTTTCTGACTTCGTGTCAGATTCGAGAACTTTGGAAAAATTGTTGGATTAACAACATGTTCGGGAGCAGTTGTATCAATAGCGGGATGTCGATTTGCTTTCAAAAAATGCCAAGCGTCTTTAACAGATATTCCGTCAGGAGTAATCTTTAGATAACAATATTGTTTAGGATCGCTTTTTTGATGTTCAATAGCAATTTCTTTTGTTGGATAGATTACACCATCTGACCTACCATCTTCTAATTTGAATGCGCACCATTTACCATAGACGTGTTGTAAATCTTGAGCGGCTACTAGGTGCAGATTTACAGTATCACTGATCCGTTTTGCTGCATCCATTTGTTCTATGCTAAGTGGCATTTTTTGTCGCTATCGTTGTCATTGCTCCGGCTATTACGACCATGGATCCCGCAATTAAAAGAATTGCGCTAGCTACAGCAATTAAACCTATTTTAAAAATAGGGATTAGATCGTTTGCTTTGTCGCTGAAATCTATGGCGGATTGTGCGGCATTACGTACGTCCGCTCGGGCGCCCATGGCCCCCAGTCTACCGGCCCCAGGGTAGGGCCGCTAGGTTAACGGCGTTACCTTACCGGCCGGTAGGGTAGCCCGGTTACTTGACGCCCATGGCATAATGGAGTCATGGCTACCCGAGGTACCCGGCGTCTCCAGGCGCGTATCCAGCCATGGCTTTACCGGGTCATGCTGGTACGAACGGGAGAAACCGGACACGATTCACCTAGACAATACATTGAATCACTAATTGAAACCGATGCAAAAGAAGCATGGGGAGAAAATTTCGATACTAGAAAAGAAGAACTCGTAAATGTCTGAAAACAACGAGCCTAAGGGCAAAACCATAGAAATACCTATTAAATCAAAAATTCGGCATGTGTTAGAAACGGGAGTAACAATCGGAGAAAACGGGCCAAGCAAATTAACCGGTCAGGATAACGAACAATGAAACCAAAGAAAAGACAAAAGAATTTAAATCGACGTATTACTAGTTATTTTGAATCTATAAAGAGAAATGGCCTAGCTTACGAAAAATCAGTAACAAAACCAGGATCATTAAAGAAATGACTGTTACTGGTCCGGATGTTTCGCATTGGCAAGTTGTCATTGATTGGAATGCTGTTAGGGGTGCTGGGCATAGTTTTGCGTGGTGTAAAGCAACGGAAGGTACTACATTTATAGATAACCAATTTCGTAACAATTGGTTAGGTATGCAGGCTGTTAGTTTGTTGCGGGGTGCATATCATTTTCTTCGACAAGGTAATGCGAGGGATCAGGCATATCATTTTGTTAGAACGGTAGGGAGTTTTGAGGGTAGTTTAGCTGCAATTGATGTAGAAAAAACAGATACGCCTTTATCTATTCCTCATGTTGAGGATGTCCGGGAGTTTGCTGATACCTTTCATCGGCTAACCAATGGACATCCTCTTTTTGTTTATACCGGTAACTGGTATTGGGGTGGATATTTAGGTAATCCTCTCGGCGCTGACATCGGGCCATTGTGGTCCTCTATCTATCGCCCACAACATGGACCGTTGTACGGTGGATGGAATAACTACACCATTTGGCAATACACAAATAACGCTGCCTGTCCCGGTATCACCGGGCGATGCGACATGAATATATCTTCTGTATCAATCGAAGAATTAACCAATTTTGCGTACTCGAATGGGGACGATTTTACTGTGGATAAAGCAACTCTTTTCCAATGGTTAGACGATTATTACAATGAACGTTGGACTGTAAGAGGTGAAATTAGCGCCGCTGACAGTATGAAAAGTCTTATGACTAGAGCTATGCACATCTATAATCTAGTAGACGACATTCCGAATCTAGCAAACCAGATTGCGGAACAAATCCCGCATCTAGAAGTTACTGGACCTGTTGTTGAGCAAGCGTTACGTAACGTCCTACTGGAAGGTGCAATCCCAGATGAGACAGAAAGTAGCGGCAACTGACCAACAATGCGATTCATGCGGTAAACTAATTCCAGCGGGTATTTTATATCATGCCCCAAGAAAGAAGTTATCTAAACCAAAAACAAGACAACAATCAATAATGCGTAACCATTTACCTGTTCGTTATTCGGCTAGGCACATTGAATGTCCACCCCCCGAATTACAGGTTACTTGTCCCACTTGTCTTAGTCATCCCGGCGACCCTTGTATACATATTTCACCGTTCACAACTATTGATGTAAAGAATACTTTAAGTAAACCTCATAATGCTAGGGTGCGTGCCATGAGAAAGGCACAAACGATATGGCCAAAACAACAATTAGCCTAATATGTGGCTGTAATGAAAAAGTTGACCATGATCGTGGCGAACGTATTTTTCATTGCCCAATCCACGATATAAGAACTTTAGTTAAAGCAAAAAGAGTAACAACAATTCTCTATCAAATGACAGAGATTCCGCCTACCTTATTTGATGTAGCATCATGATGTCATGGGATGACTACGTCGCTATGATTGAATATATCATGAACGGCGGCGGAGTAGAAATGCACGTCTACAAATTTAAGGACGATAAATTTAAAGCTGGTATCAAACTAGTCGAATTAGATATAGTTACTTTTGCTTCCAAAACTTGGGATACCCAAGCGGAAGCATATCAACATGGATCTATCATCATGAACATGATAGACAATGCTCTATCTAGTATGGGTTTCATAATGTCCAAACCGACAACGAATTGAGAAAAATGTCTTCTGATAATCTTCCCGAAATTTACAGCGACGAGTGGTATGCGCTTATCACTAGCCAAGCTGCCGAAATTGCAGCAATCGATGTCGTTACTTGGGCGCCTATCAAGTTTGGCGATCACGCAGCCGGACGAGTAACAGACTCAGGCGTTATCCAACTCGAATCACTCCGAATCCCAGGCGAATACGACGTTTGGCCAACATCCACAATCGATCCCGTCGGGAAAATTGTTATGGATGGTAAGCCTATGGATCTTACCGGTAAGGCACTTCGCCTTGCATGGTTGGGACCCGTACTCGTTCGCCAATACCAAATCATGCGTCCCGTTACCGGAGATGTCGTCGCCATGCATTACCAACGTGACGAAACCCCTAAGTCCGGACTCAATGCATACAAGATCACAAACGCCGTCGTCTTCGACGGCACAACCGGACAAGTCAAAACGCCTATCGATCTAACCGTATTGGCAAATCCGGTTACCGGCGAAATCTCTCCTCCCGGAAAACCAAACTACGAACCTTTCCCGGACGAATAAAAATTATGAAACGAATCCTTCCCTTTATTCTAACTATCTCTCTTGCAGCAGGGTGCAGCGGTTACAATGATGCAAGAGGTAAAGGTGATACTGGTGTAAAACAACAACCGGACGTAACACGTAAAGTCTGGCCTAACGGCGATGGCTTTCCGAATGTTTCCGCTTTCTGTATTGGTGAAAACGGTGTTTATACTTACAAACGTGATGTTGCTCCGTTTGTAGTCGCAAGCGATCCGAATTGTCAAGAAGGCGGAATTCTTTATGTAGATTAATAATAGTGTTAGGGCGGGAGTCCGGACCACAAAAAGTGGTCCGGACTCAATACTTTTAGAAAGGGTCATCAACGACGATGCATGATGCAGCCCGAAAATTCTGTGAACAATACAAAAACGACAACTACGGATTTGCTTTAGATATTGGTGGACGCGACGTAAACGGCCATTGTCGTGACCTTTGGTCAAAAATGGAATGGACAATAATTGATAACACTCCACCAGAATCCGAAAATTTCGCGTATCTTTATGCGGATGCTGTAACATGGGAACCAGACAAATTCTATGACCTTGTACTCTGTACAGAAGTATTCGAGCATACGCCATTATGGCCAGCCATCATCAACACTGCTCACGATGCGCTTAATACGGGCGGTTTGTTTATTGTTACTTGTGCTGGTCCCGGGCGACCGCCACATAGCGCAATTGACGGAGCAGAGTTACGAGAAGACGAATATTATAGATGGTTACTTCCACATGAATTAGGAATCACTCTCCGACAAGCGGGATTCCGATGTACGACTAGCTATAATCCGGATGCAAAGGATGTTTATGCTTATGCAGTAAAGTGTTGATATGGCTAGGCGACGGGGTTTCCTGAGAAAAATAGTTGATTCGCTATTTGGAAAAAGAAAAGAAGTCCCACAACCTGGAATAATTCCAAGTTCTTATAGGCCATCAACGCCAGGTCGCCAATCCCTTAAACGTCGCGCAATAGATAATATTTTACAACAATTAGCTCTTGCTAACCGTGATGCAGTAAAGCAACATGTAGACTATATGTCCATAGATGAATTGCAATGGACAATAAATGCAACAGCTAGTCAACTAGTTGCAGTCGCTCGCCAGGACGCAGACAGACTAACAATCGACGCAATACCATTAAATCCCTGGTGGTATCATTGATATGCGAATGCGGCACACGATTTTTTCAAAAAGATAAACGACAAAAAAGATGTTCCAAATGTACTTTAGTCAGACGTAGAAACCATGATGCAAGAACAGCAAAACGTGCAATTCATGATATCGAATTCATAGGAGTGGATGGTGAAGGTGTTAATCGCCCGGATGGGACACACGAATACGTGTTGTTGTCTGTCGGAAACCGATCGTTATATAAATCAGGTGGCGAGAGACTTACCTTTTACGACATCATTCCATTCCTTTGGGATTGTTTCTTGGATAATCCGTATGCAAGTTATGTGGGCTTTTATCTTGGTTATGATTTCACGATGTGGCTTAAAGATTTGCCGGAAAATCGTGCGCGTATGTTATTGGATAACAACCAAATCGAAAAACGTAAGCGAACACGCTCAGGAGAAAATCACTTACCATTTCCAGTAGAACATCATGGATGGCACTTTGACATACTCGGAACTAAAAGATTTCGTCTATACCGCGAAGGAAGTAACCATCGGCTTTATATATGCGATACTGGTTCCTTTTTTCAAACAAGCTTTCTTAATGCAATCGATCCACAAAAATGGCCAGACGGACCAATCCTTACAGAAACAGAATACAAAGAAATAGCTTTAGGAAAAAGTGAACGAGGACAAGATATCGTACCATACGGAACAAAAATGGATCCCGATATGATACGATACAATACACTTGAAAACGAAGTATTAGCTAGACTAATGACAAAATATAACGAAGGACTTGTCAATGTTGGAATTCGATTAAAACGAGACCAATGGTTCGGACCAGGACAAGCAGCACAAACATGGATGAAAAATATAAATGTACCGACGCGAAGACATTTTGAAGATAGAACATCCCTCAAACACCGGGGGAGTTTACGAGCTAGTTATTACGGCGGATGGTTTGAAATATTCGCCCATGGCCACATTCCAGGTACCACCTGGAGTTACGATATCAATTCAGCTTACCCACATATCCAATCCAATTTACCCTGCTGTCTACACGGGAGTTGGATTCAAGGAACCAGTAAACAAATAGATGATTTCAACCCAGATCATTTCAATTTGTGCTATTGTACTATCATCGGCTCTAATAATTATATGGGGGGTATGCCTCACCGACTCAGAACAGGCCACATACTCCGCCCACAAATCACTAAAGGATGGTACTGGACAGACGAACTACTCGCAGCACGAAACGCCGGACTAATAGACACAATCGAAATTGAGGAATGGATTGCTTACATACCTTGTGATTGTCCAGCACCTTTTAGACGCGAACGAATACTATACGAAGATCGTCTACGGGTTGGCAAAAATACGATCGGCGGCAAGGCAAGAAAACTTGTATATAACTCCGCCTATGGAAAAACTGCTCAATCAATTGGAACAGCAAAATACGCTAATTCATTCTACGCTAGTAGAATTACTTCAGGATGTCGTAAACAAATCCTCATTGCAATCGCAACTCACCCCCTAGGAATATCAGATGTTCTTATGGTGGCTACTGACGGTATTGTTTTTCGGAATAGAAACAATTCTCTTACTTGTCAGAGTGAACAACTTGGCGCATGGACAGAAACTACTAGTCAAAACCTTACTCTCTTTATGCCGGGCGTGTACTGGGATGATGGAACAAGACAAAAATTGCAAAATGGAGACAGCCCCAGTCTTAAAAGCCGTGGAATACCTGCGAGAGCACTGTTCACTAAAATATTAGAAATTGATGAATTATTTAATGATGTACATAACGGTAAAGGATTTCCAGTAATTGAACTACCAATTAATTTTAGTCTCGTATCACCTAAACAAGCACTTGCAAGAAGAAAATGGTGGACATGTGGAGTAGTTGACTTTAATGCTACACGAGTCATTAATTCTGATCCATCAATGAAACGAGTACCAGCACTCTATATCGAAGACGGAATCATACGTAGTGACTGTTACCGAACTGGATTTGGAAACATTGAATCAACTCCATATAGTAAAACATTCGGGGATGAGCAACTAAAAGAACTAGACGAAATCATTACACCAGACGGAACAATATCAATGCTACTACCCGAGGCTTTATCATGAAATATATAGGCTATCAATATAGACAAGAAACATTTAGAGATGAATCTATGAAAGATTGTTTTGTTTTACTAAACAATTATCTTATTGATTTTAGTATACAAGCTATCAAAAATAAAACCTCTCTAGTGGAATGTCGTGTAATAGAATTTTCATTCGATTATAATGCATATGATCATGTTGAATTAGATGTAATTTTTGAGTATAAAACAACACATACTGGAGACAATATAAAATTATGATCGCAGAAATTAGTAGATGGGAAGCAATATTCAATACAATACTAATTATGTCGCCATTCGTTGTCGTCGCATGGATCATGAGTAGACATTTACCATGACTGATTTATTACTAGTTACATTAAGTTTTATATTGGGATTTATGATTATATGGAAACTAATAGAATAGTTTGAATTGGCCCGGATTTTATCCGGGCCTTTTTAATATAAAAATAAAGATCCGCCGCCCGGTGTAGGTCCC
>Ga0114129_10005205_pt1 | contig 18325 bp, 14 predicted proteins | sample RhiMetdeltSRZDD1_FD_80071 | JGI IMG/M metagenome (GOLD analysis project Ga0114129, IMG submission 80071) | Populus rhizosphere microbial communities from Tennessee, USA - Rhizosphere MetaG P. deltoides SRZDD1 (version 2) (version 2) | ecosystem: Host-associated > Plants > Roots > Rhizosphere >...
CGGCGTGCTGGTCGACGTTCCCGGTGAGGGAACGGTCACTCTACTTGCGAGCGACATCCCGCTTACCGGCGGCGTCGAGCTGTACTCGATCACGGGAAAAGACTTCACCGGTATCGTGGAGCTACCGGCAACGGAAGCCTTCCTCATCGACGAGGGCGACGGCTCTCGGGCCGAGCTCCCGCTCGTGGACTACTGGACCCTGGCCGACTCGCAGGGCCCGTCGACCTCGCCGACCCATCATCCGTCGCTGACGTTCCCCGCCCGCCGCCGGCCCGGCGCCCACACCGATCTGATCGTGGCGGACGTCGAGACCGCCGGCGCCCTCGCCGTCCGGATCGACGCCGTGCGCGAGGGCGTCGGCGTCGTCGCCACGACGACGCGGTCCTTCACGGGTACGCTCGTCATGAAAAACGTGCTGACGACGCTGGGCATCTTCAACGACTTCGAGGGCCAGATCGTCGTGACGCGCCAGTCGCTGTCGGGTCTCTTCTGGGGCCTGACCGAGATCACCGACGGCGACCAGCTGATTCTGGCCGCGCCGGGCACGACGCTTGATGACGGCGAATGCACGGCCGGGCCCGCGCGATGCAACCGGCCGAGGCAGACCCGGGTCGTCACCCGGGATTGAGGGCACGGGGCATGCATGAAACAGGCTATCGTCCGCCCAGAGCGGACGGGGAGCGCGGCGTCTGTCGCGTTCCACATCCCACGGAGGTGCTCGATGAAACACTCGATGAAACAGTTGTCGTTGTGGAAATCTCTCTTCCTCGCGATGGCGGCGGCGGCCATGCCGGCGCTGCTTTTCGCTGACTCGCTGGTGATCGCCGGCGCGGGCTTTGCGGGAAAGTGGGACACCGAGGTCGACATCGCGAACGTGTCGTCCAATCCGATTCAGGTCACGCTGTCGATCCAGGGGCTGCCTCTGGCCGTCCCGTGCCCTCCGAACTGCCCGGGTAAGACGTACGACGTGCCCGCGCGAGGGACCATCACGGTCAGGGCGAGCGATTTCATCGGCTCGATTTATCCCGGCCCGCAGATGGTACGCGTCGAGACGGCGCAGGGCGGCCCGCTCCCCGTCGTCCACGCCCGCTCGGTCAGCTCGTTGAGCACGTCGGAATTCGCCGAGCTGACCGTTGTGCGCAGCTCGACCATCGAGGCCATGGCGGTTCCGGTGCTCGTCTTCCCCGGTGTGGTCCGTAACGGAAATACGTACAGCAACCTCATCCTGGAGGCCCTCGGGGGCGCGGGAGCCACCGTCGAGGTCGAGTTGGTGGATGCCTCGGGGACTTCGCTCGGAACCAATACCTACGTCATTCCGGGCGAGTCGACCTCCAGCGCTTTCACGCTCGTCGACGTCGCAAAGCAGTTCGGGACGGATCTTCTGCCGCTCGGTCAGGTCCGAGCCACGATGGTCAGCGGGACCGGCGTGCTCTGGGGCGCTCTCTCGACGATCTCGAGCGACGGCTCGGTGCGCGTGACCGTCGGGGCGAACCCGTGACCGCTAGATCTTGAAGAAGACGCGCCGCCGGTAGAGCAGACCGAAGATCGCGATCCAGATCGCGAGATACGCCAGCGCGAACGCGAGGGACCCGAGGCGCGGATCGGCGAACCGATCGAAGAGCGTCCGGTGGATCGCGGTCCACAGGGGGCGCGGTTTCCCGTCGGGGCCCTCGACGTGAACGGCGATCAGCGCGATCGCCGTCAGGCTCGACAGCACGAAGGCGGCGATGGCGTTGCGGCCGAGCCAGAGGAAGGGCGCCGCGAGGCGTTTCCATCCGCGGACGTCCATCGCCCAGTAGAACAGCGCGAGGGCCATGGCGCCGAGCCCCGCCATCGCCAGCGCGTACGACGACGTCCAGAGGTTCTTGTTGACGGGAAAGACGCGGCCCCAGAGAAATCCCATGGACGCCGCCGCGGCGCCGCCGGCCAGAAGCTCCGTAAACTTGCGCTCCGGCGAAAGTGGCGATCGGAGCCGTTCTCCCGCGACGGCGCCGCACAGCGTCGTCGCAATCGCCGGCAGCGTGGAAAGGAGCCCCTCCGGGTCCCAGCCCGGCCTCCAGGTGTGCGGCCCGAAGACCGCCGCGTCGATGCGCGCGGCGAGATTCGACTGGGGATCCAGAGGTCCGCTGCCCATCAACGCCCAGTAGCCGAGCAGGAGCGCGGCCGCGGCCGCCGCGGCGCCTCTGACACCGCCCCAGAGCACGATCGCGCCCGCCACCAGGACGCAGACACCGATGCGCTGGAGAACCCCCGGGAAGCGCATGTGCGCCTTGTGGAAGGCGAGATACGAGACGAAGTTGAGTGCGAGGCCCAGTCCGACGAGAGCGGCGGCGCGAATCGCCATACGGCGAAAGAGAACGCCGTCCGAGGCGCCGTCTTTTCGCTGCCGCGCGAAGGAGAGTACGAGCGAGACGCCCACGACGAAGAGAAAGAACGGAAAGATCGTGTCGGTGTACGTCCATCCGTGCCATTCGGCGTGGAGGAGAGGAGGGTAGACCGCCGACCAGGTTCCGGGGTCGTTGACGACGATCATGCCGGCGATCGTGACGCCGCGCAGGACGTCGACCGAATCGATGCGGTTTTCGCCCGTCATCCCGAGCGCAGCGAGGGATCCCGGACTCGACGCGCCTCGTCGCGAGTGAAGTACGGGATCCCTCGTCGCTTCGCTCCTCGGGATGACACTCGTTTCAGCGCTTTCCGAATTTCCCCGCGAGGCCGTCGGGCTCGGCGCCGGCCACCCAGGCGTCGTCGACGCGCAGTTGATCCAGGTCGATCACGACGACGACATCGGCATGGGAGGCGGCGACCCAGGCGCGCCGGCCGTCCGGCTCGATGAAGAGGCCCACGGGCGCGGAGCTGGTGCCGAAACGCTTCTGAAAAACCCGGCCATCGGTTTTCGCGACGGCATCCCGTCCCAGCGCGATGCGCTTGACCTGGGCGCGGCTGGCCACGTCGAAAACGCCGACGTCGCCGGAGCCCGTGAACGACACCAGCGCGCGTCTCCCGTCGGGCGTGAACTTGACCCGGATCGGGAACTCGCCGGCCTTGATGGTCGCCGTGACCTTCGCGGTCTTCGTGTCGACGACTGAGATCGTATTCGCGCCCCGATTCGTGACCCAGACCTCGCGGCCGTCGGGTGTGATGTCCACGCCTTCGGCGCCCTTGCCGGTCTCGACGAACTGCAGGACCTTCCCGGCGGTCAGATCGATGATCGAGACGCCGCCCGCGGCCAGAGAGGTCACGTAGGCGCGATGCCCGTCGCGCGACGCCGCGACCATGTGGGACAGGTCGCGGCCAGTCGGGATGCGGGCCGTGATCTTCGCCGTACGCGGATCCGCGACTACCAGCTCTTTCTTGCCCTCCGCCGTGATCAGCAGCCGTCCGTCGCGCAGCGCCTCGAGACCGTGGGGGCGCGCGCCGTCGCCCAGATCGATTCGGGAGACGACCTTTCCGGTTTCCATATCCACGAGCGACACGAGCTTCCCGGGCTCGTTCGCGCGCCCGTAGTCGCTGATCGCGACCGTGCGGCCGTCGGCGAGGACTTCGGCTTCGTGCGGTCCGGTCTCGACGGGCGCCGTCCATTTCAGCTTTCCATTGGAGGCGTCCAGGATCGAGACGGAATTGTCGGACTTGTTGACGACGACCAGGCGGTCGGGCGATCCCTTGGGATTCGGCGTGGGCGTGTTGCGGGGCACCGGTGTCACGGTCGGCGTTCCTGGACGGGGCGTGGCGCGGGGCGGAGGCGTCGGCTGATCAGGAGCCGTCGTCTGTCCTGAGGAGGTCGCGCCCGACGTGACCTCGGGCGATCCGGAAGCCTGAGGCATCGTGAGGAGCGTGGTCAAAACGAGGTAGAGCATCTCGATCCTTTCGTCCGTTTCGTCACGCCGATAGCACGACGAGCTCGCCCGGCCGCGTCGACAGGCTGACGGGCGCCCCACTCGCCGCGGCGCAATAGTCGTCTTCGATACGAACCCCGAGCTTGCCCGGCATGTAGATGCCCGGCTCGATCGTGACCGTGTTGCCGGCCGCGAGGGGCGTCCGATTCCCGCGCACCAGGTAGGGTTGCTCGTGTCCGTCCATTCCCAAGCCGTGGCCGAGCCGGTGCGAGAAGAACGCCCCGTATCCGGCGTCCTCGATCACCTTGCGGGCCGCGCGGTCGACGTCTTCTCCCGGAACGCCGGCCATCAGCGCGTCGATGCCGGCGCGCTGCGCCCGGTCGACCGTCGCGTAGACCTTGCGCAACTCGTCGGAGGGAGGGCCGAAACAGACGGTCCGCGTCACGTCGGAGGTGTATCCCCGGACCTTGCAGCCTGCGTCGATCAGGACGACGTCGCCCGCCGCAAGTCGGCGGTCGCCGGGGCCTCCGTGCGGCAGCGCGGCGGAGGGGCCGAACTGCACGAGCCCTCCTCCCGAGACGCCCTGCTTCTGGAACTCCTGCTCGAGCCAGGTCGCGACTTCGCGCTCCGTGACTCCGCGGGAAAGCCGCTTGTGCGTCGCGGCGATCGCGAGCGACGTCCGGCGCGCCGCGTCGCGAATGAGAGCCTGCTCCTCGGCGCTCTTGACGGTGCGGAGGGCGTCGAAGATCTGCGTCGCGTCGCGCTCCTCGACCGAGGTCGCGGCGCGCAGGCGGGCCGCGGTCGCAAAAGCCGTCGAGCCCTCGATGCCGACGACCCGGGCCTTGCCGAGCGTCTTTGCGACGAGGGCTTCGGGGTCCTCGTCCTCCTTCCAGGTCACGACGTCGTCGACCACCGCGTCCCGGCGATGATTGTCGGCCTCGAAGGACGGCGTGACGAGAACGGCCGGGCCGTCGACGAAGAGAAGCAGAGCGGTCAGACGCTCGCTGCGTCCGATCGCGAGGTTCGCGGAATACGCGAGGTTCGTGGACGGCGTCGCGTAGAGCACATCGATGCCGACCGCCCGGGCGCCCGCGCGGAGACGAGCCTGACGGTCACGGAAGACTTCCGCGGGCAAAGGGGGAGGCAAGGGAGCGGCCGTTTCCGCGGCCGAAAGCTTCGCCGGCCATGCGGCGGCCGCGGCGGCGGCTCCCGTCGCTGCCATCCAGGCACGGCGTGTCAGGGACATGCGGCTGGTAAGGATACCGATTTTCGGGCGCCGCCGAACGGCGACTTGCCCGGCGCGATGACTATTCGCGCTCGCGCCGCCGCTCGTTGCGGCGCCGGTCGCTCGTGTCGGCGTCGCTCGGAACGAAGCGTTCGTGCTCCCGGCGCTTCTCGGTGCGGCGGTCCTCGATGTCGCGGCGGTCCGGGCTGGCCGAACCCTCCGGCTTTTCTTCGGTCATGCGTCGAGTCTTCCTTCTGTGCGTCACGTTCGGTTCCGGGCAGGCGCTAACACCGGGGCAAGCGGCCGCATTCCCCTCAGTAAACGCCTCCCGTCAGGTGGACGATCGCGGTCCACAGGCCCCGGCTGAAACGAAACGTCGCGAGAGGTATCACGATCGCGGCTCCTCCCCAGACGGCGAGGCTGATTCCCAGAGGCCAGATGGGCGAGAACGCCGCGCCGATCATCAGCACGAAGGCCACGACGAACGTGTTCAAGTCGAGCGATCCCACCCACTGTCCGTGCTCGCGCGCGAAGCCGACGCCGCAGACCGAGCAGGTGTCATACATGCGAAAGTACGTGCGGAAGAGTTTGCCGTTACCGCAGACCGGGCAGCGAAGGCGCAGTCCGCGCCATAGAACCTTGCGCCAGTATCCCGGAGGCCATCCCGTGTGGGGATGCCGTACGGTCGTCCCCTTCCACGGCAGGACGGGCGGCGGATCCGGAGACGGAGCGCCCATGGCGGCTCGATCTTACTCCCCGCCGAGAGGGACCTTCTGTCCCTCTCGAGCGACACCCCAGCCCTTGCGCTCGATCTCCGCCACGGCGCTCGCGTCCCAGAGCAGCCGGTTCGTGTGATTGAGGTGAACGAAAAACAGCCGGCCGCGCGGGTTTGAGACGGAGGCCGTGAGGGCAACGGAGTCGGGGACGAGCGGATGCGGGATTTCGGCGATGGAGCGTCCCGGTATCTCGTCGGCGGAGAAAAACGTCCCGTCCACGAACGCGGTCAGAGATGGATCGCCGAGAAAATCTTCCAGGCGCCGATCCCACTTCTCCCACTTGTCGATGTCGGGCAGCCAGAGGACCTTGCGGCTCGGGCCGCGCACGAGAAACGCGACGGTGTCGGAATCCTCGTCGCGGTGCGGCACGGAGAGCGGCGTGACGCGAAGCGACGGCGTCAGCTCGAATTCTTTTCCGGGTTCGACCTCGACTAAGACGATGTTCTCCAGCGCCACGAGGCGACTCCAGGGTCGGTTCTCGCGCACGAATCGGGCCATCGACGGCGTGCAGTAGACCGGGATGCGCCGGGTTCCGAGGACCTCCCGGCCGAGTTGGGCCAGGCCGAGATAGTGCCCGATGTGTGCGTGCGTCAGGAGGATTCCGTCGGGGCGGCCTCCGAGGCGTTCCATCTGTTCGCCGAAATCCGGCGTCGCGTCGATCAGATAGCGCTTGTTCGCCGCGGGGTCGAGCAGACCGAGGGACGCCACCAGGCGTTTCTTGGACGGGTCCTTGCGCGCCTCGACGCAGAGCGGCTGCTGGCAGCCGGCGTGCGGCACGCCCCCGTCCTGCGCGATGCCCAGAACGAGCGCTTCGGGGCCCGGACTTTGCAAGCCGAAGAGCCGGAGCAGAAGGAGCGAGAGCAACACTCGGCCCGGACTGTAGACCGTCGGAGATAAACTGTCGACTCCTAGGAGGATGCATGGCCCGCAAGAGTCTGTCCCGTACGACGGCGGAGGCCCTCGGCCCGATCGTCGTACCACTGGTCACCAAGGTCGCGCTACCCATCGCCATCGAGAGCCTTCGGCGCGGAGGCAAGTTCGACACCGATCGCTTCTACGAAGAGGCGAAGGAAAGCCTCGCCAAGGGCGTCAAGGAGAGCAAGCCCGAGCTCGAGGAGCTCAAGGAGCAGCTCTCCGAGCGCGGCGCGGATGTCTATGCGGAGGTGCGCAAGCAGGGCGCGGCCCTGCTCGAGTCGCTCTCCGAGAAGGGCTCCGCCCTCGCCGAGGACTGGATGGGCCGCGTGCGCCCGCGGCGTCGCCGCTTTCGTCTCGTCCACGCGCTGGCGATTCTGGGACTCGTGGGCGTCGGCGTGGCGCTGGTGGGTAGGAAATAAGGGGCGGGGACAAGCCCCGCCCCTACGCTCGTAGGGGCGGCCCTCGTGGCCGCCCCGATTAGCCGACCGCCAGCTTCTTGTATTTGATCCGGTGCGGCTGGTCGGCTTCGATGCCCAGCCGGCGCTTTCGGTCCGCCTCGTACTCCTGGTAGTTGCCCTCGAACCAGACGGCCTGGCTGTCGCCCTCGAAGGCCAGGATGTGCGTCGCGATCCGGTCGAGGAACCAGCGGTCGTGGCTGATGACGACGGCGCAGCCGCCGAAGTTCAACAGCGCCTCTTCCAGCGCCCGCAGCGTGTCGACGTCGAGATCGTTCGTCGGTTCGTCCAAGAGCAGCAGGTTGCCGCCCTTCTTGAGCGTGCGCGCGAGGTGGAGGCGGTTCATCTCGCCGCCGGACAGGTCTCCGATCCTCTTCTGCTGGTCCTGGCCCTTGAAGTTGAACATCGCGACGTAGGCGCGGGACGGGATCTCGCGCTTGCCGAGCACGATCTTGTCCTGCCCCGCCGAGATTTCGTCGTGCACGGTCTTCGACGGATCCGGGCGGTCGCGGTCCTGATCCACGTAGGAAGCGACGACGGTCTCGCCGACCGTGAGCTTGCCGGCGTCCGGCTTCTCCTTGCCGACGATCATCTTGAAAAGCGTCGTTTTGCCCGCGCCGTTGGGGCCGATGATGCCCACGATCCCGCCCCGCGGCAGATCGAAGGACAGGTCTTCCATCAGCAGCCGGTCGCCGAAGGCCTTGCGCACGCCCTCGGCTCGGACCACGACGTCTCCCAGGCGCGGACCGGGCGGGATGAAGAGCTCCTGCGTCTCGCCGCGCACCTCGGGCCCTGATTCGTTCAGGAGTGACTCATAGCGCTCGATGCGCGACTTGCTCTTGGCGTGACGCGCCCGCGGCGACATCTTGATCCACTCGAGCTCGCGCTGGAGAGTGCGCCGCTTGGCGGTCTCGGCTTTCTCCTCGAGCTCGAGGCGCTGTTCCTTCTGCTCGAGCCAGCTCGAGTAGTTCCCTTTCCATGGAATGCCGGCGCCGCGATCGAGCTCGAGGATCCAGCCCGCAACGTTGTCGAGGAAGTAGCGGTCGTGCGTGACCGCGACGACGGTGCCGAGGTACTCTGCCAAATGCCGCTCGAGCCAGGCGACCGACTCGGCATCGAGATGGTTCGTGGGCTCGTCCAGAAGCAGCAGGTCCGGCCTCTCCAGGAGGATCTTGCAGAGCGCGACACGGCGTTTCTCACCGCCCGAGATCTTGGTCACGTCGGCGTCGGGAGGAGGCAGCCTCAGGGCGTCCATCGCGATCTCGAGCTGACGGTCGAGCTCCCACGCATTGGCCGCCTCGATCGCGTCCTGGACGCGCTGGTACTCGGCCATGACCTTCTCGCTCTCTGCCTCCGATAGCTCCTCCGCAAGCTTCTCGTTGAGCTCTTCGAAGCGCTTCAAGAGTCCCCGCGTCTTCGCGACGGCTTCCTCGACGTTTCCGAGAACGTTCTTCGACGTGTCGAGCCGCGGGTCCTGCGGAAGGAAGCCCACGCGCGTGCCCTCGGCCGGAAACGCCTCGCCGGCGAAATCCTTCTCCACGCCCGCCATGATCTTCAGCAGCGTCGACTTGCCGGCGCCGTTCAAACCCAGGACTCCGATCTTGGCGCCCGGGAAGAACGACAGATAGATGCCTTTGAGAATCTCGCGCTGCGGAGGGACCACCTTCCGCAGATTGACCATCGTGTAGATGTACTGGTGTGCCATAGGGCGGGGGAGTCTACACGATCCAGTGTCATCCCGAGCGCAGCGAGATAGCCGACCACCGAAGGCAGGCCCTCAGCAGTAGGCAACGCCGGGCGAAGCCCGCGCGTTCATCCCGAACTCGACAAGCGCGGGATCCCTCGTCGCTACGCTCCTCGGGATGACGGGCTTATCTCTCCGATGTTGATCCCCATCGTGCCCAGGAGCCTCTCCTCGTAGCGCACGCGCCCGAATCCCGCCTGCCGCATCAGTGCCTCGACGCCGCGCTGTGCGGGATAGCGCTCCAGAGAGGCGGGGATGTACGCGTAGGTGTCGGCATCCCCGTGAAAGATCCAGCCCATGGCGGGCATCACCGTGCCGAGATACGCGCGATAGAGCGCCGCAGGCACGGGCCGATCGGGCTTGCCGAAGTCGAGGACGACGGCCCGGCCTCCCTGGGCGAGAACGCGCCGCATTTCCGAGAGCGCGGCCGGAATGTCGGCCACGTTGCGCAGACCGTAGCCGATCGTGATGACGTCGAAGGCGCCGTCGGGGAAAGGGAGTCTCAGCGCGTCGGCCTGGACGAATCGCGTGCGATGGCGGCCTTCGTTCCGGCGGCGACGCGCGACTGCGAGCATCGGCAGCGTGAAGTCTGCGCCGACGACGGAGCCGGCGCCCATGTCCTCGGCGAGAAAGCAGAGGTCTCCGCTGCCGCAGCACAGATCCAGGACGCGCGGCGACTGCGGAAGCCCGGGTCCGGACAACGCCAACCGCACGGTCTGCCGCTTCCACCGCCGGTGCATCCCGAAGCTCATGACGTCGTTGACGAGGTCGTAGCGCCACGCCACGCGCGTGAACAACTCGCGCACATGGGGCGCGCGCTCCTCGTCATAGGACAGGTACTTGTTCGTCACGCGAGTGCAACTATAGATATAGACGTCACACGCGGAATGCTCTCTACTGTTGTAAAGTTTCCAATTCCATGGCAGAGACGAAGACCAAGGCGGTCAGCGCCGACGAGGCGCGGCGGGTCGCCGAAGAGGCCCGGGAAAGCGAGTGGAAGGCGCCGTCCTTCCTGAAACAGATCTTCCTGGGCAACTTCCGCCTCGACCTGGTCCACCCCTTTCCGGCGGCGCCCCCGGAGCGGCCCGAGTTCCGTGCCTTCATGGACAAGCTCGAGCGCTTCCTCGTCGAGGAGGTCGACTCGGACGCGATCGACCGGGACGGCAAGATCCCGCCGCGCGTGGTCCAGGGCCTGGCCGCGCTCGGCGCCTTCGGCATGAAGATCTCGAAGGAGTACGGCGGCCTGGGCCTGACGCAGCGCGAGTACGGCGAGGCGATGAAGCTCATCACCAGCCGCGACGGGAACCTGGTCACGCTGCTTTCGGCCCACCAGTCGATCGGCGTTCCCCAGCCGCTGAAGCTCTTCGGGACCAAGGAGCAGAAGAAGAAGTACATGCCGCGCCTGGCGGCGGGCGCCGTGTCCGCATTTGCGCTGACCGAGGCGCACGTCGGGTCGGACCCCGCGAACCTCTCGACGATCGCCACGCGCACGCCCGAGGGAGATTACGTCCTCGACGGCGAGAAGCTCTGGTGCACCAACGGCACGATCGCCGATCTCTTCGTCGTCATGGCACGCCATCCCGACACAAAGAAGATCTCGGCCTTCATCGTCGAGAAGTCGTGGCCGGGCGTCGAAGTCGTCATCCGGTGCCATTTCATGGGGCTCAAAGCGATCGAGAACGGCGTCATTCGATTCACGAATGTGAAGGTCCCGAAGGAGAACCTTCTCTGGGGCGAGGGCAAGGGACTGAAGCTCGCGCTGATCACGCTCAATACCGGGCGCCTCACTCTGCCCGCATCGTCGGCGGCGGTCGCCAAGCGCTGCCTCGAGATCTGCCGCGAGTGGGGGAACGAGCGCGTCCAGTGGGGACAGCCCATCGGCCGCCACGACGCGATCGCTCAGCTCCTGGCGGAAATGGCCGCGACGACTTTCGCAATGGACGCGATCACGGATCTCGCCTCTTCGATGGCGGACATGGGCGACCGCGACATCCGCCTCGAAGCCGCCGTCGCCAAGATGTGGAACTCCGAGGAAGGCTGGAAGATCGTCGACCGCACGCTCCAGATCCGCGGCGGCCGCGGCTACGAGACCGCCGACTCGCTCCGCGCGCGCGGAGAGCCGGGGATCCCGGTCGAGCGCATCATGCGCGACTTCCGCATCAATCTCATCTTCGAAGGCTCTTCGGAGATCATGCGCCTCTTCATCGCGCGCGAGGCCGTCGACACGCACTTGAAGGTCGCCGGGCCCTTCGCCGACCCGAAGGCCACCTTCTCCGCCAAGCTCGCCGCGCTACCGAAGATGACCGCGTTCTACGGCTGGTGGTATCCGTCGCGGTGGCTCGGCTGGGGCTGGTGGCCGCGCTACTCGGAGTTCGGGCCGCTCGCGCGGCACGTGCGCTATGCCGAGCGCACCACCCGCCGTCTCTCCCGAGCTCTGTTCCACCAGATGCTGGAGCTCGGGCCCGAGCTCGAGAAACGTCAGGCACTTCTCTTCCGCGCCGTCGATATCGGCGCCGAGCTTTTCGCCATGGCCGCCGCTTTGTCGCGCGCCGACGCCCTGCGCCGCGCCGGCGCCGCCGAAGCGCCGCGCGCCGTGGAGCTCACGGACATCTTCTGCCGCGGCGCCCGACGCCGCATCGCCGAGTTCTTCCGCGGCATCCGCTCCAACGACGACGTCGCGAAGTACCGCGCCGCCATGGGCGTCCTCGACGGCGACTTCGCGTGGCTCGAGGCGGGCATGGCGCCGGGGGAGTGGCTTACCGACAAGCCGACTGCTGCTCGACCCACTCCCTCCCGCGTCGCTTCGGTCTGACCTAGTCCGATCTCCGATCGGCTACACTCGCCCGCCGTGAAGAAAGCCCTCACGGCACTGGGTCTCGCAGCGGCTCTCGCAATCGGGTGCCTCTACGGATTCGCCGCCATGGAGAAGCGCTGGTTCCCGTTCCACTTGGTGCGCGCCGCGTACCAGAAGGTGAAGCCGGGGGTGGCGCCGCGGCGCGCGGTGATTGCGGCGGCGGATGCGGGCAAGGCCGCCCAGCGCGAGGCGATCGGGGCGCTCACGCAGCTGCCGTACCTGCAGGGCTACAACCCCGCGAGCGGCAAGTCGGGCGTGCGGGTCTTCGACGAGGCGCGCGCGTCGCCGGGCTGGAACCTCGCGGTCTCGGCGCACACCGTGTCGGCCCAGCTGCTCGACATGCGCGGCGCGGCCCGTCATCGCTGGTCGATCGACTCGAAGAAGGTATGGCCGGGCCTGAAGCTGGACCCGGGACGGCGCGCCTACTCCGAATACTGGCGCCGCGCGGAGCTGCTGCCGGAGGGAGACCTTCTCGTCGTCTGGGAATTCATCGGGATGGCGCGCATCGACCGGCGTTCGCAGTTGAAGTGGGCCAGCGACAACGGTGCGCACCACGATCTCGCGGTCGGCGAGGACGGAACGATCTACGCACTGACCCGCGAGGTCCACGTCGTGCCCTGGGTGAACAAGGAAGACGCGGTCTACGAGGACTTCGTATCGATCCTGGAGCCCGACGGCCGGCCGCGGCGGCGGATCTCGCTGCTGGCGGCCTTCGAGGGCTCCGATTATGCAGCGGTGCTGACCGCGATGCCCGAGGCGGGGGACATCCTCCACGCCAACGGCGTCTCGATCCTCGACGGAAGCCTCGCTTCGCGCTCGCCGGCGTTCCGCAAGGGCAATCTCTTAGTCTCGCTGCGGAGCCTCAACGCAGTGGCGATCCTCGATCCGCAGTCCGGGAAGATCGTCTGGGCTCTCCTCGGCCAGTGGCGCGCGCAGCATTCCCCGAGCCTCCTCGGCAACGGCCGCATGCTCGTCTTCGACAACTTCGGCGGCCTGAAGCTGGGGACTTCGCGCGTCATCGAGCTCGATCCGTTCACGCAGGAGATCGCATGGCGCTACGGCGATAAGCCCGGCCAGGCGATGTTCTCCGAGACCAACGGCGGCGCCCAGCGGCTCGAAAACGGAGACACCCTGATCCTCGAGTCGAACGCCGGACGTGCTCTCGAGATTACGCCGGAGGGCGAGACGGTGTGGGAGTACGTCAACCCGTTCCGCGTCGGCGAGAAGCAGGAGCTCCAGGCGACTTTGACGCAGCTCGTTCGCCTCCCCGCCTCGCTCACGATCGACTGGGCGGACCACCCCGCATCCGCGGCCATTGCCGAAAAAGTCGCAGGCCCCTAGCTTCCGCGCTGCGCTAAACTGCGACACGTGCATCCCGCCCGGGTCCTCGCGGGACTCCTGTGCTTCGCGGTGACGGCTGCGTCGCGGGCTGCCACTTTCACCGTCAATTCCAGCGCCGACACCGACGACGGCGTCTGCAATGCCGCCAACTGCACGCTGCGCGAGGCGATCAACGCCGCGAACGCGACCGCAGGCACGGACACGATCCGCTTTTCGATCGGTTCGGGGCCGAAAACGATCCAGCCGACGGCGGCGCTGCCCACGATTCTGGAGCCCGTGACGATCGACGGGACGACGCAGCCGGGGTTCTCTGGAACGCCGATCATCGAGCTCGACGGTTCGCTGGCGGGACAGGGCTCGAACGGGCTCCGGATCTCGGGCGGCGGGAGCCTCGTGACCGGCCTGGTCATCAACCGATTCCTGACGGCGTTTCCGGCGAGTGGCGGAAACGGGATCCTTCTCGAGACGACGGGAGGCAACGAGATCCGCGGGTGTTACATCGGCACCAACATGGCCGGCACCACCGCGTTGGGCAACGGGGGAGACGGCGTACAGATCTCGAGCTCTTCTTCGAACCTCGTGGGCCGCATCGACGCCGGCCTTAGAATCAACGTGATCTCCGGCAACGACAGCTTCGGGGTCCGCGTCCTCGGCGCCGGCTCCGGCGACAACACGATCGCCGGGAACCGCATCGGAACCAATGCCTCGGGAACCGCGGCGCTGCCGAATGGAGCCAGCGGCGTGTCGATCGGGTCGGGCAACGGGAACAAAGTCGGTGCGTCGATTCCGGCCGACACGCTGACCTCCGGCAACGACGGCGACGGGATCGTGCTCACCGGAACTTCCGCCGGCTCGGTCGTGACCAACTGCTGGATCGGATTGAACGCGGCCGGTACGGCCGCGCTGCCCAACGGGGGCCAAGGGGTCGACATCGGCGGAAGCAACGACAACACCGTCGGTCCCGGCGACGTGATCTCCGGCAACGCGATGAGCGGTGTCCTGATCATCACGGGGTCCACGGGGAACACGGTCACCGGCAACTTCGTGGGGACGAACGCGGCCGGCACGGCGGCCGTCGGCAATCAGCTCAACGGCATCATCGTCTCCGGCGCGAACGACAACACCGTCGGCCCGATCAACCTGATCTCGGGCAACGGCACCAATGGCGTGCGCCTCCGGTCGGGCGCCTCGGGAAACGTGGTCCGGGGCAACTTCATCGGTGTCGACGCCTCGGTGACGGTGGCGCTGCCGAACGCCGACGGCGTACAGATCAACGACGCCGCGTCCGACAACACGCTGGGGGGGACCGCTGCGGATCGCAACGTCATCTCGGGCAACACCGGAAACGGGGTCCTGCTGGTGGACGCGACCACGCAGGGCAACGTGGTGTCGGGCAACTTCGTCGGTACCAACGCGACGGCCTCGGCTCCGCTCGCCAACGGCGGCAACGGCGTCGACATCCAGGGCGCCGTCGGCACGGTCGTCGGAGGAACCGGGCCCGGCACCAAGAACGTCCTCGCCTTCAACGGCGGACGGGGAGTTTTCGTCGAGTCGGGAACGGGCAACGCGATTCTGGGCAACACGATCTCGTTCAACGCGGCTCTCGGGATCGATCTGGCGCCTCTCGGCGTCACGCCGAACGACCTCGGCGACCCGGATGTCGGCGCCAACCTGCTGCAGAACTTTCCGGTTCTCGGTCCCGTGCTCCTCGACGCGGGCTCGACGCAGATCCAGGGAACGCTCAACAGTCTTCCGAACCTGACCTTCCGCCTCGAGTTCTTCGGCTCGCTCGTGTGCGACGCCTCGGGCTACGGTCCCGGACAGCGCCCGATGGGCGCCGCCGACCGCACCACCGACGCCGGCGGAACGGTGGCGTTCGTGGCGGTTCTGCCGACGGCGGCGCTGGGGCCCTGGATCACGGCGACGGCGACGGATCCCGCCGGCAACACGTCCGAGTTCTCGGCCTGCGTGCCGGTCCCGGCGCCGACGGTGACCGCGATCGGTCCGACCTCCGGTCCCGCCTCGGGCGGCACACCGGTCTCAATCTCCGGAACGAACTTTCAGACCGGCGCCACGGTGAAGATCGGCGGCGCTGGCGCGACTCTGGTCAACGTCGTCAGCGGCGCCGAGGTGGAGGCGTCCACGCCGTTGCTTTCCGCGGGCACTCTCAACGACGTGATCGTGACCAATCCGAGCTCGCTTGCGGGGACCCTCGCCGCCGGGTTCCTGGCCGACTTCAACGACGTGCCCTCGGGCAGCCTCTTTCACGACGATATCGAAAAAGTCTTCCGCGCCGGCATCACGGCGGGCTGCGGCAACGGCAACTTCTGCGTCAACTCCGGCGTGACGCGCGCGCAGATGGCGGTGTTTCTGTTGAAGGCGGAGCATGGCTCCTCGTACGTGCCGCCGGCCTGCGCGGGGATCTTCGCCGACGTGACCTGCCCGTCGCTCTTCGCGGATTGGATCGAACAGCTCTCCGCCGAGGGCATCACCGCGGGTTGCGGCGGCGGCAACTACTGTCCCGCCAATCCCGTCCGGCGCGACCAGATGGCCGTCTTTCTCCTGAAGACGGAGCACGGCTCCTCGTACACGCCTCCCGCGTGCGCCGGCGTCTTCGGCGACGTGGTCTGCCCGGGCCAGTTCTCAGACTGGATCGAGCAGCTCCACGCCGAGAACATCACCGGCGGATGCCAGACCTCGCCGCTGCTCTACTGTCCCTCGAGCGCGAACACGCGGGGGCAGATGGCCGTGTTCTTAGTCAAGACCTTCGGGCTCTAGCTCGTCGATCCCTTTTCCGCTGTCATCCCGAGGAGCGCGGGCGACGAGGGATCCCGACCTCGACTCGCCGAGGAGGCCTCGGCTGTTCCGCATTACATCTCGTAAGCCTGCCCGGGACGGGATCCCTCGCTATTGCTCGGGATGACGGCGTTTTGGAACGACGGCAAGAGCTATACCCCCGCCACCTCGTCGCTTCCCTCGTTGATGCCTTCGAACAGGATCGTCGAGAGGTATCGCTCTCCCGTGTCGGGCAGCATCGCGAGGAGGACCGAATCCTTCGGCGCCTTCCGCGCGACTTTGCGCGCGGCCTCGAACGTTCCGCCCGAGGAGATGCCGCAGAAGATGCCTTCCTTCTCGGCGAGCTCCTTGGCGGCGTCGCGCGCTTCGATGTCGGTGACGGTCACGATCTCGTCGGCGACCTTGCGGTCGAGGACGGCCGGGATGAAATCGGGAGTCCAGCCCTGGATCTTGTGCGGCTTCCACTCATGTCCGGAGAGAAGCGCGGCGCCCTCGGGCTCGGCGACGACGACTTTCGTCCCGGGGCGCGCCTTCTTGATCATCTCGCCCGCGCCGGTCAGCGTGCCGCCGGTGCCGTAGCCCGTGACCCAGTAGTCCAGGCGCTTGCCGGCGAAGTCGCGGAGGATCTCGGGGCCGGTCGTGTTGCGGTGGTACTCGGGATTGGCCTCGTTCTCGAACTGGCGCGCCAGGAACCAGCCGTTCTTCTTGGCGACTTCCTCCGCTCTCTTGACCATTCCGCTGCCGCGCTCGGCCGCCGGGTGCAGGACGACCTTGGCGCCGAGGATCCGCATCAGCTTCCGGCGCTCGACGGAAAAGCTGTCGGACATGATGGCGACGAACGGATAGCCCTTCGCGGCGCACACCATGGCGAGGGCGATGCCGGTGTTGCCCGACGTGGCCTCGATGACCGTCTGTCCGGGCTTGAGGGTCCCGCGGCGTTCGGCGTCCTCGATGATGGCGATCGCGAGCCGGTCCTTGACCGAAGCGAGCGGGTTGAAGGCCTCGCACTTGACGTACATCGTCACGCCCTGCGGTGCGATGCGATTGATCCGAACGACGGGAGTGTTGCCGATGGTGCCGAGGATGCTGTCGTAAATCATTTGTCAAAACCTCGAATTAGGGGTTGCGGTCTTCCGGTGTCGTCGATGACTCGTCGGAGTCTGGCGGGCGGATTCTGTGGCGTCCGGCCGACGGCGCCGGCCGGCTTAAGCGAGCTCTCAGGAGAAGGGGAGCAACGACATGGCGTCACGCGCGCCTCACGAGGAGCGTAGGATATGCGAACTCCATGAGAACGCGCATCATCCGGGGGAGCCTCCTCGTCATGTCTTTTGTCGCCGCAAACGCCTTCGCCGCCGCCCCTCGCACGATGCGCCTGGACTACTTCCACACAGGGGACGCGTCGGCGGAGACCTTCAGCCTGGATCGGGTCGTCCTCGAGCCTCTCCCCTGGCCGGGTAATCCCCGCAAGTCCATAGACGATACGAACCTGGGGAAATATTCCTTTGAGGTCCTGGATCGCGGAACCAACCGCGTCCTCTACTCCCGCGGCTTCGCGTCGATCTGCGGTGAGTGGGAAACGACCGGGGAGGCGAAGGAGGTCAAGCGCACGTTCTCCGAGTCGCTCCGCTTTCCGGCGCCGGCCGGTCCCGTGCAGATCGTGCTGAAGAAGCGCGACTCTCGCAACGCGTTTCGCGAGGTCTGGACGATTCTCCTGGATCCGAAGGACATCTTCATCGACACGGCGAGGCCCCCCTCTCCCGGAGCCCTGCTCGAGATCCAGAAGACCGGCGATCCCGCCGACAAGGTGGACTTCCTGATCCTGGGGGACGGGTACACGGCGGCGGAGAGGGAGAAGTTCGAGAAGGACGCGAAGCGCCTGACCGATCTTCTCTTCGCCGTCTCGCCCTTCAAGGAGAGGCGGAAGGACTTCAACGTCTGGGCCCTGTGCCCGCCGGCGGAGGAGTCCGGGATCTCCCGGCCTTCCACGGGAGTGCACCGTCGCTCGCCTCTGGGCGCGAGCTACGACACGTTCGGCTCGGAGCGCTACGTGCTGACGTTCGAGAATCGCGCCTTCCGCGACGCCGCGTCGTTCGCGCCGTACGACTTCGTCGAGATCCTGACGAACTCGAAGACCTACGGCGGCGGCGGAATCTTCGGGCTCTACGCCACCGTGGCGGCCGACAGCCTCTGGGCGCCGTACGTCTTCATCCACGAGTTCGGCCATCATTTCGCGGGCCTGGCCGACGAGTACTTCACGTCCTCCGTGGCCTACGAATCCTCTCCGGTGCGCGTGGAACCATGGGAGGCCAACGCGACGGCGCTGCCCGACCCCGCGAACCTGAAGTGGAAGGACCTCGTCACGCCGGGAATTCCGATCCCGACG
>Ga0114129_10005206_pt1 | contig 18325 bp, 16 predicted proteins | sample RhiMetdeltSRZDD1_FD_80071 | JGI IMG/M metagenome (GOLD analysis project Ga0114129, IMG submission 80071) | Populus rhizosphere microbial communities from Tennessee, USA - Rhizosphere MetaG P. deltoides SRZDD1 (version 2) (version 2) | ecosystem: Host-associated > Plants > Roots > Rhizosphere >...
ACGACCAGAATGTCTGGTCCGCGATGTTCCGCTGGCAGCGCAACTTCTATCCATGATCGCCTGAGCGATCCTGGCAAACTTCCAACCCCCGGCGGCAAACCGCCGGGGGTTTTGCTTTGCGCGTGTGTGGAAGTGAATTCGAACTGGCAACTCTGCGGCTGGCTTCGCTGCCCGCAGGGGAAAGCGCAACTTCCGTTGCGGAAAAGCGGCGACGCAAGAAACCAGCGAGGGGCGCCGTGTGTTCGATCGTGCCGCGCCGGCGCGCGGACCGGCGCCCAACAGCGGCGCAAGCGGGGATCAATGCGACCCTTGCTCGCACGATCGTACGAACGCCGCGATGCGGCCAATGACGTCGTCGCCTGTGAGCAGAGGTGCGTGGCCTTCGTCCGCCACTTCGACCACGTCGAGGCGGGCGCGGCGCGCGCGCATGGCGTCGACGGTGGCCGGCAAGAGAATGTCCGAATTGCTGCCGCGGATCACCATCACCGGCACCTGCGCCAGCGCGTCGAACGCGTTCCACAGGTCCGGCAGTGGTCGATCGAGATCGACGGCCTCAAGCGTGGTCGCCAGCGCGACGTCGTAATCGGGAACGATGCGTCCGTTCGCTTCTTTGAACGTCCGGCGCGCGAACGCGTCCCAGTCGTCGTCGCTCAACTTGGTGAACTGGCTCCCGAATAATCCCCGCAGGAGCTCGGCCGCGTCGCGGAAGCTTGCCGGCGGCCGCAGCTTGCCCACATAGCTCTTGATCCGCATGAGCCCCTTCAGGTCGATCACCGGGCCGATATCGTTGAGCACGCAGCCGGCGATCGCCGTCGGGCGGGCAGCGGCAAGCAGCATGGTCAGCATCCCGCCCCGCGACGTCCCGATGAACACCGCGCGGGCGATGCCGAGTGCGGTCAGCACCGCGATGAGATCGGCGAGCTCCACCGCCAGCGTATAATTTGCCGGATTGCGGTCGTAGCCGGATCGTCCGCGGCCGCGCGAGTCGAGAGCGAGCACGCGCCGCGGCCGTTCCACGTCGCTCGCGAGCCGCGCGGCCAGGACCTCGAAGTCGGCGCCGGTGCGTGCGAGTCCCGGCAGACAGACGACCGGCAGGGCGGCGGTCGCTCGCGGCCCGTAGCTGCGCACATGCAGCCGCAGCCCGTCGGGCGCCGTGACGAACAGGCTCGTTGCGAGACAGGTGCTCATTCCGGGCTCTCGGTCCGCGACAATTCGTGTTTCGTGGCAGCGGTACGACGCGGTATATAGCTGCGCCGACCATCCAGACCCAGGATTATCCCATGGCAGCCCCGAGCGTCGACTTGCTGCAGGAGGCCGCGCGCCTGCACCGGCAGGGCGCGCTGGGCGACGCCGAGCGGCGCTACCGGGAAATCCTGCAGAGCGAGCCAGATCACGCGATGGCGCTCTACCATCTGGCGGTCATCGAATGCCAGCAGGGACGTTTGGGCCCAGGCATCGAACTGGTGCGACGCTCGCTCGCGAGCGAGCCGCATCAACCACGCGCGCACAATCTTCTCGGCATGGCCTTGAGTCGGCTCGGCAAGCAGGAGGAAGCGCTCGCGAGCTTCGACCACGCCATCGTCCATCAGCCGGATTTTTCCGATGCCCACGGCAATCGGGCGAACGCATTGATGGAGCTCGGTCGGACCGCGGAAGCGGTTTCGAGCTATGAGCGCGCGGTCGGGTTGCAGCCCGGCTCGATCGGCGATTGGCTCAACATGGGAACGGCGCTGCACCGGCTCGGCCGTCACGAGGATGCGATCGGCAGTTACGATCGGGCTTTGGCCCTGCAAGCGAACTTTCCCGAAGCTCACTTTAATCGCGGCAACGTGCTCGCCCAGCTCGGGCGTTACGAGGAAGCGCTGGCGAGCTACGATCGGGCGCTCGCGGCCAACCGGCGTTATGTCGATGCCTTCAACGGCCGCGGTAGCGTGCTTCTGCGGCTCGGCCGGGTCGAAGGGGCGGTCGCGAATTTCGAGAGCGCACTTGCGCTCGCGCCTGACCATCCCGGTACGCTCGACCACCTGGTCCATGCTCTTCTCGCCCACGGCCCGGACAACGTCGCCCGGGCCCGTGCCTTGACGGCTGTGATGCGCGCCCTTGCCGCCAGGGAAACCGGCGAGGCCAAGGCCCTGTTCGTGGAGTGTGTCAGGAACCGAAAATTCACCTCCGACCCCCTCGGCATTCGCCCGCTGATGCTGCGGGCGTTGTCGGAGCCGTGGGACCGTCCGGCCGATCTTGCCCTTCCTGCGGTGAGCTTGGTGAAGCTCGGGCCGGCGATCATGCACTGCTGCACACGCGCCGCCGCCGCATGGCCGGCGCGGCTCACGATCGACGATTTGTCCGGTCGTCTTGCCGCGATCGCCGACGATGAGCTCTTGCGCGCGGTGCTCGAAACCGTGCCGGTGTGCGACGTCGAGCTCGAGCGGGCGCTCACCGGCATCCGCGCCATCCTGCTCGACGCCGCGGGGGAGGGGCCGGCGACGCCCAGCGAGGACGGCCTGTTGCGTTTTTGCTGCGCGCTCGCGCGCCAGTGCTTCATCAACGAATACGTGTTCGATGCCACCCCCGAGGAGCTCGATCGGGTCGAGCGGATGCGCGAGCGGCTGGTGCGGGCCATGGAATCGGGCGCCGCCGTTCCGGTGCTCTGGATGATCGCGGTCGGCTCCTATCTGCCGCTGCATTCGCTGCCGGGGGCGGATGCGCTGCTCGCGAGATCCTGGTCGCCAGCCGTCGTCGCCCTGCTGACGCAGCAGGTGCGCGAGCCCCTGGACGAGCGGATGGCACGCGATTTCATTCCGCATCTCAGCGCCATCGCCGATGATGTATCGCTCAAGGTTCAGCGGCAGTACGAGGACCACCCGGCTCCGCGGTGGGTGAAGCCCGCTCCGGCCGGCGAGCCGCGGACCATGCCGCAATATTTCGGGCCCTGGTTCAAACCGCGCCCGGAGCTCGGCCGGCACGACAGGATCGACATGCTCGTCGCGGGCTGTGGGACCGGGCAGAACCTGGTGGAGATGGCGCGCGACTTCAAAGGGGCGCTGGTGCTGGCGGTCGATCTCAGCCTGGCCAGCCTCTGCTACGCCAAGCGCCAGGCGTTGGCGCTGGGATTGACCAACATCGCCTTTGGCCAGGCCGATATTCTCAAGCTCGGAGGGATCGGCCGGACCTTCGACATTGTGGATGCCAGCGGCGTTCTTCATCACATGGCCGACCCTTGGGCCGGCTGGCGGGTCTTGCTCTCGCTGCTGCGGGCAGGCGGCTTCATGCGTCTCGGGCTCTACAGCAAGCTCGGCCGCCACGACGTCAATGCCGCGCGCGCCTTCGTTGCCGCGCGTGGATATGCGCCGACCACCCGGGATATCCGGCGAAGCCGGCAGGATATTCTGCAATTGCCGGAGGGTGAGCCTGCACGCGAGGTTGCCAAGCATCTCGACTTCTTCACCATCAGCGAGTGCCGCGACATGCTTTACCATGCGCAGGAACACCAGATGACATTGCCCGAGATCGCGAACTTCGTTCGCGAGAACGACATCGAGTTTCTCGGCTTCGTCGCCGATCCCGGCATCACTCGCCAGTTCCGCACCCGGTTTCCGCAGCCGGACGCCGAAAGCGATCTCGACCGTTGGCAGGACTTCGAGACCGAAAATCCCGGCGCGTTTGCAGGGATGTACCAATTCTGGGTCCGCAAGAACGGATAGCGCCAGGCCGCCCCAGTCCGTCGGACCGCTGCCGGGCGATTTTCCTGCTTGATCAGCCGCTTGACCGCATGCGCATGCTGCATAGCTGCGGCGCAGCAAAATTCCTACTGCAATGCAGCATGACTTCATACTTCCCAGGTCGAAGCAAGGTGGCGCGTGTCTCCGAAGCCCGCACCCGAGCCAATGTTTTCACCTAGGAAAAGACTATGACAACGATCACCAGATTCATGGTGGCGGCTCTCGCTGTCGCGGCCGCCGGCGCGGCCGCGGTCCATACCATCGAGGCGCACGTCATCTCGACCGTCTCCACGCTTCATCGAAGTCCGGCACCCAGCTCGAAAACCTATGCCGACTGGCAGGGTCCCCTGGGTCAGTCCTTCGGAGCGCGCTTCCTGGCCCGAGGCGCGCCGCAAGATGCGGTTGCCGGCACCGCGCCCGGCCACGGCCTCGCGCTGCCGATCTTCCAGGGCCTGGAGCACATGCAGGTCTGGCATGCCGCACCCGAAGCAGGAGGGTCGTGAGCATGTCGGTCATCGCATGCTAGCCTGCATCGGGTCCTAAGCGGGCGCCCGGCGACATGCTCGACGTGTACGCGTCTGTCGCGTCGAGCAGGTGAAGCCGGGGCAGAACAGGGGAGGTTCGCATGCATGGCCGCGTCGCTGTCATTGCCTTGCTGTTCGCCGGCGGTTTGATCGTCGCTGCGCTTGCTCCCGCCGCTCCCGCGCAATCGCAAACACCGGCCGGAACGTGGACGCAAAAAACGCCGATGCCGGCGGTGCGCGGGGAGGTGGCGGCGGCGGCGGTCGGAGACAGGCTGTTCGCGGTCGGCGGAAGCGTTGCGGGCAAGGCGGTCGCGCGCAACGAGGAATACGACCCGGCGACCGATCGCTGGCGCCCACGCACTCCTTTGCCGCAAGCGCGCGATCACCTCGGCGTCGCCGTGCTCGACGGCAAAATCTACGCATTCGGCGGCTTCACCTCGTCGGTACACCAAGGCGCCGGCGACGGGGTGTTCGAGTACGACCCCGCCGGCGACCGCTGGCGGATGCTCACGCCCATGCCAGAGGGGCGCGCGTCGGTCGGGGTCGCGGTGCTGGCCGGAAAACTGCACGTCATCGGCGGACGCGGGCTCGATGGAGTGACGCTCGCAACGCATGAGGTCTATGACCCGGCGACGGCGAAATGGAGTGTTGCCGCGCCACTGCCGCGCGCGCGTGACCACATGGCGGTGGTGGCGGCCGGCGGAAAGATACATGCGATCGGCGGACGTCTCGCGGGTCCCGCGGACCGCACTGGCCAGCACGACGTCTATGATCCCGCGCGAGACACGTGGACGTCAGCGGCGCCGCTTCCGACGGCGCGCAGCGGGGTCGCTGCCGCTCTGTATCAGGACATGATCCTGGTCCTGGGCGGGGAGCTTCCGCCCAATCACACCTTTCCCGAGAATGAAGGCTATGACGGCAAGGCCGACCGCTGGATCACGCTTGCTCCGATGCCGGCGGGGCGGCACGGATTCGGCGGGGCGGTGATTGGATCGGACGTCTATTTCGTCGGCGGCTCAGTAACGCCGGGTGGGGGCGGCATCACCGATCAACTGATCAAGTTCAGTCTGCCGTGAACGTCGGGCACGCGCGTTCGTTCGCCGGCCGTCGCGCCGGGATTTAATTTTGTACCGCCCCGCGGCGCAGGTCCGCCTCGATCAGCAGCTTCGCCCCGCCGCCGAAGCGCACGCGATAGACCTGGAGATTTTCCAGCACGCGTTGGACGTAATTGCGCGTCTCGGAAAATGGAATGCGCTCGACCCAGTCGATCGGGTCGACCTTGGGATCGCGCGGATCGCCATACCTGGAGATCCATTCCTTCACGCGGCCGCGCCCGGCATTGTAGCCGGCGAAGGTCATGATGTGCGAGCCGCGATAGTCGGCGTAGAGGTCGCCGAGCTCCGCCGCGCCCAGCGCCACGTTGTAGGTCTGGTCGCTCAGCAGCCGCTTCTCGTCATAGGTTGCCCCGAACTTCTTGGTCACGTAGCGGCCGGCCTCGGGCGTGACCTGCATCAGGCCCATGGCGCGCGCGCTCGATACCGTTCGCGGATTGAAGGTGCTCTCCTGGCGCGCGATGGCGTAGACCACGGCCGGTTCGGTCGTCGGTCCGATCGGGTGATAGTCGGGAATACCGAAGGTCGGAAAGGCATAATGTTCGAGCGGGAGTCCGCGCCCGAGCGCCGACTTGCCCAACAGCACCATGGCGCGCGCGTCCCTTTGACGGGCGGCGACTTCACCGATTGCAGCGAGCCCCACGGCGTCGCTCGAGCGTTCGCCGAGATCGGCCAGCGAGCCCGCGATCAGATCGCGTTCGTCGATCGCGTAGAGCAGTTCGATCGCGCGTGCGACCTCGAGCCGGGCGCGATCCGGCGCGGGTTCCGGCGGCGGGCGCAGCACGAGGTCCTTGTGGCCGAGGCGCGCACGCGCGATCTGGCCGTAATAGGCGGTGGAGTACCGTGCGGCCGCCTCGTAGTGTGCGCGCGCCTCGTCTCGGCGCCCCAGCGCCTCCGCCGCGCGCCCCTGCCAGTAGCCTGCGCGGGCGAGCGTGATCGGGTTGTGATTGCCCTGGCCGACTCTGGCGAAATGGGCGAGCGCGGTCGCGGGATCATTGAGGAAGCGCAAGGCGATCCAGCCGGCGGTGAACTGATGCTCGGCGCGGTAGTTGTCCTTGCTCGGGATCACGGCGTCGCGCGCGACGCGATAGGCGGTTTTATCCTCATCGAGATCGAGAAGCTTGCGGGCGACCAGACGCCGCTCGATCCACCACTGATCCGAGTCGATCGCTTGGCCAGGGTCGTTCGGCACCGATAGGATCAGCTCGGCGGCCTCGGCTGCCTTGTCGGCACGACGAAGAAACTGGGCGCGGCTGAAAATGTATCCGATGTCGCGATGCGCTTCCGCCGGCGCCGCATCGAGCAGCGCCTTCGCGTTCGCGGCTTTGTTGATCACGGCGATGCGCGCCCTGGCGATGACCGGCGCATTGCCGCCGGCGCGATTGGCGGAGCGCAGCCCCCCTTCGGTATCTTCCGCATACAGCCGCATGTCCATGCGCGCCTTGTGGTCGGTCGATGTGATGAGACCCTGGAAGACATCGAGGGCCAAGCCCTCGAGGTCGTCCGAGAACTCGTCATTGCGCCAGGCCTCGCGCACCAGGCTCTGTGCGCCGGCGCGGTCGCCCTGCAACAGAAGGGCGCGGGCGAGCGCGAATTTTCCCTTTGTGGTCGCCGGCCGCTCCTTGCCGAAAAATGCGCGCACGAAAGCGGGATCGAGACGGTCTGCCCAGAGTGTAGCCTCGGCGCGGCGGCGCAGCAGGCCGACCGCCGGCCAGCTCGGATTGTCCTTGATGAAAGCCATGTAGCGGCGCAAGTCGATGCTGTTGGTGCTGTCGCTGCGCAGGATTGCCCATTCGACCAGCTTGCGGGCGACCGGATCGTTGATGGCCTTCTGCAGATCCTCGGCCTGCGCTGTCTTGCCCCGGCGCGCAGCGTTCACCGCTTCCTTCAGGGCGGCGGCGTCGGCCGAGGATATCGGCTCACCAGCGGCAACCGCGAACCGTGCGGAGGGAGTTGCAGCACGCGGCGCTGCCGCGGTGGCGTTCGGCTTGGCATCCGCCTTCGCGGGCGCGCTTGCCGGCCTTGGCTTGGGAACCGGCACCGCGCCGGCCGAGTCGGCCTGCAGCGCGACAACGACGGCCCCGCCCGCCAGCAGCGCGGTCAACAATCGTGAGGGCCTGGATGTGGTCAAGGCGTCGTCCTTGCTACGGTTCCACCGCAATCCAATACTTATTCATTTGATAAGATTGACGAACACCTAACTACCGGAGCATCGCGCCGGACCGCGGCAAAAAGGCGGCGGCATGGGGGCGGCGGGGCTTTCTTCGGCCGGCGGTTCCCGGTAACAATGGGCGCGGGCCTCGGACGTGGTCGATGACCCACCGCGCTTCAAGAGAATGGGCACGGAGCCGAGCCCCCGAGGGTGGCCTTCGAGTTGGGCCTTCCGCTGCTGACTGAACGACTCAGAGGATCGTATCATGACCGTCAGGACGAGCTTCAGGGGCTCGTTTACCGCGCTCGTCACTCCCTTCAGCAATGGCGCGCTCGATGAGAAAGCTTTTCGCGGTCTGGTCGATTGGCAGATTGCCGAGGGCACCAGCGGTCTGGTCCCGGTAGGCACCACGGGCGAGAGCCCGACCTTGTCCCATGACGAGCACGGGCAGATCGTGACGTGGTGCATCGAGCAGGCGAAGGGCCGCGTCCCGGTCATCGCCGGTGCCGGCTCGAACTCTACCAAGGAGGCGATCGAGCTCGCCCGGCATGCGCAACAGTCGGGCGCCGATGCGGTCTTGGTCGTGACTCCTTACTACAACAAGCCCACGCAGGAGGGGATGTATCAGCACTTCAAGGCGATCAACGACGCCATCGGCATTCCGATCATCATCTACAATATCCCGGCGCGCTCGGTCATCGACATGTCGGTCGACACGATGAAGCGCCTGTTCGAACTCGAGAACATCGCCGGCGTGAAGGACGCGACCGCCAACGTCGTGCGCGTCTCGCAGCAGCGTGCCGCGATGGGCGAGGGCTTCAATCAGCTCTCGGGCGAGGATGCCACGGCCCTCGGCTTCATGGCGCATGGTGGTCATGGCTGCATCTCGGTCACCTCGAACGTGGCCCCGAGGTTGTGCGCGGAGTTTCAGAACGCCTGCCTCAAGGGTGATTACGGCACTGCGCTCAAGCTGCAGGACAAGTTGATGCCGCTGCATACTGCGTTGTTCATCGAGACCAACCCGGCGCCGGCGAAATACGCGTTGTCCTTGCTTGGAAAGTGCGCCGACACGGTGCGGCTGCCGATGGTTCGTTTGGCGGACAAGACCAAGGCGGCCGTGCGCGAGGCGATGGTCCACGCCGGCCTCATCAACTAGCCCAATGAGCTAGCCCGTTGGCCCAGGTGCGCGGGTCTGTCGGCCAGCGGCCGTACCTGTGCGTCTGCGGCTGCGCTCGATGCGGAGACGCCGAAGGGGCCGATCCGGACAGGCCGTGCCATCCCCCCTGGATCCATTGCGCGACCGCGCGCATGGAACTTCTGGCGCGCCCGGGCATTTCCAAGAACACACGAATTTCCGGCGCCCGTTGCGGCTAGGTATTTGCTCTAAGTCCTTGGTCCGCAGCATCTTTGTCGGATACCGCACAGAAAGGTTCCGTACTGGTGGCTTACAATGTCGCCGGCGGGAGCGGGCGCGTGGTCGGAGCGCTGTTGCATTTGGATGCGGTGTCCAGCTCGGCCATGAGAGGGCACACGTGCAGCTGGATCGCTCCCATACCGGCAGGCGCAACCTGCTGCTGGCGGGTCTCCCCCCAGGGGATTTTGCTTCGCTTGCCCCCTATCTGAAGGAGATCGTCCTCGATCAGGGGGTGGTCCTGCAGGAACAGGGAGAACCCATCGAGCAGGTCTATTTCCCCCATGACGGCATCATCTCCCTGTTGGCTGTGATGCGGCAGGGCGATGCCATCGAGACCGCGACGATCGGGTACGAAGGTGCGGTCGGCTCCTTCGCCGGGCTCGGGCAGCGGCGCTCGCATACGCGTGCCGTCGTCCAGGTCGCGGGCTCCGCCACCCGCATCGCGGCGTCGCACTTTCGCAAAGCCGTCCAGGACAGCGATGCGGTCTGCAAGATCGTCGTCCGCTACGGCGAGATGTTGCTGATCCAAGTGCAGCAGACCGCTGCCTGCAATGCCTTGCATGCGGTCGAGGCGCGTCTGAGCCGCTGGTTGCTGCAGGCGCGTGACCGCCTCGACAGCAACACCATCAAGCTTACCCACGAATTCTTGTCGCAAATGCTCGGTGTGCGCCGGACCACGGTGACCGTCGTCGCCAACGTGCTGCAGCAAGCCGGTCTCATTCGTTACCATCGCGGGCAAATCGAGATCGTGGACCGGCCGGGCCTGGAGGCGCGAGCCTGCGAATGCTACGAGGCGATCCGCCGGCAGATCGATCACGTCACGGAACGCTAGCGGCCGTCGGCGGCCTCTCCCCACGATGCCGATCTGCCAGCGGCGGATGGCACGGCTGGGGTGAGCCGCCGCTTCGACGAGCCCGCCTGCGGAGATGCCGCCGCCGCTGCGCAGGATTCACGATTCCGCGCCAGTTCTTTCCGCTTGAACGGCTTGGCAGCATGGCGTGTGTTCGCTATCGGAGGTCAGGCCGCGCCGTCCACGCTCGATGCGATCGATATTTCCGGCAGAGACTGCGGCAAAGAGACGGAAGGCCGCGGGCGTTTGGGCCCGCAGGAGACCTCAATGGCTGCGAAAACGGAGGACCGGACTCGCGTGGTTGCCCAGAACCGCAGGGCCCGATTCAACTATGAGATCGGCGAGACGTTCGAAGCGGGCATCGCCCTCACTGGCACCGAGGTGAAAGCGCTGCGCGGAGGCAAGGCAACGATCGCCGAATCCTATGCGGACGCTCGCGGCAACGAAATCTGGCTGGTCAACGCCAACATCCCGGAATATCTGCAGGGCGGCCGCTTCAATCATGCGCCCAAGCGGGTGCGCAAACTCCTGCTTCACCGTCGCCAGATCGACAAGTTGATGGGGGCGGTCGAGCGCGAAGGCATGACGCTCGTGCCGCTCAAGCTCTATTTTAACGAGAAGGGCCGCGCCAAGGTCGAGCTTGCGCTGGCGCGAGGCAAGAAGCTCCACGACAAACGCGAAACCGAGAAAAAGCGCAGTTGGGAGCGCGAGCGCGGACGGCTCCTCCGCGCCAAGGGCTGATGGTCCGTCCTTCCTTCGCCCGTCATACCCGGGCATGCCTCGAACGCAGCGCGCGTTGCACAACGCATTCGGACTGCCCGCTTCCGGCGCTCACGAACACGTGAAGGTGGCGCCTGCAAAAGGCGTCCGCGTAGTGCATCCGCATCCTGTCGCCCTCGTAGCTGGTCGCATCGGGAAGGCTGCTCAGAGCCTCATCCCGGCAACCGCGGATCCATATTCAAAGGGAGCGACTCCATGTTCGGAAAGATCAAGGCACTGGCGTTCACGGGCGTGCTTGCTGCGACCGCCTTCGCTGCCACCGGCGCCCACGCAGCCGGGTGGATTGTCGGTCTGGTCGACGGCAAGTCGATCGTCACCATCGATCCGGCGAGCCGCAAGGTGGCGTCGAAGGTCGAGGTCAAGGGCGCCGGCCCACTGAGCGGCATCGACGTCCGGCCTGCAGACGGCATGCTTTACGGCGTCGCCGCGGACGGCACGATCTTCACGGTCGATATCAAGTCGGGCCAGGCCGCGATGAAAAGCAAGATGTCGGAGACGCTCAAGCCCGGCGTCATCGCCACCATCGATTTCAATCCGGTCGCCGATCGCCTGCGTGTGATGGGCTCCGACGGCACCAGCCTTCGCGTCAGCGTCGACGACGGAAAAGCGACGGTGGACGGCGCGCACAAATACAAGGACGGCGATGCCAATGCCGGCAAAGCTCCGAAGGTCGTGGCCGGCGCCTACACCAATTCGGCAAAGGGCGCCAAGGCCACCGCGCTCTACAACATCGATGCCGCCACCGGCGCGCTGGTCACGCAGGCGCCCCCGAATGACGGTGTGCTCAATACGGTGGGGTCGCTCGGGATGCCGGTCAGCGGCCCCGTCGCTTTCAACATCGTATCGAGCGGCGAAGACAAGAATGACGCGTGGCTCGTCGCCGGCGGTGCGCTGTACTCGGTCGACCTCAAGAGCGGAAAGGCGACCATGGTCGGCAAGATCGAAGGCTTGAGCGGCAATCTTGGCGATATCGCTTGGGTCGACTGACGACCCGGCAATGACTTAGGTTATTCCGGCCCGCGGGACTTGTTCCGCGGGCCGGCGGGATTTCGGCCCATCCGCGCCGAGAGACGGATGCGCGAAGAGAAAGACCCTCGCCGCTCCGTCATTTGCGATCTCAGTTCAGGGCTGGTGTCTGGAATGGGGTATCGATGGAGCTGCCCGTCACCTTCGACCATTGCGTAGTGCATGTTTCCGACTGGGAGCGGTCCAACGCTTTCTACCGCGACGTCCTCGGCGCGGAGTTGGTTCGCCGCCCGCAAGGCTGGGCCTACCGCTTTGGTGCGGTCCAGCTCAATCTGCACGGGCCGGGATTTCACCCCGCCGAGGTGGCTCGGCTTCCGGTCCAGCCCGGCAACAGCGACCTGTGCTTCCGATGGAACGGCCCGATCGCCGACGCCATCGCCCATCTCGAGCGCTGCCGCGTCCCTATCCATGCCGGGCCGATCCAGCGTTTCGGTGCCCGGGGTGCCGGGACCAGCGTCTATTTCCGCGATCCCGACGGCTCGCTGCTGGAATTCATTTCGTACCAGTCCTGAGACGGAGACTGCTCATGACGACCGCGCATGATCCCACTGTGTTGCCCTCCGACATTCCAGCCCCGCGAGACGACGGTGCCGCGCGACATCTGCAGGGGGCAAGACTTCCGTCGGTGTCGCTCGCGGCGACCGATGGGTCGAAGGTCGACCTCTCGAATCTGCCCGGCCGCACGGTGCTGTACATTTACCCGCGCACGGGCGTGCCCGGTCAGGCGCCGCCCGACGGCTGGGATCAGATCCCCGGCGCGCGCGGCTGCACGCCGCAGTCGTGTTCGTTCCGCGATCACTTCGCCGAGCTGAAGCGGCTCGGAGTCTCCCGCCTTTACGGTCTCTCGACCCAGGACACCGCCTACCAGCGTGAAGCGGTCGAGCGGCTGCATCTGCCATTCCCGGTCCTGTCCGACGAGAGTCTCGAACTGGCGCGTGCGATCAGGTTGCCGACGTTCACGGCCGCCGGCATGACGTTGCTCAAACGCATGGCGCTGATCGTCGACGACGGCATCATCACGAAGGTATTCTACCCCGTGTTCCCGCCGGACAAGAACGCCGAGGAGGTGATCGCCTGGCTCCGCAGCCCGTAGGACGGGGTTGCGGACCATTGCCGCGCCGACGCCCTCGAGGGATCATCCCGCGATCTTGTCGCTGTGGCTGCGCGGATAGCGCTGCGGCTAATCGCTCGCGGGCGCTCTGGCGCCGTCGCTGTCCAGATAAGCGCGCGCTGCCGCGAATACGTCTTGGAACATCTTCGGCGTCAGCACGCCCGTGTTGGTATTGTAACGCGAGCAGTGATAGCTGACGAACAGGCGCACTTTTCCGATATCGTGTGACATGCCGTGGGCGAACGGCGCGGCGGCGCGACGGTGATTGAGCGCGGCCACCGTGCTTTCATGCGAGATCCGGCCGAGGGTGATGATGGCGCGCAGATTTCGCATCTCGGCGATGGTCGCTTCGAGAAAACTGCGGCAGGTGTTGATCTCGGCCGGCGTTGGTTTGTTCTCCGGCGGCACGCAACGCACCGCGTTGGTGATCCGCGCATCGACGAGGGTGAGCCCATCGTCCGGCCGCGCCTCATAATTGCCGCGGGCGAACTTGAATTGCTTGAGCGTCTTGTAGAGGAGGTCGCCGGCGTAATCGCCGGTGAAGGGTCTCCCGGTGCGGTTTGCGCCCTTGAGGCCGGGGGCGAGGCCGACGATCAGCAGGCGGGCGTCACGCCGGCCGAACGAGGCGACCGGCGCATTGAACCAGTCGGGCTCGCGGCGGCGCCACTCTTCCCGGAACGCCTTGAGACGCGGGCAGCGCGGGCAGTCGCGGCCGGGTTTGCCGGACCTGTCGGACACCGCGGCGCCTGGAGCATTTGCCGGAGAAATGGGCACCAGTTCTTTTTCGCAGAAAATGCGACCAATGTGAAAATTCAATCCTCGAAGTCGTCGTCGTCGATCGGGGCGCCGGCGCCCGCCCGCTGCGGCGTCGTGGGCCGCTGCAGGAATTGCGGCGTGTGACGCTCGCGCGGTTCGCGGGCTTCGCGCGCCGCGCGCTCGGCGGGATCGCGTCCGATCTTCGGCTGCAGTTCAACGATGTCGAGAAACACGTCGGCTTGCCGGCGCAACTCGTCCGCGACCATCGGCGGCTGGGTCGAGATGGTCGAGACGACGGTCACCCGCACGCCACGCCGTTGCACGGCCTCCACCAGAGAGCGGAAGTCGCCGTCGCCCGAGAACAACACCATGTGATCGATCGAACCGGCGATTTCCATGGCGTCGACGGCAAGCTCGATATCCATGTTGCCTTTGACCTTGCGGCGGCCGGTCTGGTCGACAAATTCCTTGGTCGCTTTGGTCACGACGCTGTAGCCGTTGTAGTCGAGCCAGTCGATCAACGGCCGGATCGAGGAGTATTCCTGATCCTCGATCACCGCAGTGTAATAGAACGCCCGTAGTAGATAGCCGCGCGAATGAAACTCGCGCAGGAGCCGCTTGTAATCGATGTCGAAACCGAGCGATTTGGCGGTGGCATAGAGATTGGCGCCGTCAATGAACAGCGCGATTTTTTCCGTCCTGGGTTCCATGATTGCTCTCGTCTGAAGTCATCAAAACATCGGTGCCGGCCTCGAACAACGCGCGGCGCCGGCCAACGGTGCCGGGTCTCGTCATCGGGGCTGAGAGGTCGTGTGCCGCTCAATTGCGGGTGCACGCTCGCCGTCGCAACCAATGCGAAAGTATAATGGTAAGGATCGCATTGTGGTCCCCGGTCTGCCTAACAGAGGCATATCGGGACGCCAAGGAAAATGTGAGGCGTGCGTTTCGCTCTTGCACTTTGGGCGCGAGATCGTTACTTAACGCCCACTTTTCAGGTAGTTCCATTGCAGGAGCAGTGCGCCCATGGCCCGTGTCACCGTTGAGGATTGCATCGACAAGGTCGAGAACCGTTTCGACCTCGTGCTGCTGGCGAGCCACCGCGCGCGCATGATCTCGTCCGGCTCTCAGATCACGATCGAGCGGGACAACGACAAGAACCCGGTCGTGGCTTTGCGCGAGATCGCAGAGACGACCATCTCGCCCGACGACCTCAAGGAGGAACTCGTCCATTCCCTGCAGAAATATGTGGAGGTCGACGAGCCGGAACCCGAGGCCGCTCCGCTGATCGGTGCCGCCGGTGGCACGGTCGATGCCGATGACACCGAGGTGACCGTCGACCGGATGACCGAGGAAGAGCTTCTCAAGGGCTTGGAAGGGCTCACCCCGCCCGAGGAGCAGCCTGAGGAAGAGGAATAGAGCGCACCGTTCTCATCAGTCCAGGTACCGCGGCCCGGCTTTGCCGGGCCGTTGTCGTTTTGGGAACGATGACGGCAGCTGCTTGTGGCGGTTGCGAGACGTCATGATATCTTGTGGTGCCGGCCGACGAACTGGGCCTGGCCCCAAGGGTAACGATGGCGCGTTCCTCAACCGACCTGCCCCGTATGCAGAACCAGTCACGGGCCCGGGCTCCGCTTGAGCGAAGTCTTAGCATCGTATCGCAAGCCCTTGAAAAGGCGGTAAAGCCGAAATCGTCAAAGCCGCCAATGATGCGGCAATACGACTTGATCGAGCGCGTGAAGCGCTACAATCCCGCCACCAGCGAGGCGCTGCTCAATCGCGCCTACGTGTACGCCATGAAGGCGCACGGCGAGCAGAAGCGGGCGTCCGGCGACCCTTACTTCTCCCATCCGCTGGAAGTCGCTGCGATCCTGACCGATCTCAAGCTCGACGACGCCACCATCGCCGCGGCCCTTCTGCACGACACCATCGAGGATACCGCCGCTACTCGGGCGGAGATCGACCAGATGTTCGGCAAGGACATCGGAACCCTGGTCGAAGGACTGACCAAGCTTAAGAAGCTCGACCTCGTGACCAAGGAGGCGAAGCAAGCGGAGAACCTGCGCAAGCTCCTGCTGGCGATCGCCGACGACGTACGGGTGCTGCTGGTCAAGCTCGCCGACCGCCTGCACAACATGCGCACCCTGTCCCACATGCCGCCCGAGGCGCGGCGCCGCAGCGCCGAGGAAACGCTTGATATCTACGCTCCGCTCGCGGGCCGCATGGGCATGCACGAGATGCGGGAGGAGCTCGAGGATCTGGCGTTCCACGAGCTCAATCCCGAAGCCTACAAGGTGGTCAGCGAACGCCTCGACGCGCTCGAGGCGAAAAATGTTGGCCTGGTCACCGAAATCGAGCAGCAGCTCACTCGCAAGTTGTTCGATCGCGGCATCGACGCCGAGGTATCGGGGCGGCGCAAGCGCGCCTACTCGATCTGGCGGAAGATGGAGCGCAAATCGATCGGTTTCGAGCAGTTGTCCGACATCTTCGGATTCCGCGTGATCGTCGGCACGCTTCCCGAGTGCTACCAGGCGCTCGGCATCGTGCACACAACCTGGCCGGTGGTGCCGGGCCGCTTCAAGGACTACGTCTCGACGCCGAAACAGAACGATTACCGTTCGATTCACACCACCGTCATCGGTCCGAGCCAGCAGCGCGTCGAACTGCAGATTCGTACCAAGGAGATGCACCAGATCGCGGACTACGGCATTGCCGCGCACGCGCTGTACAAGGACGACGTCGATTCGCCCACCGAGCTGCTGTCGCGCGAATCCAGCGCATATGCATGGCTGCGGCGGACGATCGAGCTGCTCGCCGAGGGCTCCAATCCGGAGGAGTTCCTCGAACACACGAAGCTCGAATTGTTTCACGACCAGGTGTTCTGCTTCACGCCCAAGGGCAAGCTGATCGCACTGCCGCGGCGCGCGAACGTCATCGACTTTGCCTATGCCGTGCACACAGACGTGGGCAACATGGCGGTCGGCGGCAAGATCAACGGCAAGATCGCGCCTTTGGTCTCGGAACTTACCAACGGCGACGAGGTGGAGATCATCACCTCCAGGGCGCAGCAGGCGCCGCCGGCGGCCTGGGAATCGCTCGTCACCACCGGCAAGGCCCGCGCCGCCATCCGCCGCGCCACGCGTGCGGCCGTCCGCACTCAATATGCCGGGCTCGGTCGGCGCATTGTCGAACGTCTCTGCCAGCGCGCGAAGATCGCCTATTCCGACGAGAAGCTGCAAGGCGCTCTGTCGCGTCTGGCACGCGCCTCGATCGAGGAGGTGCTGTCGGCGGTCGGTCGCGGCGAGATGCGCGCAGCCGACGTCGTGCGCGCCATGTATCCCGACTACAAGGAAGAGCGCGCCGCCACGATCGCGCAGCAGCCGAAGCAGGAGAGCGGCTGGTTTGGGCTCAAGAAAGCGAAGTCGGTGAAGGTGAAAGTGCCGGGCGAGCCCGGCGCAGCCATCCCGATCCGCGGCATCAACACCGATCTGCCGGTGCGGTTCGCCCCCAACGGCGGTGCCGTGCCGGGCGACCGCATCGTCGGGATCCTCACGCCCGGCGAGGGCATCACCATCTATCCGATCCAGTCGCCGGCGCTGAAGGATTTCGAGGATGCGCCGGAGAATTGGCTCGATCTGCGCTGGGATGTGGAGGAGCGCACGCCGCAGCGGTTTCCCGCGCGTATCGTGCTGCAGACCGTGAACGAGCCGGGATCGCTTGCCCAGGTCGCCCAGATCATCGCCGAGCACGACGGCAACATCGACAACATCGGCATGGAGCGCTCGTCTCCGGATTTCACCTCGGTCACAATCGATCTCGAGGTGTTCGACATCAAACATCTCAACTCGATCATCGCGCAATTGCGGGCTAAGGACGTGGTGGCGCATGCCGAGCGGGTGAACGCTTAAGGCCCCAAAGGGGTCGCGTGATACCGCTCGCTTCGCCGCCGCCGTCAGGGCTGCGCGGCTCGCTGTGGATTTGCCGACAAAAACTTGCACCGAGCGCACGCTCACGAGCTATCCTCACCTGCGGACGATCGCCTGAGCGGCAAAATTTCGTGAGACCAGGGTCAAGCAGATGAAGCGGTTCTCACCGCAGCCACGCGACGTGTGATGGCCTCGCCGGCACTGCGCCTCGGCGTCAACGTCGACCACGTCGCGACGATCCGCAATGCCCGCGGCGGACGGCATCCGGATCCCGTACGCGCGGCAAAAATGGCCATCGCGGCAGGGGCGGATGGCATCACCGCGCATCTCCGCGAAGACCGCCGGCACATCCGCGACGAGGACATCGCGCGGCTCAAGGCGGAGATCGCTAGGCCGCTCAATCTTGAAATGGCGGCGACCGACGAGATGGTCGATATCGCGATCGCGACCCGGCCGCACGCAACCTGCCTGGTGCCGGAGCGGCGCGAAGAGCGCACGACCGAAGGCGGCCTCGACGTCGCCGGCCAGCACGATGCGCTCGCGTCGAAAGTGGCCAGGTTGCGGGAGGCGGGGATCCGGGTTTCGCTGTTCATCGCCGCCGAGCCGCGGCAGATCCAGGCGGCGGTGGCGATCGGCGCGCCGGTGATCGAGATCCATACCGGCGCGTGGTGCGACGCGCTCGCAGACCATCGAGCTTCGGCGGCGCAGGCCGAATGGCAGCGGATCTGCCACGGCGCGCAACTTGCCCGGCGCCTCGGCCTTGAAGTTCACGCCGGCCATGGTCTCGATTTCGAGACTGCCGAGGCGATCGCCGCGTTGCCCGAAATCGTGGAACTCAATATCGGTCATTTCTTGATCGGGGAGGGGGTGTTTTCCGGGCTCGCCGATGCGGTGAAAGCCATGCGGGAAGCCATGCAGCGGGGCCGCGCATGATCCTCGGGATCGGTTCCGACCTCAT
>Ga0114129_10005207_pt1 | contig 18324 bp, 13 predicted proteins | sample RhiMetdeltSRZDD1_FD_80071 | JGI IMG/M metagenome (GOLD analysis project Ga0114129, IMG submission 80071) | Populus rhizosphere microbial communities from Tennessee, USA - Rhizosphere MetaG P. deltoides SRZDD1 (version 2) (version 2) | ecosystem: Host-associated > Plants > Roots > Rhizosphere >...
CCCGCAGTCGGTCAGGGAACTCGGCCGGCGTATCGATCTGACCAGCGGGTCGATGACCGCTGCTATCGATCGGCTGGAAACGCGTCACCTGGTGGTGCGGGCCGATCACGCAACCGACCGCCGCGCCTGGGTGATTCACCTGACGCCTGCCGGCAAGGCGCTCATCACCAGAGTGTTTGCCGGGCACCAGGACGCGATGGAGAAAGCGATGAGCGGGCTCTCGAGAGCGGAGCGCGCGACGCTCACCGACCTGTTGAAACGGCTCGGGACGACTGCCGAGGCACAATTCACGCAAGAAGAAGGAGTGACCCCATGACTGCGACGCTCGACGCCACCAAGGCCGCACAGGCCTACACGATCGACAAAATGCACTCGGACATGGCCTTCCAGGTGCGCCACCTGCTGACGAAGGTGCGCGGACGGTTCACGGAATTTGCGGGAACGCTGTTAATCGACCAGGAGCATCCCGAGCAATCGTCGGCGTCGCTGACGATCGACGCGTCCAGTGTCGATACCGGCACGCCGGACCGCGACACGCACCTGCGGTCAGACGATTTCTTCGCGGTCGGTACGCATCCGACGCTCACGTTCACAAGCTCGCGCGTCGTCAAGACGGGCGACGACGCCTACGACGTGGCCGGAACATTGACGATTCGCGGCGTCGCCAGGGAGATCACGCTGCCGGTCACGTACCTTGGCACGGCCAAGGATCCGTGGGGCAACGTGCGGGCCGGCTTCGAAACGAGCCTCACGATCAATCGGAAGGACTTCGGCCTCACATGGAACGCGGCGCTTGAAACGGGTGGCTTCCTTGTCGGCGACGAGGTGCGGATCGACCTGTCGATCCAGGCCATCGCCCAGTAGGTGGAACGCTGTCGCCCTTGCCGAATCGCAACCATCAGACGACGCCGTCGTCAGGTGTACTACCTGGGAACCAACCGTTCCGAGGTATGTTTCACCAGTGACGAACAGTAAACGCATTCCTGGCAGCGGAGGCTCGGCATGATAGTGCGGCACGGTGCCGAGCCGTTGTGCGTTAGACGTCGTCCGTCGACGTGCCGTCGTAGAGGAGTCCGGAAATGAGCATCGTAAACGTCGGCAAGGAGAACTCCGTCCCGATCGAGCTCTATTACGAAGACCATGGGAAGGGATCACCGGTCGTCCTGATTCATGGCTGGCCGCTGAGCGGGGCGTCGTGGGAGAAGCAGACGGCGGCGCTCCTTGCGGCCGGACATCGCGTGATCACGTACGACCGCCGCGGCTTCGGACGTTCGAGCAAAACAGGAGTCGGATACGACTACGACACCTTCGCCGCCGATCTCGACAAGCTGCTGAAGAAACTCGATCTCAAGGGCGTCTCGCTCGTCGGGTTCTCGATGGGGTCAGGAGAGGTCACACGATACATCGGCAAGTACGGCAGCAAGCGCGTCAGAAAAGCCGTGCTGATTGGAACGCTCGGACCGTACCTCGTGAAGGCTGCGGATAATCTGGAAGGTGTGGATGCCAAGGTGTTCGAGGACATCAAGGCCGCACTTCGAGCGGATCGTCCGGCGTTCCTGATGGCGTTCCTGCGCAACTTCTACAACTACGACGTTACCGGTGGAAAGCTTGTAAGCGAACGGGTACTCGAAGAGAACTGGAACGTGGCCGCTGGAGCGTCCGCGATCGGCACATTGAACTGTGTTGACTGCTGGATCGAGGACTTTCGGAAGGACGTCAAGAAGAACGACGTCCCGACGCTCATCCTGCACGGTGACGCCGACCGCATTCTGCCGCCGGATGCCACGTCGAGGAGACAGGCGAAGATGATTAAGAACGTCAAGTTCGTCGAGCTTCCAGGCGGTCCGCATGGCGTGCTGTGGACGCACGCCGACAGGATCAATTCGGAGCTCGTGAGCTTCCTCGGCTCGTGACAGATCTGGAACTGCGCCAATCAACCGCACGCAGGCGCGTGAATTCGGGAAGGCCATCTATGACCGATCGCGTGTTCATGACGGCCTTGTTCGGCACGGCAGCCGCCTGCGTTCTCGTAGAATCGAGCGGAGGAAATTTCGTGCGGCGGGAACGGCGCCCGGCGGCCGATTCGCGGCGTGCGCCTCTCTCTCTACTTTTATTGTCGCGCTCCACGGCGCGATAAACAAGACTGTTTCTTGCGTGACGGGACCGGTAGTATTCGCGGTCCCATGGCGAAATCGCGGCCCCTGCTCGATCGCCTGCTGAACACGCCCGACCTCGCGAAAGTCGTCCCCCGCCTCGAGCCCGAAGTCCTTCATCGCGTGATCCAGACCTGCGGCCTCGAGGATTGCGTGGAGGTCGCGGCGCTCGCGACGCCCCAGCAGCTCGGGCGCATCTTCGATCTCGACCTGTGGCGCGTTGGTGCGGCGGGCGGCGACGAAGAGTTCGATGCCGATCGCTTCGCGTTGTGGCTCGAGGTGCTGATGCAGTCTGGAGCGGCCGTCGCGGCAGAAAAACTCGTCGGCCTCGACATCGAGCTTGTCATCGCGGGATTCGCGCGCCACGCCGCCGTATTTGATCATGCGGCCGTCTCATCCTACACAACGTTGGACGGCGAGCACGTTCCTGGCCGGGAGATGGGCCGCAATCCCGTCTGCGAAATCGGCGGCTACGTGATCGAAGCCAGACGCGATTCGGCGTGGGATGCGATTGTCGATCTGCTCGCGTTCCTGGAAGCGGAGCATCGCGAGTATTTCCATCGTCTGATGCGAGGATGCGTCGCACTGTCGAGTGGGCCGCGCGAGGAGGACGGGTTTCACGATCTGCTGGAGGACGACGAGCAGCACATGTTCGATCTCGTCTGCGCTCGCGAAGCACGCCGGGAGCAGCAGGGATACGTCACACCGGCGCAGGCGCACGCGTTCCTGCGGGGCGCGCGACAGCTTCAGCTCGCAGGCGACCGGCCGCCACCGAGCGCGATTGCACGTGCGTCGTTCCGCGCGATTGAGTCGCCAGCCGCGGACACGCGCACACCTCGCGAATCTGGCGCTGATCGGGTGGATTCAAACTGCGAGGCGCCGCAGGCTGACCCTGATGGGATGGCCCACGTCGTCGAGGTTCTTCGCGACGCTGGTATTCTCACGCCGCAGCCACGAGCGCTGCTCGGCGCGGCGGATCGGCAAACCTCGCGCCTCGCCCTGGTCCATGCGCACATCGCGTCGAATCCGGCCAGCGCCGGAGAGCTCGCATATCTGGCGAACACGATCATGGCCGGATGCTCGATCCAGGGGCGGCCGTTCACGGCTCGCGAGGCATCGGACGGCGCCGTCTCGATCTGTAACCTTGGCCTCGAGAACTGGCCATCGCAGTGGTCCGACCGGGATCTGATCACGGCGTTTCAGATCGGGTGGAGCATTCTCCATCGCGACGTGTGCGTGTATGCGGCGCAGCGCTTGATCGACCTTGTCGCCGGGATCCGCTGCGGAGACCGTGACACTCACCTCCAGCTGGATGGACTCAGGCGACTGCTGATCCAGCACGTCCGGAGTGGCGAGCCGTGGCGCGTCCGCGCTGCGCTCGACGTGATCATGATGCTGGACGCGCCGTCCTGGGCTGCGCTGCTTGCCCTGATCGACGAATGTCCCGTCATCCACGCCGCTCTTCGCGCATCGCGACAGCCGTGTCGCGCCATCAATCCGACCGACTTCGAGTTCATTTCACAGAACCGCCAGATCGAGGAAGTACGCGAGTTCATGGCATCGTTGCAGTCTGTCCTGACCCAGTGAAGCGTTCCTACGTCCGAGGTAATGGCCAGGCGGCTACCTCGCGGAGCACCATAGTTCGTCCGAGGGATCTCTCCCGCGCTTGCGCGAGTCTCAAGAACTATGAGCCCGCCGTCGCCGAACGACTATCCGGTGGAATTGGTCGACTTCATCACCCTCGCCAATGACCGCAGCCTCCGCATCCGGGCCTTGCGACGCTGCGAGGAGGGACCGGTCCGCGAGCTGTTCGCACGCCTGAGCGCGCGAAGTCGATACCAGAGATTCCTGTCGCCGATGCCGATCCTGCCGGATTCAGTGGCACGCCAGCTGGCGTGCGGCGATTATCACCGGCACCTGGCGATCATCGCCGAGTACAAGTTCGACACGGCCGATGCCGAAACGATCGGGCTGGGGAGCTTTGGCGCGATCGATGATGACACGGTCGAAGTCGCACTCGTCATCCGGGACGACTGGCAGCAGCTGCAGGTCGGCACCGAGCTGGCGAGGCGGGTGCTGCGGGCGGCCGAGGCGCGGGGATTTCATCGATTCGTCGCGAACGTTCTTCAGGACAACGTCGCGATCCGAAAGCTGCTCGGTCATGTCGGCCGGATCGTCTCCGGACGGTTTTCCGGCGGAGTCGCCGAGATCGCCTTCGTGAGCCGCTCGAGTTAATGCGGCAGTAACAGGTTCGCGTCGCGCCACAGCACCCACGCGCCGTCCGGATTCCTGCGGAAGATGGTCAGCGTGTAGCCCGAACGGGTCACCGAGTTTCCATTCGGCGGCGTGATCCTCACGTCGAGATGGTTTCGACACCACGCCCGGTTGCCGAGCACTTCGAGTTCCAGAACCTTCGCCCGTCCGTCCACACGAAGATTCCCCATCTGTTGCGAACCGGCGGCAAATTCCTCTTTGCCGAACGGTTCCCGGCCCGGCACCATGAAGATGACGTCATCCGCCAGCATGCTGAGCTGCTTCTGCAGATCGCGAGCGCGGGCAGCTGCCATCCAGGTTTCGATCCACTCTCGAATCGAGCGCCCGTCGTCCGATTGAGTTCTCGCCGGCGATGTGCGGTCGTTCGCGGTTCTGGTGGTCATGCGGCAATCCTCGGACTGAGTACGTTAGCATGCCGCGATGGTTCGACCTGTAAGAAGGCGGAATCGACCACGCGTATCGAAAAAAGCGTCCGCTTCATGGTAGCGGTGGCATACCGTTGGCATTCTTCCGCGCCCATCGTCTCAGCCACGCCTGTCGGTCCGGGCGTGAACGGCCAAAGGCTGAGACGGATTCGTAAATCGGTTTCGCAGCACGAAGACCGACGAGAGGAGAAACGTATGCGTAAGGTCGTCATTGCAGCCGTGTCCTCAGCCATTGCGTGCGCCTGCTCGCAGTCCAGCCGCACACCGACGCGGCCGACCACGTACACGGTCCCGCTGCAGGTCCAGGCCTCGCAGCCCGACGGAATCGCGAAGAACCACAGGACGCACCTGTCAGGAGACGAGGAAGTCTTCACGCCCGCAACACCCGGCGCGCCGACGCCCGCCGATTCCCACGGCCAGGGCCAGGCGATCTTCCAGATCGCGGACGATGGGCTGTCGTTCGACTACAAGCTGATTGCATCGAACATCGAGAACATCACGCAGGGTCACATTCATTGCGGTCCGGCCGGAGTGAACGGCCCGATCATCGTGTGGCTGTATCCGAGTCCGACCGCGACCGCCGCGCTGCCCGGCGGCGCCGGCCGTCATGACGGCGTGCTGGCCGAGGGGACGATCGTGAGCGGGGCGCCGAACCATGTGAGAACCGTCCCGTCGAGCGCCGCCTGTCCGGGCGGTGTGTCGACCTTCGCCGACGTGCTCGCGAAGATTCGCGCGAACAACACATATGTGAACGTCCACACGAGCGACGGCGTCAACCCGCCCAACACCGGTCCCGGCGATTTTCCGGGCGGAGAGATCCGCGGCCAATTGCAGTAGTGTCGACGGCCGCCGACGGTTTATCCTAGGCGCATCAACTGCTTCGTCCACGACCGCGCTCCGGCCGTCGGCCTCTGCGTCGTCTGCCAGAAGGCCGTCTGCCGCCAGTGCGTCGGCCTCGACGCGCCGCGACTCGTGTGCCGCACGTGCGCCGAGCGGCAGTCGGTCCTCGGGTACGAGTATCGATCGGGCATCACGATCGGCAGCTGGCCGCTGATTCACGTGTGCGCCGGCGTCGACCCGGCGACGATGCGTCCGCGCGTGGCGAAGGGGATCATTGCGATCGGCAACATTGCGGTCGGCGTTCTGGCGGTTGGCGGCGTCTCGCTGGGCCTGATGACGCTCGGCGGTCTGTCACTCGGACTGATGCTCGCGGTCGGCGGCGGCGCGATCGGACTCGGTCTGTCGATTGGCGGCCTGGCCGTCGGATCGGTTGCGATGGGCGGCGCGGCGATCGGATTCATATACGCGATCGGCGGCGGCGCGTTCGGACCCGCCACCATCGATGGACGCCACTGCGATCCCGCAGCCGCCGACTTCGTTCGTCACTGGCTCGGGTCTCAGTTCCTCCCGCCGAGTTGCCGATGACGGCACGCCGCATCGCGCCGCTGGTGCTCGTGCTCGCGTCGGGGCTCGCAGGCCATGCCGCCGCGCAGGGAGTCTCGGGGCCTGAGACGGTTCAGGTCCAGAGCGGCGCGCTCACGTTGCGCGGTCTCCTCTGGCGTCCTGCCGGAAACCATCGTTTCCCGGCAATCCTCTACAACCATGGCAGCGGCGCGCAGGCGGACCCGCGCCGGCCGGAGATTCTCGGTCCCGTCTTCGCGCGCCACGGGTACGTGTTCCTGTATCTGTTCCGTCGCGGCGCCGGACTCTCGGCGAATCAAGGCACGAACAGCGCGGCGTTGATGAACCGGGCGGAAGCGGAGAAAGGACAGGCGGGGCGCAACGACGTGCAACTCGACCTGCTCCAGAACATCGAGATCAACGACGTTGCCGCCGGCCTTGGATTGCTGCGCGCGCGCCCGGACGTGGATCCGGCTCGAATTGGAGCCGTCGGCCATTCGTTCGGCGGGTCGCTCACGCTGGTGCTCGCCGAACGCGATCCACAACTCCGGTGCGCCGTGCTCTTCGGTGCTGCCGCCGGCAGCTGGGACGCCTCGCCGAAGCTGCAGTCGCGCCTGCTTACGGCCGTGCGGCACAGTCGCACGCCGGTGTTCTTCGCGTACGCTGCGAACGACTTCTCCATCGCGCCCGCGAAAACACTCGGCGCCGAGATGGCGCGCCGCGGCGTGTCGCATCGCGTGAAGATCTACCCGGCGATCGGCAAGACGGCGGACGAGGGCCACGATTTCGTGCACACGGCCGTCTCCACGTGGGAGGCGGACGTTTTCGCGTTCCTCGACGCGCATATGCGAACCGGCTCCGCGCACGGCGGCGCTTGACGCGGCCTCGGATCCGAACGTAAGAAGAACACGCACATCTCGGAGGAATCATGCGTCTTCCTTTGCTCGTCATCCTTCTTCTGATTGGGATCGCGGGCGCTTCGGCGCCCATCGCGCAGACCGGCACGCCGATCACGAGCCATCCGCTGCCGGATCCGGTCAGGAAACGCGGGCTGATGGTCGAGATCCGCGATGTGGCTCGGCTGCCGGATACGCGCCGGATGCGGCCGGCCGAGGAGGACGTCGTGCCGGCAGGATGGGCGCGGATCAACTTCGTCCGCGATCTGCCCGACGGCCGGCGGTTCGCCAACGACTCGCGCGGCATCCTCTACGTCCTCGACCGGGACAACAAGCCGTCGGTCTACGCTAACGTCGCGGCGGCGTTTCCGTTCGCGATTTACAACCGCCTGGAGTCCGGCTTCATCGGATTCGCGTTCCATCCCGACTTCGGACGCAACGGGTTGTTCTACACGGTGCACGGCGAGAAGGCTGCCGGCAACCCCGCGATTCCGAGCTTCATCCCGCCGGGGTTCACGCGCGCGGACGTGAACAACCACAACGTCATCACGGAGTGGCACGCGACGAACCCCGCGGCGAACACGTTCGAAGGCACGAGGCGCGAACTGCTGCGCGTCGGCCAGGTCGTCGCGAACATGACGCACCCGTTCGGCGATCTCGAATTCAATCCGACGGCACAGCCCGGCGCGCCGGATTACGGTCTGCTCTACACGAGCGGCAGCGATCTCGGGTTCAGCAACGGGGGAGGGCCGAACGCCAACAATCCAGGCCAGGCGCAGCGGCTCGACACGGTGATCGGTGCGATTCTGCGGTTCGATCCGCGGAGTCCCTCGGTGTCGAAAGGCACGAAGGGGCTCGGCGATTACACGGTGCCCGCGATCAACAAGTTCGCGGCGGACGGCGATCCGAAGACGCTCGGCGAGATCTACGCGTTCGGATTCCGCAACACGCATCGCCTGTCATGGGACCTCACGGACGGGACGATGTTCGGATCGGACATCGGGATGAACAACATCGAAGAGATCAACATCGTGCACGAGGGCGCCAACTACGGCTGGATGAAGCGAGAGGGACTGTTCGAGAACGGCATCACGCGGCCGGGCGGCGCGCTCAACCAGCTCTTCCCGATGTCCGCGGAGATCATGAGCGGCCGTACGAAGGACGGCTTCACGTATCCGGTCGCGATGTACGACCACACGCAGGGACAGGCGGTCACCGGCGGCTTCGCGTACCACGGACGCATCGACGCGCTTCGCAACAAGTTCGTCTTCGGCGACATCGTCCGCGGACGGCTGTTCGTCGCGGACCTCGCCGCGATGAAGAAGGCGGACGACGGCATTCCGGAGACGGTCGCGGCGGTCGAGGAAGTCCAGCTCTACGTCCGCGACGCGAGCGGCAATAAAACCTATGTGACGTTCCGCGAGCTGATCGAGGTAGCCAACGGGACGACGGCGACCCGCGCCGATCTCCATCTCAATCGGACGCGCGACGGCGAGCTGCTGCTCACGTCGCGGCAGGATGGGATGATCCGGATGTTGGTGCCGTGAGAGGAGCCGGGTCACGGTCCGCCTAAAGGCGGACACTACGATCTAATAGATCTGCTGCGTTTTCGCGGTGACCGTTTTCGGCGGCGTGACGCCGGCGGCGATCATTACTTCACGCACCGCCGCCTCGGTTTCGGGCGACGGCTTGAAGTTGCCGAACCGGTAGCCGACCGCGATCGCGAGCGGCGTCCAGCCGTACTTGTCCTCGCGATTCCAGACGTCGATCTTCGCGCCCTTGGACGCGAGGAACTTCACAACCTTCGGCAGATTCTTGTAGGCCGCCGCGTGCATCGCGGTCTCGCCGTTGTTGTCGACCGCGTTGATGTCCGCGCCGAGATCCAGCGCGACCTGGACGGCCTCGAGGACTTCGCTCTCCGTCCCCGCGTCCTCGCCCGGTGAGCGTGTCGCGAGGCCGGCCGCGGCCATCAGCGGCGTGCTGTTGTCGTTGTTCCCCAGCTTCGTGTCGGCGCCCAGCGCGGCGAGCGTCTTCATCAGCTCCGCGTCGGCGGTCAGCGCCGCCAGCATGAACGGCGTCGCGCCGACCTCGTTGAGACGGGTGTTGGACAGGTTGGCGCGCCTCGTCATGCGCGCGTTCACCTTCGCGCCGCGCTCGACGAGCTTTTTCACCAGCTCGACGCTGGTCATCGTGCCGGAGCCCTCAGGCGCCGGATCGTTGTCGCCGACGCCCGGTTTGCGGACCGCCGTGATCGCGTGGAGGACCGTATAGCCGGGCAGATCGGCATTCGGATCGGCGCCCTCGTCGAGCAGATGCGCCGCCAGCTCGAAATGCGCGTTCGTCACGGCGACGAGCAGCGCGCTGGCGCCTGCGGGCGGCACGCGTCCGCCGTAGCCGCGCCGTCGCGCGCCGTCCATCGGGACGGTCTCGTTCACGTCGGCGCCGGCCCGCAGCAGGACGCGGACGACGGGAAGGCGTCCTTCGCGGACGGCAAACAACAGCGGCGTGAACCCGGACGTGAGCCGCGTGCGGAAATCGGCGCCGGCTTCGATCAGCGCCTGCACGACATCAGCCTGGCCTTCCGCCGCCGCCCACATCAGCGCCGTCTGACCGCGGCGCGCTTCGGTCGCGTTGACGTCGACGCCGCGCGCGACCAGCGCCTTGACCGTGGCGAGCGATCCGACGCGCGCGGCCGTCATCAGCGGCGTCTCGCCGCCAGGCAGCGCCGCGTTCGGATTCGCGCCCGCCTTCAGCAGCGTGTCGACCAGCGCCGCGTCGCCGTTCGCGCACGCCAGCGACAGCGGCGTCACGCCGTACCGGTTGGCGGCCTGCACGTTCGCGCCGGCGCGCACCAGCAGCTCCGCGGTCTCGCGATCGTTCTGATACGCGGCCCAGTGGAGCGCCGTCATGCCGTCGGCCTGCGGCGCGTTGACGTCGACGCGCTGCTGCACGAGCGTACGAACCAGCGCGCGGTCCATCTTCTCGGCGGCGTCCGCGAGGCGCGCGTCAGGTGCGGCGGCGTAGACGGCGACGGTCGACAGCAACGCAAGAACGGTAGCGCAGCCCTTTAGGGCAGGACGGGTGTAGGGCGGGTCCTGCTCTTTGGACCCGCCTTGGAGCCGCGTCCGAAGGACCCGGCCTACATCCGGCCGCTGACCCACTCGATCCACTTGGTCTCTCACAGCGCCAGCAGCTCGTCGATCTTGCCCTTGCTGTCGGCGAAGGCGTCCATCCGTACGCCGACCTTCTCGAGCAGCGTGAGGTGGAGATTCGCGAGCGGCACCGGCTCCGCGTACTTGATGTGGCGCGCGCCCTTGATCCGGCCCGCGCCGCCGCCGGCGACGAGAATCGGCAGGTTGACGTGATCGTGAACGTTCGGGTTGCCCATGCCGCTGCCGTACAGGTAGACCGAGTGGTCCAGCAGGCTCCCGTCGCCCTCGGGCGTCGCCTTCAGCTTCTCCAGGAAGTACGCGAACAGCGACACGTGGAAAGCGTTGATCTTCGCCATCTTCGCGATTTTTTCCGCGTTGTTGCCGTGATGCGTCAGCGGGTGATGCGGATCGGGAACGCCGATCTCCGGATAGGTCCGCGTGCTCGTCTCGCGCGCGAGCTGGAACGTGATGACGCGCGTGACGTCGCCCTGAAGCGCGAGCACCTGCAGGTCGAACATCAGCTTCGCGTGGTCCGCGTACGAGACCGGCACGCCGACGGGACGATCGAGATCCGGCAACTGGTCGGTGTCGTTCGCCTCGGCCTTCTGGATGCGCCGCTCGACCTCGCGGATCGTCTCGAGATACTGACCGACGCGCGCGCGATCGTCGGCCCCGAGCTTCTTCTGCAGGCGCGCGGTATCCTCGCGAACCCAATCGAGCAGGCTCGCGCGTTTGCGGAGCGCGGCGCGGCGGTCGGCCGGCGTGCCGCCGTCGCCGAACAGCCGCTCGAACACGATCCGCGGATGCGCCTCTGCGGGCAGCGGCGTGGTCGGCGACGACCACGACAGGTTGTTCTGGTACACGCACGCGTAGCCGTTGTCGCACTGGCCGACGGTCTGGAGCAGGTCCATCGACATTTCGAGCGACGGCAGGAGCGTCTGCTGGCCGATCTGCTGCGCGGCGATCTGATCGACCGTCGTGCCCAGGTAGTAATCCGTGCTCTCGGTCCACTTCGCCTTCGCGGCGCTGAGGAACGAGGCGTTCGACGTTGCGTGCGTCCCCGGATACGCGTTCTTCAACTCCATGTTGGTGATGACCGTGAGCTGGTCCATCACCGGCGTGAGCGATTGCAGCGTCGTCGACAGCTCGGTGAGCGTGTGCTCGCCCTGCGGCGTCCACCGCGCGATGTCGCATCCCATCGGTATGTAGACGAAGCCGAGGCGGCGCACCGGCTCGGCGGCCGTCCTCGCCAGCGCCGTCATCGACGGGACCATCGCATCGAGCAGCGGGAGCGCGAGGCTCGCGCCCATCCCGCGAAGGAACGTCCGGCGCGGCAGCGCCATTTTCGTGATGATCATCGTGATTTCCTCATCTGAAACGGCGGGCTCTTCACGATTCCGAGGACGAGCGACGACAGACGAAAATCCTGCGACCGCGTGTCGCGCACGATCGCGCGGATCGACGGCGCGTCGTAGTACTCGACGCCGCGTCCCAGCGCGTACGTCAGGAGCTTCTCGGCGATCGTGCCGACGAACATCTCCGGCCGTCGCAGGAGCGCCTGTTCGAGTCCGTCCACGTCCGCGAACTGGCTCCCGTCGGGCAGGCTTCCGGACACGTCGATCGGCGCGCCATCCTCGACGGTCCGCCGGCGGCCGATCGCGTCGAAGTTCTCGAGCGACAGACCCGCCGGATCCATCAGGTTGTGACACGCAGCGCAGGTCGCGTTCGACCGATGCTCCGCAAGCCGCTTCCGAACGGACAGGTTGCCGTCGACCGTGTTGTCCTTCAGCGCCGGCACGTCGGGCAGCGGCGGCGGGGGAGGGACGCCGAGAATGTTTTCGAGGACCCATTTGCCACGAATGACCGGCGACGTCCTGGTCGCATACGACGTGACCGTCAGGATGCTCGCCTGGCGGAGCAGGCCGCCGCGCCGGACGTCTCCGTCGAGCGTGATGCGCCGGAAGCGATCGCCGTAGATGTGCGGGATGCCGTAGTGCTTCGCGAGCCGCTCGTTGACGAACGTGTAGTTCGCGCGCAGCAGATCGAGGGCGCTGCGATCCTCGCGCAGGATGCTTTCGAAGAAGAGCTCGGTCTCCTGCCGAAGCGCCTGGCGGAGGTTGTCGTCGAAGTCCGGAAACAGCCGCATGTCCGGCGTGATCGAGTCGAGGTTGCGCAGGCGCAGCCACTGCGACGCAAAATTGGTGACGAGCGCCCGCGATCGCGGGTCCGCGAGCATTCGCCGGACCTGGCCTTCGAGCACCGCCGGCTCGTGCAGCTTCCGTGAGCTCGCCAGATCGAGCAGCTCGTCGTCCGGAATGCTGCTCCACAGGAAGAACGAGAGCCGCGACGCGAGCTCGAGATCGCCGATGCGATAGACGGTGTTTGGCGCGATGCCGGCCGGATCCTCTTCGACGCGGAACAGGAACTCCGGGCTGACGAGCACCGCGGCGACCGCCATCTCGATGCCGGCGTCGAAGCCGTCTTCGGCGCGGGCCTTCCGGTACAGATCGAGCGGACCCTGCAGGTCCGCGCTCGTGACCGGACGACGGTAGGCGCGGCGCATCAGGGTGGAGAGAATGCGCGTGGCGGCGCGTTCTTCGTCGCCGGCGTTCGCCGGTTTCGACACGAAGAGGCGGCGCCGGCTCGGCGTGTCGCCCGGGCCGCTCGCCGCGTACGGTCCGATGATCGAAATCGAGTAGACCGCCGGCTGGATCCGCGGATGCCGGTACGAATTGAAATGCGCCTGATACGGCTGGCGGACTGTTTCGAGCAGCGCGGACGGATTCTTCAGAAACGCGACGCCGACCGCGTGCGGACCGGCTTTCACCGGGACGCGAACCTTCAGATGTTGATCGATCTTGTCGTGGTTCGGCTGATAGTCCTCGGAGAATCCCGCCTCGCGCTGCGGCGGCTTCACCGTGAAGAGCTGGACGCGCTCGCGATCGAGCAGCAGTTCGAGGTCGTGCGGCTCGTTGAGCCCCTCGACGTGCTCGTTGCGATCGCGCGTCAGCCGAATCTGGAATTCGTACTCGCCATCGAGCGGAAACGTGTAGCGGACGAGCGCGCCGCCGCGCGTACCGATCGGCAGGCCGGGGATGTGCTCCTCCTGCGTGAGGTCCGCGGCGGTTCTGATCGTGTCGCCGCCGGGCGATCGGCTCGGACGCCCGACTGCGGTGCGGCTGATCTTTTCAGCGGCGGTCACGTAGCGGTCGAGCAGCGTTGGCGAGAGATCGCCGACGGTCACGTTGTCGAAGCCGTAGCTCGACTCGTCGGCCGGCAGCAGCGAGCTGACGTCCACGTCGAGCGCCAGCAGATCGTGAATGGCGTTCTGGTATTCGGTTCGGGTGAGCCGTCGAAGCGTCGCGGTGCGGCCGGGATTCGGCGCCGCGGCCGCCGCGCGATCGAGCGCGGTTTCGAGCGACGCGATCGCGGCCTCGTACCCGGCCTCGTCGGGCCGCGGCAGGCCGATCGGCGGCATCTGCCGCGCGCGAACTTTCCTGAGGACTTTCTCCCAGACCTCGAGGTTATCGGCGACCTCGTGTGCGGCCACGGTCTGGAGCGCGAGGCCACCGGTTTTCAGGCGATCGCTATGGCAGGAAACGCAGTACCGATTCGTGAGGGCGACGTGCGGCCCTTGCGGTGCTGATGCGACCGGCGGCTGTGCTTGCGACCCGGATGTGCGGGCAGCGGCCGCAATCAACAACGCCAGGCAGCCACCGATCGTCGCCCTGCCTAAGGGAATCATCAGCGCTCTGTGGGAATGATACGCGATCCGGCAGCGCGGGCGGCAGGCAGATGAATGGCTCCGCTTCCCGAGCGCTCGGCTAAAAGCCTTCACGCTCCAGCCGACGCCGTCGTCAGGGAGGCAGCTAGAACGATCCGCTGATCTGCGCGCCGGCGATGGGAAACGCCCCGCGGTCGTCGACCCGCGACGATCCGGGCAGCGGCTCGAACGGAAATGGCCGGTTCACGCCGATCCCAATCTGGAACCAGACCTGGTTTCCGCTGATAACCGTGGGAACCGCGACGCCGAACGGCAGCGCCATCGGGGAGCTTCGCGAGGCTTCGAGGTTCTTGAGCGGGCTGAGCGCGCACTGGTTGACCGTGACGGGCGTCCGGCGCGCCGCTTCGTCCAGCCGGCGATCGATTCGGCCCGCGTCGGCCGCCGCGAGCGCGTCCCACCATCGATCGCTCCGATCGGGCGGCCGAAGGTAGCGCACCGCTTTCGCGACCACGCGCTCGCGCATCAGCCGCGATCGCGTCGGCTGCGGTGCGGACATCACGGCCAGGACCTCCACGCCGAGGTCCTGAATGACGAGGGCGGCGAGACGACGCGCGATCGTGTAGTTTTTCGTCGTCGGATCGTCGTGCGCCATCGCGGTGTGACTGCCCGGCAATGCGCCGCGGATTGCTTCTTCCGACTGCGCGCGATAGCGCTCCTGAACGCCCGGCGGTGTGATCGCTTCGAGAATCCGCGACACCGATTGACTCGGACCGACTGGATTACCGGTCATCAACGCCGATCCGCGGCTCGTGTCGCCCTGCATCAGTTCCACGAAGTTCGAGTGCGCGAAGAAGTCCTCGACCGTGTGGAAGGCATTGCCCAGGTGCGCGAGCCCGGCATCGTCGCTCAGCCCGCGTCCGGCGACCTCGTCCAGCTCGGAGCTGATGTAGTCGATCGGCGTCCGTCCGGCGTCGACGCCCTGCTCGCGCCAGGCGCTGCCGCCGCGCGTCCGCCACCCGCGCGTGACCGCGTCCCAGATGAAATTATCGAAATGCTCCTCGGGGCGATAGCCGCCGAACGCGTGCGGCCTGCACAACAGCACGGCGTTGCCGACGACGCCGACCTGGCTGTAGTCGCGCTCGACGTTCCCGCGCTCGATGCCGCGGATCTGACCCTCGGAGAACCCGGCGCCCGGCAGGGCCGCTTCCTCGACAACGTGATGGCCGGTGTCGCTGAAGCGCGCGATCGATGGCGACATACGCGCGTGGACCGACGCGGAGGAACCGGCGAGGACGTCCGATGCGGCGCGCTCGGCTTCAGCTTCGGCCGCGGCGTTCGCGTCGACGGTGACGCTTGGCGTCGTGACATCCGTCCGGTCCTGCTGCACGACGTGCGCGAGCTCGTGCGCCAGCAATCCTACGCGTGAGGTCGTACGCGGCCGCTCCGATCCGAAGACGACATGTGGTCCGACGGTGTACGCCAGGCCGTGCACCGCGCGCGCCGAGTCGGCCGACGACTGATCGTCGTGCACGCGCACGCGGCTGAAATCGTGTCCGAAGCGCGTTTCCATGAATCCGCGCGTCGCGGGATCGAGCCGCCGTCCGGGCGCCGACAACACGCGGCCGACGGGCGCCGGCACGCCTTCGCCTGATTTCTCGCGGCAATCGGCGCACGTCCCGCCGCACGCGCACGCGCGCTGCAGCGTGCCTGCCTGCACGACCATCTGAGGATTCTAGGAGGATTCTAGAAGGAAATCCCCGCCCCCGGCGCGACCTGGCCGCCGGAACCCGGCGGCGACCCGGGAGGCGCCTCGAACACCTTCGGACCGATGTCGATCCGCGGGCCGGGGCGCTTGAGGTCCTTGGACGAGACGATGCCGGATCCGCCGGCCGCGCTGGGACTCCTTTCGACCGGGATCAGGCGCTTCCGGATCGCGTGGAGATCGTATTTCCCGTTGCTCCATTTCGACGTCGACTCGATGATTTTCTTGACCTCCTCGGGCGATTTCCCCGAGCGTCCGATCGCTTGCACGAGCGACTCGAGGTCGGCCTCGCTCGCCGGCTGCCCCGGTTGTGTGTGGAAGCGGAACTGCAGGTCCTGGAGCATCTGCGGACGATTCGCCGACTCCCATTGAGCCTTGCGCTTCTGGAGCTCGTCGGGGGAAATGGGATCGACCGGCGGCACCGGCGGCGGCTCCAGCTCTTTCACTTTGTTGCAGGCATCGACGTCCTTCGCGTAGTCCTCCATCCCGATGCCGCGCAATGTGTCGGCGATCAGGCTTCGAATGGTGGGTCCGGCGAACCGCTTGATCATGCCGCGCACACTCGGGTGGTTGATGACATGCTCCTGGAACCATGCCGTTCCCATGATGAGATTCAACGCGATGCTGAGCCCCACCTGCACGACGAGGCCCCACAGGCAGCCGAGCGCCGGCGGCGACAGGCACGCGACCGCCTGCAGGCCGATACGAATGAGCGCCTCCATGCCAAGGACCACGCTCGTGATTTCCTGCAGCGTGCGGAGATCTTCGATGAGTCGATCCCAGCTTCCGAACCGCCTCTCGAATTCGGTCTTGAGCAGCGCTTCGTACTTCTCGAGCTGTGTCCGCAGCGCCTCGATTTGCTTGTGGAGCTCCTCGCTGATGTCCTCGGTGAACCTGTCGACGACTTTGTGGATGATCCCTTCGAGGCAATTCGCGCAGAGCTCGAAGAACACCGAGACGAGCTGCTGGAATCCGAGCTTGAGGCCTTTCATCAGCACGTCGACCAGCGTCTTTTCCCACGTTCCGCTGACGCCGGTCGTCGAGATGGAGGCGATCTTCTTCGAGAAGCCGGTGAACTTGCCTTTGATCCACTCGAACGCGGCGGAAATCTTGTCGAACACGATCCCGAGCTTGAAACGCACGAAGCCCAGGGCTTTCCCGGTCAAACCGCTCCAGAGCTCGACGGCCTTGAAGTGTCTGGCCATCTCGCCGAACGAGCCAGGGGTCGTATCGTGCTTCAGCCCGATGGCGCTGTCGATCGATACGCGCTCGTCGAGAGCCTTCGCCTCTTTGGAGGCCAGGAAGGGCTTGGCGTATTCCTGATCCCACGTGGCTCTCTTCTTCTCCCAGGCCTCTCCGGCCGCGTTCCAGTCCTTCTTCGGGCGCGGCGTGTCCCGCCGCTGGATGGCGGCCGTGACGCCGCCGTTGCGCGCTTGCGCGTTCGCGCGTTCGCCGTGCAGCGGTCGCCGTTTTCGAGCCGCGCGCAATTTCGGCACCTTTGGCAGATCCAGCTTGTTGTGGATGCCGTCATCACGCGGCGTGTGCAGCTCTTTCTTGACCGGCTCGAGCTTCTTGAACGCCTCCTCGAGCTTCGCTCTCGCTTCGGGCGCCGGATTGGGATGCGCGAGGTGGAAGTAGTAATAAAGTCCGGTCCCCGGCGGCTCGAAGATCCAGTACCGCCGCGGCCCGGTGATGTCCCTGGTCTGGATGATATTCGGACTCGGCGTCTTGTTTTCCTTCTCGAAGTTCTTGTAATCGAGCTCCGCCGGAATCGTGAGACCGCTCAGCACGCTCGTGCTCGCAATGGTCGCGCGCGTCACCTTCTTTTCGGCGGCGGCAATCCTGACGAACTCCTTCACACCCTCCTGGTAGTTGCCAAGCTGCTTCGTGCCTGTTCCCGGCCCTTCGACAATCACCTTGCCTCTGACCATCCACACAGGTTTGATGTCGCCGACTTCGATCTTGTTCGGGAATTCGCTCGTGAACGGCTGCGCGTCGCCCTGCGGCTTCGGACTGTACGTCACGCCGCCTGATTCGCTCTTGGCCGTACGCTCGAAGTTGTGGAGATCGGTAAAACCCGGTTTCTTGTCCGGAGCGTCGGACGGGTTCACGTCCTTCGGTTTCTGCCACTGGCCGCGAACACCGATGGCGGTATTCGCCATGTCCGATCGGTACAGGTCGGGAAACCCGACCTTCTCGAAATCGAATCGCGCGCTTTCGGTTCCGCCGGGCAATGGAGCTTCCGTGATCAGGCCTTTGCCCTTGTTCGCGGCGACGAAGCGCTTCTCCGTGCCTTCGTGGAACGCCGGACCACGAATCCGGAAGCGTTGCACCGCAGGGCCGCTGGTCGCCAAACCGCCCGACTGCTGAACGACGTGCGTCAACTCGTGCGCGAGCAGCCGGTCGCCCGCCGCGGTTCCTGGCGCGTAGGCGCCTGTCGAAAAATAGATATGCCGGCCGTGCGTGAACGCGAGCGCATCGATGTCGTCCGCCAGCCGCTCGGCGTCGGTCCCCGTGTGAACGCGTACCGCCCAGAA
>Ga0114129_10005208_pt1 | contig 18323 bp, 17 predicted proteins | sample RhiMetdeltSRZDD1_FD_80071 | JGI IMG/M metagenome (GOLD analysis project Ga0114129, IMG submission 80071) | Populus rhizosphere microbial communities from Tennessee, USA - Rhizosphere MetaG P. deltoides SRZDD1 (version 2) (version 2) | ecosystem: Host-associated > Plants > Roots > Rhizosphere >...
GAGATGACTCCCGGCGAGGCCGCGGTCAGGAAGGCCTCCTCGGCCCTGACCGCAGCGAGCGCTGCCTTGAGGTTCTCGGCGTCGATCTCGGGGGCCCGAGCGTCGCGCACGCCGATCGGGCCGTTGCAGGCCGGCGTCCGGCGGCGGGCCCGTCCGGGGTCGCCGAAGACGCGCTTCGCCAGCTCGGGGAAGTCCACCAGGTCCCGGTACTGGAGGGGCTGGCTCGTGCCCCCGAACCCGGCCAGGCGGTCCTTGACGTAGGTCGCGTAGCTCGGCTTGCTGAGCTCGCCGTCGTCGATCACGTCGAGCCCGGCCTCGGCCTGCTTCCGGACGACCTCCGCCACGCCAGAGCGGATGCGGGCGGCGAGGGCCGGGCCGTCGACCGGCACGCCCTCCTCCCGGGCGAACATCGCGCGGACCAGGTCGTCGGGCCGCGGCAGGCTGCCCGTGTGCGTGGTGAGGAACCGGTCGGTGCTGCGCTTCATGCGAAGCGGGGGTCGGCGGCCGGGACCGGCGCCTCGGGCAGCCCGAGCTCGCGGCGCACGAGGTTCGCCCCGAGGGTGATGGCCACGCACTTGTAGAAGGCGATGCGGCGCGCGCAGTCCCCGAGCGCGTCCTTGAACGGCCGCGGGTGCAGGCCCTCGGTGAACCAAGCCGGCCGCGGACACGAGCCGGTGATCGTGGTGGGGAGCACCAGGTCCCGCGTCGCGTTCAACATCGCCGGCTAGGCTACCACGCGGCCCTTCGAGGGCAAGGCCTTCCCCCCCGCGCCCGCGCTGGTATAGAGTCGTGCCGCACGAGACCAGAGGCCGCCGCGACGCGCCACAGGCCGATGGCCGTCCGAACGGCTGGGCGCGAGGCGCGCCGGCCGAGCTGACAGGAGGCTGCCCATGACGCTCTCGGCCCGGGTGCTCGGCACGATCGCCATCGCCCTACTCGTTGCCCTGGCCGGGCCCGTCGCCGGACTGGCCGCCCCGGCCGGCCCGCCGGTCCGCGTCGGAAGCTCGCTGGCCCTCACGGGGCCGCTGGCGGCGACCGCGCTCGTGCACAAGATCACGGGCGAGATCTACGTCGACGAGGTGAACCGGAAGAACGGCCTGCTCGGGCGCCCCGTCGAGTGGGTCCTGCTCGACGACCAGTCGAAGCCGGATATCGCCCGCACGCTCTACGAGCGGCTGATCACGGTGGACAAGGTCGACCTCCTTATCGGCCCGTACGCCACTGGCTCGATCCTGTCGGCGATGGGAGTGGCGCAGCGCTACGACAAGCTCCTGGTCCATCACACCTTCGGCATCCCGCACCTCGCCAAGTACGAGCGGCAGTTCCCCACGTGGGCGCTCGGCCCGGAGCCGGGCCGCACGTTCCCCAACCTCCTGTTCGACGCCCTGGCCGCGGCGCCCAAGCCGCCCCAGACGCTCGCGATCGTGACCGACAAGTTCCCGTCGGTGCACTTCATGTCGACGGGCGCCCGCGAGGTCGCCCAGAAGCGGGGCCTACGCGAGGTCCTGTACCTCGAGTTCGAGTTCGGCACCCGCGACTTCGGGCCGATCGCCGCGCGGGTCAAGGACGCCAACCCGGACTTCCTGTGGGTGGGCGCGATCGGGCTTGACGGGAACCAGCTCCTGGACGCGCTCAAGAAGATCGACTACACGCCGAAGAGCCACTTCTACCTCTACCCTGCGCCTGGACCACTCGCCAAGGCGCCGGAGGGGAAGGGCGCGCTCTCCACGACGGTCTTCGAGGAGCACCCCCCGTTCACGCAGAGTCCCGCGGCGGCCGAGTTCGTCAAGCTGTTCCGCGAGCGGGCGGCCAAGGCCGGGCTGCCCTACCAGGCCGTCGACGTGCAGGCAGCGGCGTCGTACACGGCCTGGCAGCTCCTCGAGGCCTCGGTGACGGCGGCCAAGAGTCTGGACGACAAGGTGCTGGCGCAGTGGCTCAAGACGAACCGGGTCGACACCATCATCGGCAAGCTGCGCTTCGACGGGCCCAACAACTACGGTGACGACCTGTCGAAGGTGAAGCAGGTGCAGGACGGAAAGTGGCTGGTGGTGTGGCCGAAGGAGTACGCGGCGCCGGGAGCCCAGCTGATCGTCCCGTGACGCCCCGGGGCGATACGCGTCGCATCCCGTTGTCCTCCATTCCGGCCGGGACGCGCTCGGCCTGCGGCCTCGCGGCCGTCTCGGCCTCGGGGGGCCTCGGCCGGTCTCCCCGCAGGGCGCGACGTCGCGCAAGCCGTAGGCTGGAGCCGTCGCGCCCAGATGATCAGGTGCGGCATACGCCTCGGCCCCCCTCGGCCCTGTGTCCTAGGGCTGCTCCCGTCTCGTCCCGGGCGTTCGAGTGAGTGTCGTCTCGTGAGTTGCTCGGGCCGCGGCCCGCTCCCGCGGTCGGAGTAGTCTCGTAGGTCGCGACCCACGCGCGTGCCGAGCTTCACGCTTCTCGCGCAATCCGTCCTGTCCGGGATCTTCGTCGGCGGGCTCTACGGCTTGCTCGGTCTCGGGCTGAGCCTGTCCTGGGGGCTCCTCCGCCTCATCAATCTCGCCCACTTCGCTCTGGCCTTCCTGGGAGCCTACCTGACGTACACGGTGTCCTCGGTGTTCGGCCTCGATCCCCTCTGGAGCCTGCTGATCGTCCCGCCCGCGTTCTTCGGGCTGGGCGTGCTCGGCCAGGCGCTCTTCGCCCGCTTCGGCGTCACCCAGTTCGGCTCGTTGCTCGTCACCTTCGGCCTGACGGTCATCATCGAGAGCCTGATCCAGTGGATCTGGACGGCCGACTACCGCCGGCTCGAGAGTGCATACGGCACGGCCTCCTGGCGCGCCGGCGGCCTCTTCGTGCCGAAGGCCGAGCTGTTCGCCCTCGCGGCCGCGGTGCTCCTCGCCGTCCTCACCTGGGCGTGGCTCCGCTTCACCTGGGTGGGGAAGGGGCTGCGGGCGTGTGCGGAGGACCCTCAGGTCGCGGCCGCGTTCGGGGTGAACCACCGTCGCCTGGCCCTCGCGCTCTCGGGTCTCGGCGCCGCCTTCGCCGGCGTGGCCGGTGCCTTCGTCGCGCTGATCTATACGCTGGCGCCCTCCCAGATCTACGCTTGGATCGGCGTCGTCTTCGCGGCCGTGATCCTGGGCGGGCTCGGCAATCCGCTGGGGCCCCTCATCGCGGGAGTGGCCATCGGAGTCACTGAGGCGCTGACTATGGCGCTGATCGCCCCCGCCTGGGCCCCGCTCGTCTCCTTCACCCTGTTGATCCTCCTGCTCCTCCTGCGCCCGGACCGGGTATAGGGTGCGGCGGCCCCGGGTCGCGCCAGCGGTCCTCTTGACGGTGGGCCTCGGGCTCCTGCTCTTGCCCGCCGCGAGGGTACCCGCGTTCTACGAGTCGTTCCTCTACCTCGTCTTTCACTGGGTGGCACTCGCGAGCAGCTGGGGCATACTGAGCGGCTTTTCCGGATATTTCAGCTTCGGCCACGGCGCGTTCTTCGGGGCCGGGATGTACGCAACGGCCACGCTCCTCAGCGCGGGCTTGCCGTTCCTGCCCACCCTCCCGCTGGCCGGCCTCGCGGCCGCCCTGTTCGGGATGGGGATGGGGGCAGTGGTCTTCCGGGTGCGGCGGCTCCGGGGCGAGCTGTTCGCGCTGCTCACCCTCGCCGTGACGTTCGTCTTCGCCACGATCGTGCTCAACACCCGTATCGACGGCGGGCCCGGCGTGTATCTGAGCGCGGTCCCGCTCCCGCGGCTTGCCGGCTCGGCGACGGCCACCCTCTACTTGCTCGCCCTCGGCATCGCGCTGGTGACGGTAGGGACAGCGTATGCCGTCTACCATGCTCGCTGGGGCGCCGGGCTCTTCGCCATCCACGACGACGAGGACGTGGCGGAGGTGCTGGGCGTGCCTACCTATCGCTACAAGCTGCTCGCGCTCGGCCTTTCGTCGGGCCTGGCCGGCGTCGCGGGCGGCATCCACTCCATGTTCGTCACCTACGTCACCGTTGCCGAGACCTTCTCAATCGTGGTGCCCCTCTACGTCGTCCTGATGAGCGTGCTCGGTGGGGCCCGCCACTGGCTCGGTCCTGCGATCGGGGCGGCGCTGGTCACTGTCCTCATGTACGGCGTCACCGGGGGCCAGACGGCGGTGGCGGGGCGCGCGGCGGTCGGGCTGACGCTGATGCTCGCGGTCCTCTTCCTGCCGGAGGGCATCACCGGATTTCTGACGCGCCGGCGATCCGCGCGGCCCGTCGTGACGACGCTGGACATGGCGCAACCCGTGCTCGCCGTCGCGTGGAACCGCCCCTCCCGCGTCGCCGGCTCGACTCTCCTCGTCTGCGACGACGTCCGGAAGACCTTTCGCGGCGTCCGGGCGCTCGGCGGGGTGAGCCTCGACGTCCGGGAGGGGGAGATCCTGGGACTCGTCGGCCCCAACGGCTCCGGGAAGTCGACCCTCATCAACGTCGTCAGCGGTCACCACCGGGCGGACGGGGGCCGGATCGTGGTCGGCGGCGTGGACCTTGCTGGCCTCGAGGCGCACGAGATCGCACGGCTGGGAGTATCGCGCACTTACCAGATCCCCCGGCCCTTCGCCCAGCTCACGGTCCGCGACAACGTTGCGGTCGCGGGCATGTTCGGCCGTCTCGTCAGGGACCGTCGCGCGGCCGAGCGGGAGGCGGGCCGCTGGCTCGAGTTCACGGGTCTCGCGGACCGTGCGCACATGCTCCCCGCTGCGCTGAATCTCCACCAGCGGAAGTTCCTGGAGCTCGCGCGGGCGCTGGCCTCCGAGCCCCGGCTCGTCCTGCTGGACGAGGTGCTCTCGGGCCTGACGCCGTCGGAGATCGCCGACGCCACCCGCCTCGTCCGCGAGATCCGGGAGCGCGGCGCGACCGTGGTGTTCGTCGAGCACATCATGCGAGCCGTCGTGGCACTCGCCGACCGCATCGTCGTGCTGGATGCCGGCCAGGTCATGGCCAGCGGGGCGCCGCAGGACATCGTGCGGCATCCCGATGTCGTCCGACGGTACCTCGGGAAGGCGCATGCTTGAGGTCGAACGGCTCCTGGTCGCCTACGGGGACGCCACCGCGATCTGGGACGTGTCGCTCACCGTGGGCGAGGGCGAGCTGGTGTCGGTGGTCGGGCCGAACGGTAGCGGTAAGACGACGCTGATCAACGCGATCGCGGGGCTGCTCCCGGTGCGGGGCGGGAGGCTCCGCTTCGGCAGCGAGGACCTCACCCGGCTCGCGCGGCACGAAGTATCGAGCCGCGGGATCGCGATCGTGCCCGAGGGCCGCCGGCTCTTCAGCGGGATGACGGTGGAGGAGAATCTCGAGATCGGGTGCTACACGCTCGGGGCCCGGCCGGCCCGCGGCGCGCGGCTCGAGCGCGTCTACGCGATCTTCCCGGTGCTGCGCGCACGCCGGCGCCAGCCGGCAGGGACGCTCTCGGGCGGCGAGCAGCAGATGGTTGCGATCGGCCGCGCTTTGATGGCCGGGCCGCGTCTCCTGCTCCTGGACGAGCCGTCGCTCGGACTCGCGCCCGCGATCGTGGATCATGTCTTCGAGGTGCTCGAGGCTCTCCACCGGGAGGGTATGGCGATGCTGCTCGTCGAGCAGAACGTGCCGAAGGCGCTGGCGGTGGCAAGCCGCGCCTACGTGCTGGCGGAAGGTCGCATCGTGTCGAGCGGCACGCCGGTTGCGCTTCTCGCGGAGCCCCACATCCGGAGCGCCTATCTGGGCGAGTGAGAGGCGTACGCGGGAGCGCTGAGCGCTGACCTTGACAGGTCTCGGCCGATCGGCCAGGCTTCCGGTGTCTCTCGCGTCGGCGCGGATGCGCCGCTGGCACCCGTTACTGGACCGCGTCCGGGCCGCGGGCCGGCACCCGAGAGGTAGACCCGACCGCGTTGGTGTGGCCTCCCGGCGATCCCGGCGGTCGGTCATCCTGAACGGAGACGCGGGGGGGCCGAACCGGTGTCCTCGCGGGGGAGGAGGGCCACCGCGTCATGCGGTTGCTCGTCGCGAATCCGAACTCGACCGGCGCCATCACCGAAGCTTGTGTCGGCCTCGCTCGGCTGACCGCATCGGCGGGCACCGACGTCGCCGGGTGGACCAACGACGGGGGGCCGCCGGTCGTCGACAGTGTGTACGCGGACTACCTGGCCGGCGCGGCGCTCCTCCGGGGCCTCGTCGCCCTCCGCACGGTGCCGGATGCGCCAGATGCGATCGTCCTGGCCGGGTTCGGAAACTACGGAACGGCGGCGGTGAAGGAGGCGCTCGACGTCCCCGTCGTGTCGATGGCGGAGGCCGCCATGGCGCTCGCGGTGCTGCTCTGCCACCGGTTCGCGATCGTCACGACGCACCCCCGGATGGTGCCTTACACGGAGGACCTGGTCCGGCACGCCGGCTTCGACGGTCGCTGCGCGGGCGTGCGCGCCGTCGCCCTCCCACCAGTCGGCGGCCCGGCGCCGGCGGGCGAGACCGTCGTCAGCGAGTTGGCTGCCGAGGTGGCCCGGGCAGAGACCGAGCTCGGGGCCGATCTGGTCATTCTCGGAGGAGCACGGCTGTCGCCATACGCCGAGAACGTCCGGCGTCAGGTGCGCCCGCCGGTGCTCGAGCCGGTCGCGTGCGCGGTGCAGATCGCGGAAGCTCTCGTCCGTCTCGACCTGCGCCAGAGCAAGACGGGGAGGTTCGCCCCGCCGCCGGCGCTCCGGGTGTAGAATCCTGCCGCGCGGCCGCCGGAAAGCAGACCGGGCGTCCGTAGAGTGGAGCGTGGCATACCCTGAGTGGTTCACCCAGGAGCTGACCGACGCGGTCCGTCGAGGACTCGATGGCCGGGCGCTTCGCGCGACTCTGAGCCCGGCCCTCGCCGACCTCGTCGGTGATCCCCGAGTGGAGCGAGCCGATCGGCTCGTGTTGACCGGTTCGGGAGACAGCCTGTTCGCCGCGATCTCGACCCGCCCGGCGCTCCGCCGGTGGTCACGGCGGTCGGTCGATGTCCTCACGGCCTTGGAGCTCGGCCGCTACGAGGCGCCCCTCCTCGGGCCAGCCGACGTGGTCCTCGGCATCTCCAACTCAGGCGGCTCCGCCCGGACCCGCGAGAGCCTGAGCCTCGCGCGGGAGCGCGGGGCGCTCACGGTCGCGGTCGTCGGGAGCCGGAGTGGTCCCCTGGCCGGGCTGGCCGAACGCGTGCTCCACCGGCCGGTCGGGGCGCCCGAGGGCGTCGACGGTTCCCGCTCCCGCGTCTACCTGAACCTGATCGAGTACGTCGCCACTCTCGCCACCCTGTACGGTCTCGGCCTCGAGCTGGGCGTCCGGGGGGGCGGGCTCGCCCGCGCCGATGCGACCGCCTGGGGCGACCGACTCGACGCCGCCATCGACGCGATCGGCGAGGTCGCGCGGCAGGTCGAGCCCGCAGTGGCAGCCCTGGCCGGCGAGCTCGACGGCGCCGACACGATCTGGGTCATCGGCGGTGGCCCGAACCGTGGCACGGCCGACTACCTCGCCGCAAAGTTCCACGAGCAGCTACCGGTGAACGGGATCTCGCAGGATCTCGAGGAGTGGGCCCACCTCCAGTACTTCCTCACGCTCGCCTGGAAGACGCGGTCGGTGGTGCTCGTGCTGGCCCCGCCGGGCAACGCCCTCGACCGGGCGGAGGAGCTGGTCGCAGGAATCGCCGCCGCCGGAGGCCGTGCGGTCGTCGTCGGTCGTCCCGCGCACGGAGGCTTCCCGGGGGCGCACGCCCGGCTCGACGTGGCCGTCGACGTGGCCGAGCTCCTCACGCCGGTGATCTATCATGTCCCCGTGCAGCTCCTGGTCCTTCACCTGGCCCGCCTGGCTGGTGTCCCGCTCATCCCGCTCCGTCGCCAGGACGACTACTGGCTGATCCGGGGAGGCGCGGTGCGGTCCACGGGAGCGGGCCTGTCCTAGATGAAAGGGGTCGGACGATGCCACTGACGCTCGATCGCAGGGCCTTTCACCGAACGCTGCTCGGAGCCGGCGCGGCGGTATTGGCCGGCGGGACGCCCCGGACCGGCAGGGGCCAGGACCGCGAGCTCATCATCATCAGCTATGGCGGGCAGCTCCAGGAGCCCCACCGGTGGCTGGCGGATCGCATGGAGAAGCGGCATCCGGGGCTCAAGATCCGCCTGGTGCCGAGCGAGTCGCAGGACATCGTCGCCCAGATCAAGGCCGCGCAGGGGTACAGCCCCTACGACGCGATGCCCAACGGGGAGCCACCCCATCTCATCGGGATCAAGGAAGGCTACATCGACAAGGTCGATCCGGGGAAGATCCCGAACTACGGGAACGTGTACCCGGAATTCGTCCGGAAGAGCCAGGGATATGGGGTGCCGGCGACGTACTCCCTCATCGGTCTCGCCTACAACACCCAGCTCGTGAAGACGCCGCCCACGAGCTGGACGGACCTCTGGCGGCCCGAGTACAAGGGGCTCGTCGGCGTCCCGCGCGCGTCGTCGAACCTCGGACTGGGCTACCTCGCCATCACGGCCAAGGTGTTCGGGGGCGCGGAGGATCGCCTGGACCCCGCGTTCGCGAAGACGAAGGAGCTCAAGCCGGTCGTGGGACGAACGCCGACCGCTCTCGCCCAGCTGATGGAGCGCGCGGAGATCGGCGTGGCGCCGCTCTGGAACAACGACGCGGCAACACTGGCCGGGAAGGGGATGCCGATCCGATTCGTGAAGCCCGATCCGGGCCCCGTGGCGATCATTTCGTTCTTCTCGGCGATCAGCCGGACCCAGCACCCGGAGCTGGTCAACGAGTGGCTGAACGACATCCTGAGCCTCGAATACCAGGCGCACGCAGCGGACCGGCCCTACTACTTCGGCCCGACCGTCAAGGGCGTCAATGTCCCGGAGGCGGCCCGGCCCTACACGCCGTCGACGCCGGACGAGGTGCTCCGGCTCCAGACCGTGGACTGGGAGAAGATCGTGCCGGTCCGCGGCCAGATCGTCGACCGCTTCGACCGCGAGCTGTCGTCCTGACGGGCCAGAAGGGGGAATGACGATGCGACCGAGTGACCCGACCGTGGTGGCGCCGACCGAGCAGCCGACATCACCGACCGGGGCGCGGCTGGGCGGCCTCACCCGCCGGGCATTCGCGCGGGGACTCGCCGGCGGCGCGGCGCTGGTCCTGGCCCGGAGCCGACCCGCGCGGGCCCAGGACCGCGAGCTGGTCATCATCACCTACGGCGGCAAGCTCCAGGAGCCCCACCGGTGGCTCGGGGATCGGCTGGAGAAGCGGCATCCGGGGCTCAAGATCAGGCTGGTGCCGAGCGAGTCGCAGGACATCGTCGCCCAGATCAAGGCGGCGCAGGGTGCGAGCCCGTACGACGCCATGCCGAACGACGAGCCGCCGCACCTCATCGGGATCAAGGATGGCTACATCCAAAAAGTCCGCTCGGAGCGGATCTCGAACTACGCGAACGTGTACCCGGAATTCGTTCGGAAGAGCCAGGGATATGGCGTGCCCGTGACGTACTCCCTCATCGGCCTCGCGTACAACACCCAGCTGATCAAGACGGCGCCGACCAGCTGGGCCGATCTCTGGCGGCCCGAGTACAAGGGGCTGGTCGGCATCCCGCGCGCGTCGTCCAACCTGGGACTCGGCTTCCTCGCCGTGGTGGCGAAGCTCAACGGCGGGGCCGAGGACCAGCTCGATCCAGCATTTCGTCGGGTCAAGGAGCTCAAGCCCGTCGTCGGCCGCAGCCCCAGCATCCTGACGCAGCTCTTGGAGCGGGCGGAGGTCGGGATCGCCCCGCTCTGGAACAACAACACCGCCGCGCTTGCCGACAAGGGGATGCCGATCCGGTTCGTGAAGCCGGACCCCGGGCCCGTCGCGGTGATCTCCTTCTTCTCCGAGATCACCGGCACGCGACACCCGGAGCTGGTGCAGGAATGGCTCAACGACATCCTGAGCGGCGAGTACCAGGCACTGGCCGCCGATCGGCCGTACTACTTCGGCCCGACCGTCCGCGGGGTCCAGGTGCCGGAGGCGGCCAGGCCGTACACGCCCGCCACGCCGGAGGAGGTGCTCCGGCTCCAGACGATCGACTGGACCAAGATCGCCCCGGTGCGCGGACAGATCGTCGATCGCTTCGACCGCGAACTCGCGTCGTGACGCCGGGCGCGTCGCGCTCGGGGTCAGACTTTGACTTCCTGACACTTCCTCTGAGCCCCCGGAGCCTGACGCGGAAATGTCGGGAAGTCAAAGTCTGACCCCAATGCTGGCCGACATCCGGCGCCAGCCCGAGGTGCTGGCGAGGCTCCTCGAGCGGGCGGACGAGCTCGCCGCGGTTGGACGGCGAGTCCTCGATCCGGGACCGGGAGGAATCGTCTACGCGGTGGCGTCGGGCGATGGGTGGTTCGCCGCGCGGGCGGTGAGCCGGGCGGCGCGCCGGGGACTCGGCGTTCCCTGGCGCGCCACGAGCGCGCTGTCGTTTCTCGCGTACGACACGCCGCATCTCACGCCGGCGGACCGGGTCGTCGTCATCTCGATGTCGGGCGACGTCGACCGGACGAACGAGGCGTGGCGGGCCGCGCGGGCGCGCGGCGTACCGGGGCTCGTGCTCACCAACGGCCGCGGGGGCCGGCTCGCCGAGGGCGCCGCCCGGATCGTCTCGATCGACGTCCCGGCGCTCGCCCCGTTCCTCTGCGGGACCTCTACCTACACGGGGACGGTGCTCGCCCTGACCCTCCTCCTCCTGGGCGCGTCCGCGCGCGAAACGGCGGGCGCCCGGCCGGCCGACCCGGCGTGGCGGCCGACGCCGGCCGCCGTCGGCGAGGCGCTCGGAGGGCTGCTGCGGCTCATGACCGATGCGGACCGCGCCGCCAAGGAGATCGCCGAGCGCACCGCCGGACGCGGCGCGCCCGGAGTTCGGATCCTGGCGGCCGGCCCGCATCTCGCGACCGCGGAGTACGGCGTCGCCAAGCTCGTCGAGCTGACCCGAGTACCCGGCTGGAGCGACGATATCGAGGAGTTCGCCCACCGGCAGTTCTGGTCGGCCGATCCCCGGGAGCTCATCATCTACCTGGCACCGAACGCCGTGCTCGCCGCGCGGGCGGCGGACGCCGCGACGGCGCTCGCGGAGATGGGCTTCGAGACCTGGGCCATCGAGAGTGGCGGCCACCCCGTGCCGACCGCCACCCGGCGGCTCGAGCTTCCCGCGACGGCGGAGTGGCTCGCCGCGCTCCTCCTGCCCGTGCCGCTCCAGTTCCTTGCCTACCACTTGGCGTGCGCGACGGGGCTCGACCCGGACACCCGGACGCACCTCCGCGACGACCGCTCGCGGTTCCGGGTAAGCCGTCTCCTGACTCGGCGGGCGCTCGTCGACACGGGCCGGTAGCGGCCGCCCTCGGGAGCCGACCGGCCAGCGTGGGAACGACGGGCGCAGCACCGGGGGATCGGATGGGAGCCGGCGACCGGATCCCGACGATCGGCGTGGTGGGCTATCTCTCGCTCGACGAGATCCACGTTGACGGCGTCGGCCGGAGGGGCGTCCCGGGCGGCGCCGCGCTCTACGCCGCGCTCGGTGGGCTGGCGGGGGGCGTGCGGGTGCTGCTCGGGGTGGCCCGCGGGTCCGATTTCCCGGGGGCGGTTCTGGAGGCCCTCGCGACCATGGGCGTCGACCTGTCCGCCGTCGCGTGGCGCGACCACCCGACGCGGCGGGCGGGGCTCGTCTACGGCCGGGATGGAGGGCGTGAATCCGGCCACTACCGCCAGGGCGAGTGGCACGCCGCGACGCGGGCGCTGATGCCGCCACTCCTGCCCGACGAGGCCTCTCCGGCCGTGGTGGTGCTGACGGCGATGCCGGCCGAGGCGCTCGAGCGCCAGATCGCGTGGGCGCGGGTGCGAGGGGCGCGTGTGGTCGTCGACACGAGCGAGGTCTTCGCGGCCGGCGAGGGCACGCGGCTGCTGGAGCTCGTCCGACGGGTCGACCTCTTCGCGCCCAGCCGGGAAGAGACCCGGTGCCTCCTGCCGGGGCTCGACGACGACGCGGCCCTGATGGCGCTCGGAGGTCGCTGCGCGCGCGTCGTCCAGAAGCGGGGCGCGGACGGGCTCGCGCTGGTCTCGATCGCCCATCCCTCGGGCCTCCGCCGACCGGCCCTCGCTGGGTCCGTGGTGGACCCGACCGGGGCCGGCGACGCCTGCGTTGGCGCCCTCGGAGCCGGGCTGGCGCGCGGGCTGGATGATCCGGCGCTCCTCGCGCTCGGGCTCGAGGTCGCGGCGCGCGCCGTCGCCGGCTTCGGACCGGAGGGGCTCGGGCTCGCGACGCCAGCGCCGGCGCCGGAGGCCCGGCGGTGACCGCGCCGCACGTACGGCTCCAGGGCATTCGGAAGGCGTTCGGGGCCCTCGCCGTGCTCCGCGACTGCGACCTGGAGGTCGAGAAGGGCGAGGTGATGACCCTGCTGGGCCCTTCCGGCTGCGGCAAGACCACGCTGCTCCGCACGATCGCGGGCTTCGTCGTCCCGGATGCCGGCTCGGTCTCGATCGGCGGGCGGGATGTGACCCTCCACCCGCCGAATCGCCGCTCGGTCGGGATGGTCTTCCAGCACTACGCCCTCTTCCCGCACATGACCGTGTTCGGGAACGTGGCGTACGGCCTCCGGGTCCGGCGACTCGGCCGGGAGGAGATCGACCGCCGCGTGCGGGCGGCCCTCGAGCTCGTCGAACTGGCCGCACTGCCCGAGCGCTGGCCCGCCCAGCTCTCCGGCGGCCAGCAGCAGCGGGTCGCGCTGGCGCGCGTCCTCGTCCTGGCGCCGGAGGTCCTCCTGCTCGACGAGCCGTTCGGGGCGCTGGACGCCAAGCTGCGCCAGGCCATGCAGGTGGATCTCCGACAGCTGGTCCGACGGCTGGGGATCACGACCGTCTTCGTCACCCACGATCAGGACGAGGCGCTGACCCTGTCCGATCGCATCGCGGTGATGCGGGGCGGGGTGATCGAGCAGGTGGGGACGCCGCTCGAGATCTACGATCGCCCGGCAAGCACGTACGTGGCGGACTTCGTCGGGCTGTCGAACCTGCTTCCCGGCGAGGTGCGAGCCGGCCGAATCGAGCTGGGACGGAGCGTCGTGCTGCCGACCGATCGGACCGGGCGGGTCACGGTGGTCATCCGACCCGAGCACTTGGCCGTGCGGCGCGACGAGGCCGGGCCGGGGTGGCCGGGCACGCTCACGTTCGTCAAGCACGCTGGCGCCACGACCGAGTACCAGGTCGACGTGGGCGGACCGGCGCCCCTCCGCGTCCTCGCGATGCGCGACCCCGGCGGAGACCTCCTGGAGGTGGGCGACCGCGTGCGGGTCGAGCTGCGGGACTCGGCGGCCTGGGTGGTCCTCGGCGAGGGCGCCCGGCCGTGAGCGCCCCCGCCGTCACCTGGACCGACGCGGCGTGGGTCCGGCGGATCGTGCGCGGCCGGGGGATCTGGCCCGCCGTGCCGGCCCTCCTCTACGTCTTCGTGATGCTGGCCGTCCCGCTCGCCGTCCTCTTCGCTTTCGGGTTCCTCACGATCGACCGTGGCCGCGTCATCCCTGGCTCCTTCACCGTGGCGCACTACCAGCGGATCCTGACCGATTCCCTGTCGTGGCTCCTGTTCTGGCGGTCATTCCGGCTCGGGGTCGCCACGACCCTCCTGTGTCTCGTGCTGGGCTATCCGGTGGCCTACCTCTACACGCTCGTCGGCCCCGCGGCCCGGAAGCTGCTCCTGATCGCGGTGATCTCCCCGCTCCTCACCAGCGCGCTGGTCCGCACGTACGCGTGGCTCGTCATTCTCGGCGGACGGCGGGGGCTCCTGAACACGGTCCTGCTGCGCCTCGGGATCGTCGACACGCCCCTCCGCATCCTGAACACCGACTGGGCGGTGCTGATCGGCCTGACCCAGGTGCACCTCCCCTTCATGATCCTGCCGTTGATCGCTGCCCTCGCCTCGCGCGATCGCTTCCTCGAGGAGGCCTCGGCCAACCTGGGCGCCAGCCGGCTGGAGACCTTCCTGCGGGTCGTGGTGCCGCTGTCCCTGCCGGGCATCGCGGCGGGGACGGCCCTGGTGTTCGCCCTTTCGTACACCAACTTCATCATTCCCCAGCTTCTCGGGGGCGGGACCTACTCCACGGTGGCGGTCAAGGTCTACGAGCAGACGATCGTGATCCTCGACTGGGCGACCGGAGCCGTGCTGGCCGCGTTGCTCCTGGGATCCTGCTTCGTGCTGGTGCTCCTCATCACCTGGACCGCGAACCGGGCCATGGCCTGGCGCGAAGGGACCCGATGACCCCCGCGTTGGAACGGGCGCGCCGGCGCCGCGCCTGGTCGCCTGGGGACGCGGCGGGGGCCGTGGTCCTGACCGGGCTGGCCGCGCTCGCCCTCGTGGTGCTCGTGGCGCCCTTGCTGGTGGTGGTCCTGATCTCCTTCGACGGGCGCGAGTACATCGGCTTCCCGCCCGAGCGGCTGTCACTGCGCTGGTATCAGGCGCTCTGGGGTCACGCCCAGCTGATCGACGCGGCGAAGGTCAGCCTGCGGGTGGCGCTCGACGTGACCCTGGCCGGAGTGGTGCTCGGCGTGCCCGCGGCCTACGCGCTCGTCCGCGGCACCTTTCCGGGGCGGACGGTGGCGGGGGCGTTCCTGGTGGCGCCGCAGATGATGCCCGGGCTGGTGATCGGCGTCGCCGTCCTGTTCTTCGGCGCCTACTTCGCGTTCCGCGCGTCCCACCTGATGCTCATTCTGAGCCTGACGGTCTTTTGCCTGCCCTTCGTCATCCGGATCGCCATGGCGCGGCTGGCCGGCCTCGATCCGGCGCTCGAGGAGGCGTCGGCGGCGCTCGGCGCCGGACGCTTCGAGACGTTCCTCCGAGTCACGCTGCCTCAGGTCGCGGGGGCCGTCCTCGGAGCGGCGGCCGTCGTCTTCATCGAGGCGTTCGACAACGTGACCGTGGCGCTGTTCACGGCGTCGGCCCGGGCTCGGCCGCTGGCCGTGGAGCTCTACTACCTCGTCCAGTACGACTCGAGCCCGCTGGTGGCCGCGGTGTCCGCCTTCGAGATCCTGCTCGCGTTTCTGGCGGTGGCGGTGGCATCGCGCACGATTGGCCTCGAGCGCATCGGCCGGTAGCCTGATGCCCGACCTCCTGGTGCTGGGCCAGGTCACCGTGGACCACGCCGTGCCCGCGACGCCGGGCCCCTGGCGGGCATCGCTCGGCGGGAACGCGCTCTATGCGGCGGCCGGGGCACGGCTCTGGTGCGATCCGGGCCGGGTCGGGGTCGTGACCCGACTCGGGCGCGGCCTGGCCGCGGACGTGACGGCGATCCTCGGCCGGGCGGGGTTGCCCACCGGCGGGCTCACGGAGGTCGACGCCGAGCCCCTGATCGAATGGCATCTCTACGAGCAGGACGGGAGCCGGCGGAGCTTCCCGCGGAACGCGGCGCTTCGCGATCCGACCGCCGACGCCGCGACGCTCCACCAGCGCTACCTCGCTCACCTCGAAGGCCTCAGCCCTACGGCCGCGGACATCCCCCGCGCCTGGCTGCCGACGCGCGCCGTCCATGTCGCGCCGCAGGTCTCCGCCCGCCATGAATCCACTATCGCGTGGCTGGCGGAGCGCGCGGACTGGGTCGGAGTCGATCCGTCCCCGCACTACGCGAGTCACCTGAAGGAAGGCCGGCTGATGGATATGCTGAGGGGGGTCCGCGCGTTCCTGCCGAGCCGCGCCGAGGTCGCGCACCTCGTGCCCGACGGGGACTGGGTGGGGCTCATCGGGCGCTTGCGGGAAGCCGGCTTCGAGGAGGTCGTGGTCAAGCTCGGCGGCGCCGGCTGTCTCGTGGCAGGCCCCGGCGTCGAATCGCCACGGCGGATTCCCGCGGCGTCCGCTGACGTCGTCGACCTGACAGGCGCGGGCGACGCGTTCTGTGGCGCCTACGCCGCCGCCCGTCTGGGCGGCCTCGATCCCCTCGCGGCCGGGCGGCGGGGGGCGATCGCCGCCGCGATGGTGATCGAGTGCACCGGAGCCGCCGCCGCGCTCGCCCTCTCGCCCGACGAGGCCGAGCGTCGGCTCGGCGCGTGGATTGCGGGAGCTCAGCGATGACCATGGAGGGGCGCCCGTGAGCCCACAGGCCGAAGGCTGTCCGATCACCCCGGGCGCGGCGAGGATAGCCCGGTGAGCCCACAGGCCGAAGGCCGTCCGATCAGCCCGGGCGCGGCGAGGATAGCCCGGTGAGTGGCGTACGCCAGCGAGACTTCCGGGGGTATGGGGGCGCGCCGCCCGCCGCGCGCTGGCCGGGCCAGGCGCGGGTTGCGGTGTCGATCGTCGTCAACGTGGAAGAGGGCGCCGAGCTCTCGCTTTCGATGGGCGACGAGCGGAACGAGGCCCGCTACGACGTGGTCGAGGAGGTGCTCGGGGCGGTCGACCCCTGCATGGAGTCGCACTTCGAGTACGGGACGCGGGCCGGGTACTGGCGGCTCATGGCGCTCCTCGAGCGGTTCGGCGTACCGGCCACCGTGAGTGCGTGCGCCCGCTCGCTGGAGCAGTCGCCATGGCTTGCTCGCGACGCGCTCCACCGCGGCCACGAGATCGCCTGCCATGGCTATCGCTGGGAGACGCACGCGGCGATGCCGGAGGAGGTCGAGCGGGAAGTCATCGCGCGGTCCGTCGAGACGATCACCCGCGTGGCCGGCGTGCGGCCGGTCGGCTGGCACACCCGCTCGGCCTCGAGCGTGAACACGCGGCGCCTCCTCGTCGAGGAAGGCGGGTTCCTCTACGACTCCGATGCCTACGACGACGATCTGCCCTACCTGGTCGAGGTCAGTGGCCGTCCGCACGTGGTGCTACCGTACAGCTTCGACACCAACGATATGCGGTTCCAGGCGGGCGGCGGGTTCACGCTGGCCCGGGATTTCGCCACCTACGTGTCGGACGCGTTCGACTGGCTGTGGCGCGAGGGCGCGACCACGCCGAAGATGCTGTCCATCGGCCTCCACCTGCGGATCATCGGCCGGCCCGGCCGGGTCGCCGGCCTCGAGCAGGTGCTGGCGCACATCACCGGGCGCGAAGGTGTTTGGGTCGCCCGGCGCGCCGACGTCGCGCGCCACTGGCGGGCGCTTCACGGGCTCACCCCGTGACCACGTACCCCCGGGACCTGGTCGGCTACGGTCCGGACCCGCCCGATCCACGCTGGCCCGGGGGAGCCCGGCTGGCGCTCCAGATCGTCATGAACTACGAGGAGGGCGGAGAGCGGTCGATCCTCCACGGCGACGCCCACGCCGAGGCGTTCCTGGGCGAGGTGGTGGGGACCGAGCCGCTCGCCGGTGTGCGCAACGTCCAGATGGAGTCGATCTACGAGTACGGGAGCCGGGTCGGCCTCTGGCGGCTGCTGCGGCTCTTCGCCGAGCGGCGCGTTCCGATCAGCGTGTTCGCGGTGGCCATGGCGCTCGAGCGCCATCCCGCCGCGGCCCGGGCCATCGTCGAGGCCGGCCACGAGATCGTGAGCCACGGGTGGCGGTGGATCGACTACCAGTTCGTCGAGGAGGCGATCGAGCAGGAGCACATCCGGCTCGCCGTGGACGCCCTGACGCGGCTCACCGGAAGCCGTCCGCTTGGCTGGTACACGGGCCGACTCGGCCCGAACACGCGCCGCCTCGTGGTCGAGGAGGGCGGGTTCCTGTACGACGCCGATGCGTACAACGACGACCTTCCGTACTGGGTCGTCGTGTCGGGCCGGCCGCACCTCGTGGTGCCGTACACGCTCGACAACAACGACATGAAGTTCGGAGGGTACCAGGGGTTCAACAGCGGCGATCAGTTCTTCGCGTACCTGCGGGACGCCTTCGACGTGCTCTATGCGGAAGGGGCGGAGCGGCCCCGGATGATGTCGGTCGGTCTCCACACGCGGCTGGTTGGGCGGCCGGGCCGGTTCGCCGCGCTCCAGCGCTTCCTCGACCACGTCCAGAGGCATTCCGACGTCTGGATCTGCCGCCGGATCGACATCGCGCGCCACTGGATCACGCACCATCCCCCCCAGGGACGCTGAGCCGCACGGTCTCGACCGGGGTCGGTTCCTGAGGGGCGCCCTGGAAGAACTCCGGGCGTCCTTGACCGGTTTCCGGCGGCCGAGATAGTCTGGCCGCACAATTCGGTGGTCCCGCCCGACATACCGCTGCTCCGCTGAGGGAGAGATATGGATTCACGTGCCGCCGGGACGATCACCCAGACCCGCGAGGCGCAGGCGTTCTACGAGGAGCTCGAGCGGAACCATCTGGTGGCGCTGTGGAACGTCAACAAGAGCCTCCTGCCCAAGGAGCCGAAGAGCCGGTGCGTCCCGCACCTCTGGCGGTGGGAGACCCTGCTGCCGTTGGTGCGGCAGGCCGC
>Ga0114129_10005209_pt1 | contig 18322 bp, 17 predicted proteins | sample RhiMetdeltSRZDD1_FD_80071 | JGI IMG/M metagenome (GOLD analysis project Ga0114129, IMG submission 80071) | Populus rhizosphere microbial communities from Tennessee, USA - Rhizosphere MetaG P. deltoides SRZDD1 (version 2) (version 2) | ecosystem: Host-associated > Plants > Roots > Rhizosphere >...
GAAATCTTCTCGAACGAAGAATTCATACCGCCGCCGCAATCACCGCAACAGCAGCGCTGGGAGGCGCGCATTGCCGAAATGTCCGAGCGGTGCGCGAAGAAACTCGGGATCTCGCGCCGGCGCTTCCTTCAAACTTCCGGCGGGATGGCGGTTGCGATGCTCGCGTACAACGAGGTCTTCGGAAGGACTTATGACGTAGACCCGATTGAGGCGCTCGACCCCGCAGCCTATGCCGAGAAGTGGCCGAAAAACGAGTTCATCTTCGACAATCAGACTCATCACGTCGACGTCGAGAGCCGCTGGTTCGAAGCGACCGAAACGGGCAAACAAGCCGCGGCCTTCTTGCGTAACTTCCGTCCCAACGCCAGCTCGACCGCCGAACGCCTGGCGCTGCTCAACGAAGCGCACTACATCAAAGAGCTGTTTATGGACAGCGACACGATGATGGCGATCATCAGCGGCGTGCCGACCGCCGAATGGCGCGAAAATATTCTGCCCCCGGATAAGATGGTCAAGACGCGCGATGATATCAACCGAATGGCGGGCGGCTCGCAACGCATGCTGAGTCACGGGTTGCTTCGCCCGAACATGGGCAAGTCCGAGTTTGAAGAGATGGAGCGGCAGGTCAAGACGCTCAAGATCAACTCGTGGAAAATGTACACCGGCTCGTTGATCGGCGACGGACCGTTCTGGCTCGACGATGAGAAGGTCGCGTATCCGTTCTGGGAACGCAGCCGCAAGTTGGGCGTCAAGACTGTTTGTGTCCACAAAGGATTGCCGCTCGGCTTGTTCAACGAGGAGCACTGCCACCCGAAAGACGTCGAGAAGGTCGCCAAAGATTTTTCGGACATCAACTTCGTGATCTATCACTCCGGGCTGAACCCGGCGCCGACTGGCGGCGGGCGCCGTCGCGAAGGAGCGCAGGCCGGGCCGCAGTACATCTCGTGGTGTTCGGAGCTGATCGACATCGTCAAGCGCAACAATCTGAAGAATGTTTATTTCGAAGTCGGCAGCACCTGGAACATCCTGTCGGGCGGATACGGCGGGGACGGGCAGCCTGCGATGCATTTCCTCGGACAGGTGATGAATCTCCCCGGCGGCGAAGATCGCATAATCTGGGGGACCGATTCGATTTGGGGCGGCAGCCCTCAATCACAGATCGAGCGGCTGAGGCGATTCCAAATTAGCGATGAGGTCGCCGAGAAGTACGGCTACAAAAAGCTCACCCCAGAGATCAAAGCAAAGATATTCGGCTTGAATGCGGCGAGGCTCTACAAGGTCGATGTCAACGCAAAGCGCAAAGCGATTCAAGGCGACAAGATCGCCGAGATGAAGCAGGAGTACGACCAGTCGCCTCGCCCGAGCAACACGCAATTCGGTTGGGTGTGGCGCAGCCGCGGCCAGCGCGGGTGATCTGGAGTGGGCCGCCTTTATCGAGACTCGATGGTTCGATGCATTCTGGCGGCGCTTTGGCCTGAGTTCGTGATAAACCAAAGCAAGCCAAAGCGGCGGCCCCACGCGAACGGTTTCATCTTTTGCGAGCCTGCCGCCGCAGCACATAAGTGCAGTGCGCCGCGTGCTCTTAAGGGATGACGATTTGACTCACGCAGTCGGCGCCGCACTCTATATGGTAGACAAACTCCGCGCAATGCTTGCCGAGAGCCGTCGCGCTGTCATCTTCACCGGAGCCGGCGTCAGCACTGAATCAGGCATCCCCGACTTTCGCAGCCCCGGCGGCATCTGGAGCAAATACCAACCAATAGACTTTCGCGAGTTTCTGTCTTCGGACGAAGCCCGAAGGGAAACTTGGCGGCGCAAGATTGCTGTCGATGAAGCCGTCTCTCGAGCCGAGCCTAATCGCGGCCATCGTGCGATTGCTCATCTCGTCGCGGTGTCCAAGGTCTCCAGCGTCATCACTCAGAACATCGACGGCTTGCATCAGCGATCGGGTATTCCCGATGAAAAGGTAATCGAGCTTCATGGCAACGGGACGTACGCTGCTTGTCTCGAGTGCCGCAGACGATACGAGCTTGCGGATGTCTTCGCTGAGTTCAAGCTGAATGAGGAGCCTCCGGTCTGTGACTGCGGGGGCTTCATCAAGAGCGCGACGATTTCATTCGGCCAGCCGATGCCGGTCGAAGCGATGCGCCGGGCTAGCTCCGAGACAAAGAGCTGCGACCTCTTCCTCGCGATCGGGTCATCGCTCGTTGTTTACCCGGCGGCAGGATTCCCGGCAATCGCTAAACAGAACGGCGCGCGCCTGGTGATCCTGAATCGCGAGCCGACCGATCTGGATTATCTGGCTGACTTGGTGCTCAATCTGGAGATTGGCCCGACGCTTGGAGAGGCGACTGGCGTCGAATGAGCTTCCTGGTTTACATGTACAAACCTATGAGGACGCTGTGGCGATCGTTCACGTTACTGCTCTGTTTGACTCTGTCCGTCTTATCGTTTTGGCAATCGTCGGTCGGTCAGCAGAAAAAGCGAGACGTACAGCCGGCCCAGACTGAATTCGTCGGCGACGCCTCGCAGCTAGAAGCCGTCATCACTACCGACTTCGGGGCGATTCGTTTCGAGTTCTTCGCGACCAAGGCGCCGAAACACACCACGGAATTCATCAAACAAGCGCGCGCCGGTTTTTACGACGGCTCGGCGTTTCATCGGCTTCTCCCACGCGCAATCATTCAAGGCGGTGATCCGCTGCTCAAGGATGCGAAAACTCCGAAAGCCCGCTGGGGCACCGGAGGCTTCAACCAAATCGCGGACGAGATCAGCGATGCGAAGCTCGTTCACGGCGCCGTCGCGACCGTCAGCGATCCCGCGACGCCAAACAGCGGCGGCGCACAGTTCTTCATTTGCGTGTCAGCCCAGCCGCAACTCGATGGCAAGTACTCGGTCTTCGGACAGGTCACTGAAGGACTCGACATCGCGGAGCGGATATCGCTCGAGCCCTCCGACAACGATCACCTCGCCGTCACGCCGATCAAAATCATTAGCATCAAGATCGAACGCAAGAAGCCCGAGCCCTTCAAAGATGCCACGGTCGACCAGATGCGCAGAGACGTTCTGCTACGGACCAGTCTCGGCGAGATCACGCTCGAGATGAATCCGGAGCTTGCGCCCGAGCATGTGCGCAACTTTCTGAAGCTCGTCGAGAGCGGCTGGTACGATCACACCGCGTTTCATCGGATCGTCCCCGGATTTGTCATACAGGGCGGGATGCGCCCTGAGGGCCGCCCGCATCCCGCCGACAAATGGGTTCACAAGCTCAAGGGCGAGTTCAGCCGAACCGCGATTCACGTTCGCGGAATTCTGTCTATGGCACGAACAAACGATCCGGATTCGGCTGAAACGTCTTTCTTCATCGTGCTGGACGCGGCGCCGCATCTGGACGGAAAGTACACGATCTTTGGCAAAGTAGTTGACGGATTCGAGACGATCGAGCTGATCGAAAAAGCGCCTCGCAACGGTGAGACACCAATTCAGCGCATCGAGCTGATCGAAGCAGCGATCAAGCAATGAGAAGGTCTATCATCGACTTGGCGTTCTTTGCGGGACCTTGCGTCTTTGCGCGAAACTGGATCTTCAAGTGCGAGAAATCTGATGTCTACGTTTCTCGCAAAGACGCAAGGTCCCGCAAAGTCGCAAAAAGGAGGCCGCTTTGTTCTCACCGGCTCAAATGTTTCTGCGCGCCGACCTCGTACGATTCGCGAATCCAACGTTGGACGTTCTCATCGAGGTCAGCTTCGGAGTATACACGGAACGAGTGGCCTATGAAGTGACGTGCGTACTTCTCGATCTTGAAGAAGCGCGGATCATCATCGACTCGAGGCAGTGCAAGCCCGCAAAGCAGATGTGATTTCCGAGGGTAGCATCCAGCGAATCTAACTCGAACTTGAAACACGACGCGACTCTTTTGTGGAATCATCGTGACCGGCCCGCAGCTCCGAACCATCTCGGCGAATCTGCGAAAGAGCCCGATAACGTGCGGCTCGGTGCGAGCGAAGAGATCCTCGATCGTAAACTTCCCGCATGAATGCCACATGTTCGCGGTGACGAAGCGCTCGCCGCACTTCGGACATTGCCAAAGGGGCGGGAGACTGAATGACATTACCAGGCCTATTCGATCCTTTGAGATTCAAATTCTTTGTGAAAGTTGGCCGCGATCGAAGTCAACGAACCGTAAAACTGTCTAGTCAACAAGCCTGGTTGGCCAAATGTAGAAACTCTTCGCAAGCCACCCGCAGTGGGCCAGCGACGGCATCAATGTCAGTTTTGCGAGCATTGAATCGCCTGTTGTGAGCTGATAGGTCTCCGAGTGACTTGAACTGCTTGACGCCGGAAAGTGCGTTACGACTCAACGACAAATCCTTCTTGTTTTCAAGTTGCGCCACTAACCCAGCGAGCATGTAGAAGTTTCCATCGTTATTGCGAATCGAACTCTCTTTGCCCGCGACCTCATAAGACTCAATGATCAGCGTCTCAACTAGACGACGGCACATTACGGCACAGCAGTCAAAAAGTCCGTAGTGGTAGCTGGCGTTTAGCTGGCGCACCACTTTTTGTGTATAACTCCTAGCGCTTGCAAAAAGACCTTCCGGAAGAACACTGTCCGTCCGTTCGACTGGAACAACTTCAAGGAATTTGAGGTAACTCTCATTCAGCGCGGGCCGTGCCTTCTCCGATATCCTAAACGTATTGGCACCTACTTTGACGGTGCGTCTATCTTTTGCCATCTGCGACCCTATTCGAGATACATTCTGTTTGCCATAGCCGGCCTTCTCGATCTCTCGACATATTTCCGAGGACGTAAACGCCGCCTCATTATCTGTGACGTTGTGAAACCACAGCAATGCGATCGCCCGCTCAGCGTTGCCAATCTTCGCTTGGGAAACTGCTCTTAAGAAAGCTCGCACATCGGTCATCTCATAAGTCCTTCACCTGCTCAGATTTTTGCTTTAGGCAATACGCCTTAGCTACGCGAATCGCCTTCGACGTCAGCGCAGGGTTCAATACTATTACTCCGCCTCTTAGCTGCAACCATTGGCAGTTCGTGATAGATCGGGTAGGATTCTTAGCAGCCACCCCGATCGTACCTAGGACTCCGCTAGCCTCGTGAAGCAGAGGGTCGCTCAGGCCAGCTGCGCTCTTCCACAACACCAGCAGGGTTGACGCAAGGGCCACTGCTCCGACCGCCTGCGGGCCTGTAGTGGGCGTGTTCTTTTTGAATGCCTCCCAATGATGTTTGTCGAGATGGATAAAAGGGGCCTCCTCGGTTGGGCCACAAGCACCCTCCACGATCGGGGCGTCTATTCCCAATTCCTGGGCGAAGCGATCAATACTCGGTATGCCGGATCTTCGCAAAGGCGCTGTGTCTAGAGCCCCTCTCCTAGTCTTGAGTTGCTCGTCGTTGTCCGGCAAGGAGCCCTCGGTGTTAATCGCGACTAGAATCTGCTGCCAGAGACTGGAATCCTCAGACTCGGCTACAACTGTGTCATTAGCTTGCAAAATGATCTTGAGTTTAGCTGTAAGTGCCATCGGCCCTCCCTTGCGGACGCTAGAGCCCGAACTGGAACCCAGAATAACACACTGCTGGGGCCCGGACAAGGGCTCTACTTAGGCGCAAAGGCGTAAGAACGCGGGCTAATCCTTTAATGTCCGTAACGATTCGTATTCACGGCTATAGTGTTAGACTCCCGGAGAGTGGAGAGAGATAGCTAGGCAGTTGGGAGTTGGTGGTTGGACGCGAATTCACAGTGTATACTCTGTCCGCCAACTAACCGTTTCCTAGGGGGTGAATAGGAAACTCAACTTGAGTCGATGACCATCAATGCCAAACCAGGAGGACGATGCATGATCCGAAAATCACTAACCCTCATTCTTCCTCTGACACTTCTACTCTGCATGCAGGCGTCGGCTCAAACGGTTGACGAGCTGATCAAGAAAAACATCGACGCGAAGGGTGGCGTTCAAAAGCTCAGAGCCATCAAGAGCATCAAAGCGACCGCCAAGATCACTCAGGGAGGGCTCGAAATACCTATCACGCTCCAGCAACGCCGGCCACACATGGCTCGAATGGACATGACCTTGCAAGGCAAGTCGATGGTTGCTGCTTATGACGGCGAGACCGGCTGGAAGATCGATCCTTTTCAGGGCTCTGGCGATCCTGAAAAGATGGCCGGCGATGAGTTGAAGGACATCCAGGAGCAATCCGATCTGGATGGGCCGCTGATGGACTACAAAGAGAAAGGCCACACGGTCGAGCTCATGGGAAAGGAAGACGTCGAAGGCACGCCGGCCTATAAGCTCAAGCTCACGCTCAAGAACGGCGATGTGCGGAATGTTTATTTCGATGCCGAGAATTTCCTCGAGCTGAAGGTGAACTCGAAACGAAAGACTCCGGGCGGAGAAATTGAGGTCGACCAGTTCCTGGGCAACTATAAGCCGGTCGACGGAGTGTTGTTCGCCTTCTCGATCGATACCAAGGTCAAGGGTCAGACCGTCAGCCAGATCACGCTGGAGAAAGTCGAGCTGGGCGTAGCGATTGAAGATTCGCTGTTCAAGATGCCGGCCAAGCCTCAGGAGAAACCAAAGACCGAAGAGAAGAAGCCGCCGGTCGTTGAGTAGAAACGCTGTGCAGCTTTGGAATTAACCGCTGATTTGCGCTGCCTCTCGGAACGCTGATCTTCTCTGATCTGCGATTATCAGCGCCACGCAAGTCAGCGAGAATCCGCGGTTCATCGCTTCACGGTTTATCACATCCTAGCGAAAGGAAGAGTCCGATGCGCTCCCATTCATTGCGTACTACTTCATTGGTTTTTCTAATCGCCACATCGCTCGCTGCCGGCGTTGCGGCGCAGACCACTGTAAAGCTCGATTCAAACAGTTTCGGAGCGATCGAAGCCCGTCACATTGGCCCTGGCGTTACCAGCGGGCGCATTGCCGCGATCGACGGCGTCGGAAGCGATCCGCGAATTCTCTACGTTGGAAGCGCGGGGGGCGGAGTGTGGAAGTCGATCAATGCCGGTACGACCTTCAAGCCTATCTTTGACAAGTACACTCAATCGATCGGCGCGGTCACGGTCGATCAAGCTCACCCGGATACCGTTTGGGTTGGAACCGGTGAGTCGTGGACTCGCAACAGCACCTCGGTTGGAACCGGTGTTTATAAGACTACGGACGCGGGCGACACGTGGAAATTCATGGGGCTTGAAGACTCGGAGCGAATCGCTCGCATAGTGATCGATCCGAAAAACTCGGACATCGCCTACGTCGCCGCGACCGGACACCTCTGGAACAGCAACGATCAGCGCGGCGTGTACAAGACAACCGACGCCGGCAAGACATGGCAGCGAGTTTTTTTCGTCGACAAAGATACCGGGTGTTCGGACGTCGCCATCGATCCGCAGGAACCCAACATCGTCTACGCCGGCATGTGGCAGTTCCGGCGCCAACCCTACTTCTTCACATCGGGGGGGCCGGGCAGCGGTCTTCATAAGAGCACCGACGCCGGCAAGACATGGAAGAAGCTGACGAAAGGCTTACCCGAAGGCGATCTCGGACGAATCGCGCTTGCGGTCGCGCCCACTCGACCGAACATGGTTTACGCCATAGTCGAAGCTAAGAAGACCGCGTTGTACCGCTCCGAAGACCTGGGCGAAACGTGGACCAAGGTGAGCTCATCGCCAAGCGTTACCGGGCGCCCGTTTTACTTCGCCCGGATACTGGTCGATCCGAAGGACTACAATCGTCTGTACAAACCCGATTTCAATGTTGGCGTGAGCACCGACGGCGGGCAGTCATTCACACAGCGCGGAGGGCGAGCGCACGGCGACTATCACACCGTCTGGGTCAATCCTCAGGACACGTTTCAACTCTACGTTGGCACCGACGGCGGCGTGTATCAGTCGAACGACAAGGCAAACACGTTCAGGTTCTGCGGCAACATTCCGGTTGGGCAGTTTTATCACGTGAGCTTCGATATGGCGCTGCCCTACAACGTGTACGGAGGGTTGCAGGACAACGGCTCGTGGATGGGGCCGTCACAGAGTCCAAACGGTATCGAGAACAAAGACTGGCGCAACGTCGGATTCGGAGACGGCTTCTTCGTGTGGGCTGACCCGCTCGACCGTGACATCGTGTACAGCGAGTTTCAAGGCGGCAACGTCTTGCGGTTTCACAAATCGACCGGCGAGGTGAAATGGATCAAGCCGCTTCCAAAGCAAGGCGAGCCGAAGTATCGGTTCAACTGGAACACCGCGCTTGGGCTCAGTCCGACTAACAAGAAGGTGATCTACATCGGCGCGCAGTTTCTGTTTCGCTCAACCGACAAGGGCGAGTCGTGGGAGCGAATCTCGGGCGACCTGACTACAAACGATCCCGCCAAGCAAAAGCAGGAAGAGTCGGGCGGGCTCTCGATTGATAATTCGTCGGCCGAGAATCACTGTACGATCTTTGCGGTCGCCGAATCACCGCTCGATGAAAAAGTCATCTGGGCCGGAACTGACGATGGGAACCTGCAGATCACGCGGGACGGCGGGAAGTCATGGACGAACGTGATCGGCAACATTACCGGAATGCCTGCCAACACCTGGTGCAGAGGAATTGAAGCGAGCCGCTTCGATCGAGGCACTGCGTACGTGGCTTTCGATGGCCACCAAACCGGAGACATGAAGTCCTACGCGTACAAGACAACTGACTTCGGGAAGACTTGGAAATCCCTGGCAACCGACGCGATCAAAGGTTACGCCTACGTGATTCGCGAGGACCGCGTGAACCGAGACCTGTTGTTCGTGGGCACGGAGTTCGGCCTGTTTGTTTCGATAGACGGCGGAGGGCAATGGGCGCAGTTCACCGGGAACCTCCCGCCGGTTGCGGTGCACGACATCGCGATCCATCCTCGCGAGCATGACTTGATACTTGCCACGCACGGACGCGGCATTCTGATCATCGACGACATCACTCCGCTCAGACAGCTCAGCTCAAAGATACTCGAATCGACCGCGACGATTCTTGATTCGCGGCCTTCGCCGATCACGATTCCGGTAGGCTCGCAGGACTTTCCCGGCGACGGCGATTTCGTCGGCTCGAATCCGCCGGAGTCCGCGACCATAACTTATTACCTGAAAGACCGTCACGTATTCGGCGATTTGAAGATCGAGGTCTACAACGCCGAAGGCAAGCTGATGGCGACGCTGCCTGCGGGCAAACGCAAGGGCATCAATCGAGTTCAGTGGTTCATGCGACAGAAGCCGCCCAAGGTCCCGCCCTCACCGTCCCTGGCGGGACCCGCGCTGTTCGGGCCGATGCTTCCGGAAGGCGCCTACACGGTGAAGCTCATCAAGGACAAAGAGACATTCACCGGACAAGTGAAGATCGTCTCGGATCCGGCGTCCGCGCACTCGGCCGCGGACCGCGCGCTTCAGCAGCAGACGATGAGAAAGCTGTATGACATGCAGGAGAGGCTGGCGTTTATTGATGACGTAGTGACCGACACGCGCGACAAAGCAAAAGAACGCGCAAAGAAACTCGATAGCGCTGACGCGGTCGCAAAAGAGCTTGAAGCGTTCGCCGACAAACTCGACGCGTTGCACAAGACGCTAGTCGCAACCAGGGAAGGTACGATCACCGGCGAAGAGCAACTTCGCGAACGAATAGTCGAGCTGTACGGTTGGGTGAGCCAGTACGGCGGACGGCCTACGCAATCGCTGATCGATCGGATCCCGGTGCTTGAAAAAGAAATCGACGCAAAGAATGTCGAGTTAGAGATGGTCATCGGGAAAGATCTTGCCGGCGTTAATTCTAAGCTCGCGGGCAAGAAACTCGACGCGATCAAGGTGATGACGAAAGAAGAGTACGACAAGAAGCAGAAGGACAAGTAATTCTCCCAGTCACGCTTCCAGCTAACCCGAGGTCGCCGAATTGGGCCTGATCTCGTCAGCTTTCAAGCTACCGAGATCAGCCGGTCTCCTGTGTTCGGACCGGTTCTTTTGCGGAGCCTACTGTTTCTTGGGTTGCTTCTCCGCCCGTAGGAATCGCTCAATGTCCGGCTTCAATGCCGGGGCGAGTGCGAGTCCTCTCTTGAAGTCCGTTTCCGCTCCGGCAATATTCCCTTGCTGCAGACGAGTCAGTCCGCGGTTCACATAAGCAAATGCACTCTCGGGATCGAGCAGAATCGCGGTGTCGTAGTCATCAAGGGCCCCGGTGAAATCTCCCGCGGCTTGCCGAGTTGTGCCTCGATTATTGTAGGCCATAGGATTACGCGGGTCGCTTGCAATCGTCTTGTTAAGATCAGCACTGGCGCCTGTCAGGTCCCCCACCGCGCATCGGGCGGCGCCGCGATTGATGTGAGCTTCGACGAGACGAGGATTGAGCACGATGGCTTTGTCGAAGTCGCTGATAGCGCCGGCCATATCCTGCGTATCTTTCCGTGCGATGCCGCGGTTGTTGTACGCGAAGGCGGAGCGCGGATCCAGCGCGACTGCGTGGTCGTAGTCTGCGATAGCTCGAGTGAAGTGTCCTTTTGAATGCCAGGCTCTGCCTCGCGTAAGGTAGGCATCTGTGTAACGTGGGTTTATCCCGATGGCCCTGTTCAAGTCGTCTATCGCCCGGTCTACATCTCCATTGGCTAGCAAGGTTATTCCGCGATTGTAGTAAGCCAGTGCGTTGAATGGATCTGACACGGTGACTCGATCGTCGTCAGCTATACCGGCCGTCTGACTCTCCTTGAAGCTATTGCCCTTTTTAGCGGCTGATTTGACGAAGCCGGAATTAATCCTGATGGCTTCGCTGAAGTCGGCAATTGCTGCTTCAAAATCGCGCGCCTTGTAGCGCTCAATGCCACGTTTAAAATGGTAGGTCGCAGCGCTAGTGGTTTGTGCTCCAGCGGTGGTGACGAGTCCGGCCACGAGGACTGCTGATATTCCCAAAAGGGCCACGACCGAAATACCCGTTTCACGAATACTGGGCATCCGGAGCGCGTTCTTCGCTGGCGCGTGTGCTCCTCTAATCGCGAAGCCCGGTCGACGGTAGGAATTTTGAGCGTAAGGAGATTCATCTCTCTACCCCAACGTTGAGTGGTTAGCGTTCTAATAGAAATTGTGCTTTGTTGTAATCGCCGACCGCTCCGCCGACATCGCGTTTTTCTAATCGCGCGTTGCCGCGACCGTTGTAGCTGTAAGCACAACGCGGGTTGATTCGAATCGCATTGTTGTAATCGGCAATTGCGATATTTGCGATATTGATGTAGCCCCTTTCAAATCGAACAGTATCGAGATCGCTGATGGCTCTATCGAAATTGCCTTGAGCATAAAGCTGCATGGCGCGGTTGAAATATGAAGTTGCAGAGCGGGTAGTCTGCGCTTGAGCGCCGCCCGAGAGAGGAAGCGCGAGCAAAAGGATTGAGATTAGTCGACGCATAAGCTCCTTCTTTATTGCTGATTGATGTACGACGTGAGTTCGACGAGCTGGGCTTTGATCATCAACTCTCGACTATCGGGTCGCGTTGATCTGTCTTGCGCATGTCGTCGAACTCATGTTTGCAACGGGCTATTCGAGGCGATGTCCTGTTTCCGTAGAGCATCCGGTAAATGTTACATTGCCGGCCGGGTCAGCGAGCTCTACGGAATTAACGGAGGTGAATTCGTCGCCGCCCCCATCAAGCTCGATGCTTCGCTTTATCTTCTGTGTCCCGGCAAAAGTGCCGTCCGGGTTGAACCGGAAAGACACTATGGTGTTGGTGAAGTCCCGCCCGCCAGCGTGCTCCCATACTCCATGGCCGGTGCTGAGCAGTGCTGGATTGATTGCGCCGTTTGCAACCATTGAGCCTTCACCCAAGAACGTGTTGAGGCCTCTAAAGGTTGCTAACTGTGTACCAGTTTGACAATTTATAACCGTTCCCTGTGTACGCCAAGTGCCTACTAACCTCTTAGCTTTTCCTTGCCCGGACGCCGAATTCTGCGCGGCGGCGAGAACTAAGATGATCAGTAGTGCTATGGCGGAAATCGCTCTCAAAGATATCTGCTTTTTCATAGTTGTCTCCTTTCAAGACTGAATCAGTGAGTTGAGGCAGGTCCGGGAAGACCCTGCCTATTCCTCCTGTTAAGTTCAATTCGTCCGGTCTCCACATGTTGTTGAACTGCTCCCCATGTGAACGGCTCAATTGCAACCAGCAAAACAGGACGCTTTCGCTATCTTCGACCACGCAGACGGAGCAATTCCCCCAAACTCACGAGAGACCCGGATCTTCGTGGACGATCCGCCGGCACATCGTTGGGGCCTGACTCATCGAAATCTCCTTGCTCGATTGTCGGCGGGATGCCCTGCAACGCATTCAAAATCAAGTCGTCGGTTTGTCGCTCCGCTGACCGGTCGACATCAACCGGGTCGCCCTGAGTCTCAGTGAACCGGCGGCTGTATCTGATGACCTCAATGCGACGGACTCTCTTCAAAGTGTCTCCTTCATTCGTTCTTGGCTACGCACTTGGATTCGGGTCTATAATCTGCCCCGAGGTTCCGCCCGGTACGCCCCGGCGGTCCTTCGTACGTGACACCGACACGTTAGTCGCAAGGGTGGCGTTCCGTAACGAAAGTTTGCGGAAAAGAACGCGAAGACTGAGCGAAACTTTCTTGAAAGCGGTTTTCGCCTAGCACTCTCGGATTGAGTTGTGGACACAAATAACGAGAAGATTGATCTCTTTAGCGGATTCACGCTTGACCTGGCGCGCGGCTGCGTCCTGCGCGAAGGCCGTGAAATACACCTGCGCCCGCAGACCTACGAGGTGCTCAAGTACCTGGTGGAGAATACCGGTCGCCTAATCAGCAAGGACAAATTGATCGAAGAAGTCTGGCAGGGGCGGGCGGTCACGGATGGTTCGCTCGGCAAATGTATCGAGGAGGTGCGGGAAGCGCTCGGTCCTGATGCGGGGAAGTACGTCCGCAATGTGCGGGGGCGCGGTTATATCTTCGATCCCGGGGTGGAGGAACGAAAGGCGAAGGGGGCGCTTTCCTCTCGCTCAGAAAAGATAGATGTGGTCAGGGTCGTGGTTGAGGATGAGTTGGAAGCGGATGGGCTAGAGACGGATCGGGTGGAGACTGCACGGGCAGCGTTACCGGCTACGAGGTCAGTGCCGCTCTCCGGCTTCGAGTGGAAAAGCGTTAGCAGAAAGGCGACACTTACGGCAGCAGGCCTGTTGGTCATTGCCCTTGCTGCGGTTGTCGCCTATTGGTTCTTCAGCAGTCGCCCGTCTAATTCGCCACCGATCAGATCAATCGCCGTTTTGCCCTTGGTGAACGAGAGCGGGAACCCCGAGGTCGAGTATTTGTCCGACGGGATGACAGAATCACTTATCAATCGCCTGTCGCAACTGCCGCACCTGTCTGTCAAAGCGCGCAGTTCCGTCTTTCACTACAAAGGCAGAGAAGTCGAGCCGCAAACCATTGCTTCGGCGTTATCCGTGCAAGCTATCTTGAGCGGACGTTTTGTCCAGCGCGGGGAGGATTTGACGTTATACTTATCGCTGACTGATGGGCGAAACGGCGATCATCTTTGGGGTGAGCAGTACAAACGCAGTCTGACAGACCTCCTGTCTTTGCAGAACGAGATCGCGCGAGACGTCTCACAAAAGTTGCGAGCACAATTAACGCCGGTTGACGAGCAGAAGCTGGCTAAGAACTACACCGCGAACACGGAAGCCTATCAGCTTTATCTCAAGGGGCGTTACCACGTTCTCAAATTAACACTTTCGGAAATCCAAACCGGCATCTCCTACTTCCAACAAGCGATTGCGCTTGACCCGTCTTACGCGCTCGCTTATGTCGGACTTGCGGACGCATACCGCTCGGCACTTGCCGGCGACATGCCGCCAACTGAACTTCTTCCTAAAGCAAAATCGGCCGCGCAGAAAGCAACTGAAATTGACGATAGTTTGGCCGATGCTCATGCCGAACTCGGGTTCATCATATTCTGGTTCGATTGGGATTGGGGCGCGGCAGAAGATCAGTACAGACGAGCTTTGGAGCTTGATCCAAATGGCGCGGACACTCATCTCTTTTACGCACATTTGCTTTCAAATACGGGACGGCACGCGGAAGCGTTGGCAGAAGTAAAACGCGCCCGAGAACTCGACCCGCTTGACTTGAGGATCAACGCGCTCGAAGGACAATTTCTCATTCATGCGGGACGAACCGATGAAGCGTTGGCCAGATTGCAGAAAGCCTTCGAAATGGATCCGAATTATTATCTCGCTCACCTGTTTGCCGCGAGCGGTTATATCGAGAAAGAAATGTTTCCCGAAGCCGTCGCCGAAGCACGCAAGGCGAGGCAAGTTTCCGGAGCTTCTAATACTCACCCGTTGGCCTTCCTGGGTTACGCGTTGGCGAAATCCGGCAAACAAGCGGAAGCGCGTGCTCTGCTCAAAGAATTATTGAAGTCAGTAACCGAGCATTACGTTTCGTCATACAACATCGCGATGATTTGTAACGGTTTGGGCGAGCGTGACCAAGCACTCGCCTGGCTGGAGCGGGGTTATGAACAGCGCGACCAGAAAATGGTCTTTCTGAAAGTCGAACCGAAGTGGAATAATTTGCGTGCCGACCCGCGCTTCCGAGACCTGATGCGGCGCGTCGGGCTGCCATCTACGTAATCAACTCGGCCTCTTCGAAGAACGCGCATTCGAAGGGATCATCGGCAAAGAGCCTGCGGGTGGGAATTCGAAGCTGACAGGCAAGAAGCTTGATCCGATCAATGCGATGACAAAGGAAGATAACGACCGGAAGCTGGAAAAGTAAGTTCTGGTAGCTTCAGAGTTGGCGATTACAACCGCGAGGGAGCCAGGCTTGCGTGGTCACAGAGGGAAATCAGATTACCTGCGAATACGCCGATACCACCGGCCACGTCGCCTGATGTGACTAAGGTGATTCAGTTTTCTGAGCCTCAACGATGTAAATGTGGTGAGCCGCTGCCAGAAGACCCGAGACGTCAAGTACATCGCTGCGATTGCGGAAGGCTATGGTTGCGGCCCGATTGCTCGGAAGAATGCGGCGCAGTGGTCGGAATACTGACGGCTCGGGTAGACTGTTAGTATGAGCGCAACATCTGAAGCACAAATCATTCAATGTCCGGCGTGCGGCTCGAAGAACCGCGTGCCCGCCGAAAAAATTCGCGCAGGATTGGAACCCATCTGCGGTCGCTGCAAGCAATCGCTCACGCAACCGGCCGGGCCGGTAATCATCACCGACGCCAACTTCACCGAACAAGTCGAAAATTCACCGCTGCCGGTCCTTCTCGATATGTGGGCGCCGTGGTGCGGACCTTGCAGAATGGTTGGGCCGATCGTCGATCAGCTCGCAACGGAGCTCGCCGGGCGCGTGAAGGTAGCTAAACTCAACGTCGACGAGAACCCGATGACGCAATCGCGTTTCGGCGTTCGCAGCATTCCAACGCTCCTCGTGCTGAAGGACGGCCGCGAAATCGATCGACTCGTTGGCGCGATGCCCAAACAAGAGATTCTTCGCAGACTAGAGTCGATACTCGTATGAACTTCAGGGTCCTTTTCGGGGATACGAGGATCAACCACAAAGGCACCAAGTCACTAAGGACGGCGGTTTTTTGCTTTGTGGCTTTGTGCCTTTGTGGTTTAGGAGTCTTCGGCGCGCAGGAACCGCCGAAAGAAACCGGCAACTTCCGCAAGCCGCAACTTGTTGAGCTCGTCAGACTTGATCGGACCATCAAACTCGACATTCGCTACGCGTCGTCAAACAACTTCCTCGGGCGGCCGGTCTACAAAGAAGCGCGCGCGTTTCTTCAGCGCCCCGCCGCTGAAGCCCTCGTGCGAGCGAACAAGGCGCTGCGAATGAAAGGCTACGGGTTGATCATTCACGATGGTTATCGGCCGTGGTCGGTAACGAAGTTATTTTGGGACGCGACGCCTGCGGATAAGAAACAATTCGTTGCCGATCCCGCTCAAGGATCGCGTCACAATCGGGGCTGTGCAATTGACCTGTCGCTGTTCGACTTGAAGACCGGCAAGGAAGTCGTGATGCCTTCCGAATACGACGAGATGACCGAGCGCTCGCACATCAACTACACCGGCGGCTCCGAGGAGCAGCGGCGATTGCGAGATATGCTTCGGGCGGCGATGGAAGCGGAAGGCTTCGCGGTCTACGAACCCGAGTGGTGGCACTACGATTACAAGGATTGGAAGGAGTACCCGATCCTGAACATCAGCTTTTCTGAGATCGAAGAATGAAGTAGTGTGTGGCACGAAGAATCAGTTGCTCCAGATTGCTAAGTACAACTTCAGTCCCGGCGGAAGCAAGGTCGTTATCAATTCAAAGTCCCGCGTATTTCGCGATGCCACGCCGTATCCATGCGCAACGACGGTTGAGGCAATGAGGACATCGTTCCTAAGTCTGTTTCTTTGAGCTTGACCCATTCGAGCGAAAATGTATGCGGCTAATTCTGCTGCTCTCTGGTCAAATGGTAGCACGGAGCAGCTTTGTACTAAGCCTTCAGTTCGTCTGAGGGCCGCGATCTGAGTTTCTGATAGGCCACGTTGCACGGCCTGCTTTTCAAATCCGAATAAGGCCTCAAAAACCGTGAAGGAGGTCAATGCGGGGAGATCCTTGAGTTCGGCTTGGTATTCCTTGATGGCTTGAAGTGTTTTCGGCCGCTGAAACCTCCAGTCATTGAACACGTCATTGTCCAAAGCCAGGGAAGTGCTCGGAGGAGGCGACTCAATCATAGGCAGCAGTCTTCTCTAGTATCAAAACGGAAAGGGAATATCGGAAGGTTGTGTTACCAACTGCTTTTCCTCTTCGGTAAGACCTGCGAGGCTGCCCGCGGCCATTGCGTTATAACTCTCTAAAAGCTTAGAGTCTAACTGCCCCTCGAGATTGATCAGCATCTGAATTGTTGGCCCCCATGGTTCGGTAGGCACGGTCGGTGCCGCTGATAGCGAGTACTGAGCCCTGTTCGTAAGCGAACGAACTATGATTCTCACAGCGTGCCCGTCTTGCCGAGCGGTTTCTTCCTGCACCCGATCAAGATTTTCGATGTACGGATCGTTTATCGAAACCGTTTGCGGCCCAAGCGTCACTTCTCTACCAAACAGTTTCTTGCTGACACTGATGTTTTCGTTCGGAAATGTAACAGGCGAATTCTTTAGCCGATCAAGGAGCTCAAATCCTTCTTCATTAGCGGGCGTCGTAACTTCAACACTACGTATTCCGTCGACGAAAGTGCGATGAGCGATAGCGTGATAGATGAAGCTGATCGTGGCGACGTCCTCTCCAGAGATTGTCGAAGGCAAAGGTCCGAAGTCGATTCCGGTTGCTCGTTCAATTACCATTAGACGATACGCGGTCTGACGTTCGCGAAGGAGATTGCTCGCCTCCAGAAGCGGTGAATCATAGGCTGTTAGCGCAAGGTCCAGTCCGATCTCGCGTACTTGAATCCTAACTTTGCGTGAGAGCTTAAGAGCGGCGTTTAGCGTTGACGCCACAAATGCAACTTCGGCTGGCTGTTGGGTTGGCCAAAGCTGGAACATTAGAGAGCTTATTTCAAGTCCTCTACTACAGTACTTACCCGACAGCACGATCTTCCCCTCGATGCTTTTGGCGATTTCAACCTGAAGAGAAACTTCTCCGGTCTTCTCCAGCCAGCGATCTACACTAAGGATTTGGGCGTCTATGCCAAGAGCGAGTTCTTCAACAATGACACGAATCGTTTGACCCGGGACAAGCTCCGGTATTCGAGCTGACCCAGAGGCTTCCATCAGGGTTGGAATGACAGGTGAACGCAAAATGTCGATCTGTGAACTCACAATTAAAGTCGCCTTACGAGAATGATGAACCTATCTTAATGCCTTCACAACACTTCATCAATGCGCGCGCTTGCGTGAACAGCGTTAGACGACGTACCCTTGGATGCAAATTCACCCATTAACCGTGGAGGACACATGCCATTGTCAATGAAGCTCCAGGAGCTAGTCGATTGCATTTCACGCCAGAGAGAAAAGCTGTTCGAATCAGTATCGGGCTTGAGCGATGCACAGCTCAACCACAAAGTGGAGGACAACGCGTGGTCCATCAGCGATGTCGTGCATCACGTTTCGCTGGTCGATGAAGCTAATGCCAAGCTCACGTCGAACATGCTCAAACGCGCGCGCACGAACCCGCTCCCTCCCGACACTTCGCCCGACGGATCGGAGATTCATTCGATGGATGAAGTGTTCGCACGGATGGGCGCCGCGAAGTTTCAAGCGCCCGAGTTCGTCGCGCCTCACTCGAACTCGGTCATAGGCGAATCATTGGCGAAGCTGGA
>Ga0114129_10005210_pt1 | contig 18321 bp, 17 predicted proteins | sample RhiMetdeltSRZDD1_FD_80071 | JGI IMG/M metagenome (GOLD analysis project Ga0114129, IMG submission 80071) | Populus rhizosphere microbial communities from Tennessee, USA - Rhizosphere MetaG P. deltoides SRZDD1 (version 2) (version 2) | ecosystem: Host-associated > Plants > Roots > Rhizosphere >...
ACGGTGTGGCGCCGCTGCACCAGAGCATGCTCGCGGTGCTCGACCGCCTCGAGCACGCCGGAGGTGAACTCGGGCGGCAGGACCGGGTCCGAAAGCGTCGCCAGGCGCTGCACCAGCGCGCCGTACATCGAAAGCTCCGCCCCGCACTCGTTGCACGCGTCGGCGTGGTCGCGCGCGGCGAGGCCCTCGGGTCCGCGCAGCGTCCCGTCCGCCAGGCCCTGGATCTGCTCCTCGCTGAGGTGGACGAGCCCGCTCATGAGAGGTGCTCCGCGAGCTTCGACTTCAGCTCCTTGCGCGCCCGGTGCAGCCAGGTCATCACGGTGCCCATGGGGACGTTCAGCGTCTCCGCGATCTCAGCATAGCTCTTGTGCTGCACGTGGAAGAGGGCAATCACCTCGCGGTAGCGCGGTGGCAGGGCGGCGACGGCGGCATCGAGGTCGCGCTGCGCCTCGCTCTCCTGCACGGCCTGCTCGCCACCCAGGGCGTAATGGTCGGCCGGTTCGGACGCGACGCCGGGCTCGGGGTCCTCGCCTCGCGCTTCGGGAACGAGGGCGAGCATCGGGCGCCGGCGTCGCAACAGGTCGATGCAGTGGTTCCGCGCGATGCGCAGGACCCAGGCGCCGAACGGCTGGCGTGCGTCGAAGTCGCGGATGCTCGTGTAGGCGCGGACGAACGCCTCCTGGGCGGCGTCGCGCGCCTCGTCGGTGGAGCCGACCAGCCGGTAGCAGAGGCCGAACACGGTCGTCTTGTGCTTCTCGACCAGTCGCGCGAACGCGGCCTTGTCGCCGTCAGCCGCGGAACGGGCCCAATCGGCCTCGTCAGCCGGACATCCTGGACGCGCCGTCTCGTACGGTCGGGTCAAGGGAAAGGGGAGCGCGAGGGCCGTATCCACGTTCGGGACCAACGCCGGGAAGGCGGCACTATTTCACGTCACCGGGAAAGAAGCCCCAGACGCCGCTCGGCCAGCAGGGCGGCGAGCCCCAGCGCCAGGGGGAGGAATGTCGCACCTGCCCCTACCGCAAGGAAGCGCAGGAAGGGGATCTTGCCCTTGTTCCCCGCCGACTCGAGGACGATGAGGTTCGCGACCGAGGCGACCGGGGTGAGGTTGCCGGCGAGCGTGCTGACGAGCGCCAGGGAGAGCCACGCCAGGTGAGGGTCCGCCATCTTCGCGATCCAATGCCCCGCGAGCAGGACAAAGGGGACGTTGCTGACGATCTGGCAGGCGATGACCGTGAAGGCCCCGAACCGGAATGCCTGCTGCATCGCGTCAGAGCCGAATGCCGGCTCGAGCACGCGGTAGAGGCGCTCGGCGAGCCCCGCGTGCGCGACGCCATAGGTGACGACGAACAGGGCGGCGAAGAAGAGCAGGAGGACGCCGTCGACCTGGGCGAAGATCTCGCGCGGATCGCCGCGGGTCAGGATGAGCAGCAGGGCGGCGCCCAGCATCGCGGTCCAGGCGAGGCTGTAGCCGGCGAAGAACCCCGCGACCACGAACGCGAGCGCGCCGAAGCAGAGCAGCGCGTGCCCGGGCTGCAGCGGCGGCTCCGGGAGGTGCGACTCGAGGCGCGGCGCCTGCGCGAGCTCGCGGCGGAAGGCGATGCGCAGCACGAGGTACACGGATCCGAGCGACAAGAGCGCCGGCGCGACGAGCGCCTTGGCGAACTCCGCGTAGTGGATCCCGCTGAGCGTCCCGATCAGCATGTTCTGCGGATTGCCGGTGAGCGTGGCGACGCTGCCCGCGTTCGAGGCGAAGGCCAGCCCCAGGAGGTACGGCAGAGGAGGGAGCCGCGCTTCCTCGACGAGCGCGAGCACGATGGGAGTGCACATGAGGCAGATGGTGTCGTTCACCAGGATGGCGGACAGGCCGCCCGCCACGGCGACGACGGCGAGGAGCAGCGTGCGCGGACCGTGCGCGCGCTTGAGCGCGGCCCAGCTGATCCAGCGGAAGATCCCTGCCCGCGCCATGAGCGAGCTGAGGACCATCATGCCGAGCAGCAGCACGATCGTGTCCCAGCTGATCGCCTCGCGGTAGACCTGATCGGGAGTCAGGACGCGGAAGGCGACCATCGCCACCGCGCCGGCGACCGCGCCGCCCGGGCGGTCCAGCTTCAGGAACGGCAGCTCCGCCCCGGCCAGGAACAAGTACGTGGCGAGAAAGATGACGAGGGCGGCGATCAAGGTCGGCTCGCTGCCGCGAACTTCGCACTGCGCGACCCCGCTGCCACGTTTTCGGCCGCACGCCAGGCGCCGGCGGTATGCGCCGGCGCCGTGGATCCGAGCGCGGGTGGCCGGATGCGCTGTAGACTCTGCGCGCATGATCGCGACGTATCCCGACCTCGACGGCCGCGCGGCGATCGTCACGGGCGCGTCCAGCGGCATCGGCCTCGGCATCGCGCGCGCGCTCCTTGCGCAGGGCATGCGCGTCGCCGTGCACTACCGCGGCGGACGTGCATCGGCCGACGCGCTCTGCGCGGAGCATCCCGGACGTGCCTGCGCCGTCCAGGCGGACCTCGGGACAGAGGAGGGTTGCGTGGCGCTGACGCGCGGCGCGCTGGAAAAGCTCGGCGGCGCGCACGTGCTGGTGCATTCGGCCGGGATCTTCAACGGCGCGCCTATCGACCGGATGGAGCGTGCAACCCTCGAAGAGATGTTCCGCGTCAACGTCTTCAGCGCGTTCTACCTCGTCCGCGAGCTCGTGCCCGCTCTGCGCGCCTCCGGGCACGGCAGCATCGTCTTGATCGGAAGCACCGCCGGGCAACGAGGCGAAGAGGGGCATTCCCACTACGCCGCCTCGAAAGGCGCGCTGCAGTCGCTCGCGATGTCGCTCGCGGTGGAGCTTTCGCCGCGGGTCCGCACCAACGTCGTGTCGCCTGGATGGGTCCGCACTCCGATGGCGGAGCCGGCGCTGCGCACGATCGGCCCGATCGTCGCGTCGACGATGCCGAACAGGCGCCTGGGCGAGGTCGACGACGTGGTGAACGCGGTGCTGTACCTGTCGTCGGACGCGTCGTCCCACCTGCTCGGCGAGAACCTGAGCGTCTCCGGGGGCGCCCTGCTGGTGATGCCGCGCGGGCAGCTGCAACCGCGATGAAGCTCGGGCCCCGCGAGCTGCGCGACCGCGCGCGACAGGCGGAGGAGCAGTATCGCCATTGCCTGCTCTGCGCGCACCGCTGCCGGGTCGACCGGACGGGCGGGCCGGCAGGGCGGTGCCACGAGGGAACGTCCGTCTTTCTCGCCGGCGCGGGCCTGCACTTCGGTGAGGAGCCGCCGCTCGTGGGCGCCCGCGGATCCGGACTGGTCCTCATCGCGGGATGCAACCTGGCGTGCGCGACCTGCGAGACCGCCGGGTTCAGCCTGCTGCGGCGCGGAGTGACGGAGTGCTCGGAGTCGCAGCTCGCCGCCCTCTTCCTCGACCTTTCCCGCCGGGGCGCCGCCAACCTGAACCTGGTCACCCCCACGCACGTCATGCCGGCCCTGCTCGGCGGACTTGCCCGGGCGGCGGAGCACGGCTTCGACCTGCCCGTGGTGTGGAACTGCGGCGGGTACGAGAGCCTGGAGGCGCTCGAGCTGCTGGACGGAGTGGTGGACGTCTATCTGCCCGACGCGAAATACGGCGACGACGCGGCGGCGCTGCAGCTCTCCGGGTGCGCGGGGTACACGGCGGCGCTCGGCGAATCGCTCCGCGAGATGCACCGGCAGGTGGGGGCGCTGCGCATCGGTGCGGACGGGCTCGCCAGTCAGGGCGTGCTGGTGCGTCACCTCGTGCTGCCGGCGGGCGCGGCGGCATCGGCCGCAGCGATGCGCCTCGTCGCGGCCGTCTGCGACGAGACGTGGGTCAACGTCCTGTCGCAGTACCGGCCGGTCCATGAAGCGCAGCGATTTCCGATAGTTGCCCGAACGGTGCGCCCCGACGAGGTCCGCTTCGCCGTCGATGCGGCCCTCGCGGCCGGCTTGCGCAACGTGCTGGTGGACGGGCGTCGCGGCGCGCCCGATAGCGGAGCACGCGCGGGCCAGCCGGAGAGGCGAAGCCTGCTAGACTGACGCTCCATGCGGGCCCCCGTGGAGCTGGGAGAGGCCACCGCGCCGTCGCTACTCGACGGTGCCTTGGCGCTCGCGCTCGCGACCGCTGCTCCGTTGCGTCTGGTGGGCCCGCTCAACGGCGCCGACGCGGCGCTGGTGATGGCCGCGGCCCGCATCGGCGACGCCGACAACGTCGAGGGCACCCGCTCGGCGCTCGGCCGGTCGGGACCGGTGGAGCTGACGCTCGGGCACGCGCGCGCGGGCGTCCACGTCCTCGACTTGCGGGAGGACGGCGCCGTGGCGCGCGCGGTGTGGGCGCTGTGCTGGCCGCTCGCCTTGCTCGGCAGACCCAGCGAGCTGCGCCTGTCCGGACCGAACCATTGCGAAGGACAGGCGACGTTCCACGACCTGCGCATGGGTTGGGTGCCGCTGGCCGCGCGATTCGGCCTCAAGGTGTCGCTGGAGCTGCCGCTCGCGGGCTTCGACGGAGAGAACGGCGAAATGGTCGCGGCGCTCGATCCGGCGCCGGCGCTCACCGCCCTGCATCTCGTCCACCGCGGCATCCTCCGGCAGGTCAGCATCGTGGCCGCGACGGCGCAGGGGCGCGACGACGATCCGGTGCGCGCCGCCCAGGCGGCGGCGCGAAGGCTGCGCGCCCACGGCGTCATCGCCGAGCCGGAGCGCGTGCCGCTGCCGCATCCCCACGGCTCGCGCGGCGGCCGCTGGGCGCTGACCGCGGTGGCCGAGTTCGAGAACTCCGTCTTCACTGCCTCGACGGTCGGGGCGCGTCGCGAGCGGCCGGTGCTGCTCGGGCCGCAGCCGAAGCCGCCGCCGGAAGAGGCGGGCGACCGGGTCGCGGAGCGGCTCGGCCGCTTCCTCGCGGCCGGCGGCGCGCTCGACGGGCGCATGGCGGAGCGGCTGCTGGTCCCGGCCATCCTCTGCGCCGCGGGGCTCGGCGCCCGAGCCGGGACGGCGCCGACCTGCCACTTCACCACCAGCAACGTCACCGAGGGTCTCGTCTCGCTCGCCACGCTGGCGAGGCGGATGCTGCCGGTCAAGGCCGTGGTGGACGGCGCGGTCGGGGAAGAGGGCGTGGTGGTGGTGGCGCCGGCCGCATGATCACGCTGCTCGTCGTCCTCTTCGCCGCGGCGCCGCGCTTCGATCTGGTGCTCTCGGGCGGCCGCGTCATCGACGGGACCGGCGCGCCCTGGGTGCGCGCGGACGTCGGGATCCGCGGCGACCGCATCGCGGCCGTCGGCGATCTCTCCCGGGCCCGCGCCAAGCAGCGCATCCGCGTGGCGGGAATGGCCGTCGCACCCGGATTCATCGACCTGCTCGGGCAGAGCGAGCTGACCATCCTCGTCGACCCACGCGCCGAGTCGAAGATCCGGCAGGGCATCACCAGCGAGCTGACCGGCGAGGGGATCTCGCCCGCTCCGATGAACGAGGCGTGGGTGCACGAGAAGGAGGACTGGCTCCGCAAGTACAACTTGACCGTCGACTGGACCGACCTGCGCGGCTACTTCCGTCGCCTGCGGCGAGCACGCCCCGCCGTCAACATCGGCGTCATGGTCGGCGCGGCGCAGGTCCGCGGCGTGGTGCTGGGCTTCGGCAACGTGCAGCCGGACGCCGACCAGCTCGCGCGGATGCAGCGGCTCGTCGAGCAAGCGATGCAGCAGGGCGCGCTCGGCCTCTCGACCGGACTCATCTACCAGCCGGGCTCCTTCGCCAAGACCGACGAGCTGATCGCGCTCGCCCGGGCAGCCGCGAAGCACGGCGGATTCTACGCGACGCACCTGCGCAGCGAGGGCGCTCGCATCTTCGAGGCGCTCGACGAGGCGTTCGCGATCGCCAGGGCCGCTTCGATGCCGGTCGAGGTCTGGCACCTGAAGGTGGGCCGCTCGCATTGGGGACAGATGCAGGAGGTCATCGCGTACATCGAGAAGGCGCGGGCGAGCGGCATCGACGTCACCGCCGACGCGTATCCGTACGTCGCGTCGGCGAACGGGCTGCACGCCTCGCTTCCCGAATGGGTGAACGCCGGCAGCGTCGACGAGATGGTCGCGCGGCTGCGCGATCCGTCGTTGCGGGACCGCATCGCCCGCGAGACCGCCAAGGACCTGGACGCGAACGGAATCCTGCTCGTCTCCTGCGTCGATCCCGCCCTCAAGAAGTACATGGGCAAGCGGCTGTCGGAAGTGGCGCGCGAGATGGGCGTCGCGCCGGAGCTCGCCCTCATGGACCTGGTGGCGCAGGACCGCGCGAAAGTCGGCGTGGCGCGGTTCACGATGAAGGAGGAAGACGTCCAGACGGCGCTGCGGCACCCCTGGGTCGCCGCCGATACCGACTATGGCGCGCGCGCCGCCGACGGGCCATTCGGGGGCGAAGGCGCGCATCCGCGAGCGTTCGGCACCATGGCGCGGATCCTCGGCCACTACGTGCGCGACGTGAAGCTGTTCACGCTGGAGGAGGCGGTCCGCAAGATCACGTCCCTGCCGGCGCGGCGGATGGGCATCTGGGACCGCGGCGTGCTGCGTCCCGGCGCCTATGCGGACGTGGTGGTGTTCGATCCGGAGCACATCGAGGATGTGGCCACGTACGAACAACCCCAGCTGTATCCCCGCGGAATCGAGACGGTCCTGGTCAATGGGCGTGTCGTGTTGCACCAGGGAAAGCGCACCGCAGAACGCCCCGGGAGGCCGCTCTCGCGCTCTCCTTGACACTGCCTGCCGGGCCAAGCATCTACTCCGGCCCTTCATTGAGGAGACACTCAGTGCCCAGTTCCGACGCCATCCTCGCCGCCCTGCAAGGGGTGAAGGACCCCTCGACCGGCCGCACGCTGGGCGAGCTGGGGATGGTGAAGAACGTCGACATGCTCGAGGGCAACGGCGTGCGCGTGCGACTCGAGCTCCCCACGCCTGCGTCGCCCCACAAGGCTCGCCTCGAGGAGGCCGTCCGCGCGGTCCTCTCGCCGCAGCAGCTCTCGCGCGTGGAGGTCGCCTTCACCGCCGACGTGCGCCGCGCGCCGGGTCGGGGGGGCGCCGACCTGGTGCCGAGCGTTCGCAACGTGATCCTGGTGGGAAGCGGCAAGGGCGGAGTGGGAAAGAGCACCGTCTCGGTGAACCTGGCCGTCGCGCTCGCCCAGCTCGGCTGCCGCGTGGGGCTTCTCGACGCAGACATCTACGGCCCGAGCATCCCGCTCATGATGGGGCTCTTCGGCGCGCGCCCCAGCTCCTCGGACGGCAAGAGCGTCGAGCCGCTCGGGGCATACGGCGTCAAGGTCATCTCCATCGGCTTCTTCGTCGACCCGGACCAGGCGATGATCTGGCGCGGCCCGATGCTGCACGGCGCGCTGGTGCAGCTGCTTCGCGACGTGAGCTGGGGTGAGCTCGACTACCTCATCCTCGATCTGCCCCCGGGCACGGGCGACGTGCAGCTGACCATCGCGCAGCAGGTGTCCGTCTCCGGCGCCGTGGTGGTGACGACTCCGCAGGACGTCGCCCTGTCGGACGCCATCAAGGCAAAGACGATGTTCGACAAGGTCAGCATCCCGGTGCTGGGTTTCGTCGAGAACATGAGCGGCTTCATCTGCCCGCACTGCCGCGCGGAGACGGACATCTTCTCCAAGGGAGGGGCGGAGGCCGCGGCGCGCAAGCTCGCGGTGCCTTTCCTCGGGCGCGTGCCGATCAACCTGGCCGTGCGCACCGGCGGCGACGAGGGCCGCCCGGTGGTCGCCGATCACCCCGAGCTGCCCGAGTCGCAGGCGCTGGTCCGCATCGCGCAGAACGTCGCGGACCGGGTGGCCATCGCGAACCTCCAGGCCGTTCCCCGCGGCCACAAGCCCCTGGTGCAGCTCGGGAAGCGCAATTGAAGGACGTTCCGGCCCAGGGAGGCGGAGCGGTGAAGGACGAGGAGCCGCCGGAGGAGGCCAAGGGGTTCGTCCCCGACATCGTCCGCCGGGCGGTGCTCACCGGCGTGGGCGCGCTCTTCATGACGGAAGAGGGCATCCGCAACCTGGTCGGCGAGATGAAGCTTCCCAAGGACGCGCTGGCGTTCCTGGTCGCGCAGGCAGACAAGACGCGCGGCGAGGTGACGCGGATCGTGACCCAGGAAGTGCGCCGCTTCCTCGAGAGCGAGACCCTGCGCCGCGAGATCTGGAAGCTGCTCACCAGCGTCACGCTCGAGGTGAACGCGACGGTCCAGCTCAAGCCCAGCGGCGAGCCGCACATCCGCGCGAAAGTGAAGCCGCGCAAGAAGGACGAGAAGGAAGACGAGGGCGCGTGATCGTCCCCCGCGAGCGCGGCGGGCTCCTGTTGCGGCTGGGTTTCCTGGTGCTCCTCGGCGGCGGTCTGGTCCTCTGGTCCGAGCTGCGCCGCCCGCGCGATCTCGCGCTCGACGTCGACCTCACCGGAGCACTGCCCGGCGACATCGCGGAGGTCGATGTCACCGTGCTCCGCGAAGGCCACGCCCTCGTGCGCTTCGAGCAGCGCTACGGCGCGGCAGGCGCCCCGGCGACGCTGCACATCATCGCGCGCTCGCCCCCGGGGGCCGCCGACGTCGTCGTCATGCTCGTCGACGCGCAGGGCAAAGCGCGACGGATCCGTGCGACGGTGGAGCTGCGGAAGGACGCGCCTGCCGTCGTCAGGCTGCAGTGATCTCAAGTACGCGGCGGCACCGGGGCGGGCGTCGTCTCGGGCAGGTTCTTCACGTCGGCGAGCGGCAAGGTGAAGGAGAAGGTGGAGCCCTTTCCCACCGTGCTCTGCACGCTGACCTCGCCGCCATGCGCCTCGACGATCGACTTCACGATGTTGAGCCCGAGACCGAGGCCGGCGCCGCGCGCGGCTTTGGCGTCCTTGACGTCGCCGACCTGGTAGAGGCGGTCGAAGATCTTCTCCAGGTGCTCGGGCGCGATGCCGGTGCCGTTGTCGTGCACCGAGACGAGCAGGAAGCCGGGCTTGGGCTCGGCCGAGACGACGATGCGGCCGCCGTCGCGCAGATGCTTCTCGGCGTTGGCGATGAGATTGGTGAGCACCTGCAGGACGCGGTCGCGATCTCCCAGCACCGGCGGCGTGCTCCGCGCCACCCGCTGGCGGACGCTGACCCGCCGCTCGAGGAACCGCGGCGCGAATCCAGCGACGGCTTGCGAGACCGCCTCCTTGATGGAGAACGGCCGCAGCGTCATCGAGTCGCGCGTCAGCTCGAAGCGCGAGAAGTCGAGCAGCTCCTCGATGAACCCGCGCAAGCGCCGGCCGGAGTTGCGCATGATCTGCAGGCATTGCCGGTGCCGCTCGGAGATCGGCCCCAGCTTGTCGCCCAGGAGGAGGTCGGTGTAGCCGAGGATGGTGACGAGCGGCGAGCGCAGCTCGTGCGAGACGTTGGCGAGGAAGTTGTCCTTGCGCCGGTCGGCCTCGCGCAGCCGCTCGTTCGCGTCGCGCAACGCGCGCGTCCGCTCCTCGACGGCGCGGTCGATGACCTGCGCCTGCTCGCGGACCTTCTCGCGCATGCGGGCGCGCTCCAGCGCCAGCGACGCCTGCAAGGAGAACGCGCTGAGGGCGCCCAGGTCGGGCTCTCCGTCGTGCTGCGGCCAGGCGATGAGGATCCCCAGCGCCGCGTCCGCCGCGCCTCGCAGCGGCAGCGCCAGGACGTCGTGGGCGCCCAGCGCGTCGATGAGCTTCTCGCGGACGCTGCGAGGCGCGCGCCGGCCGAGCAGCGCGCGCAAGAGCGGCCCCGGGCGGACGTCGATCACCGGCTCCGGCGAGGACAGGAGCGATGCCATCAGCGGCGAGCGGGCCGGATCGACGGGGAAGGCGCGCAGCTCGCTCATCCGCTTGAATCCGAGCAGCTCCAGCGCCTTGCTCGCGGCTGGACCGCGCAGGGAGAGGTTGGCGATGATCAGCCCCCGCGGCTCGGCGAGGAGCAGCGCGCTCTCGAAGCCCAGCTTGCGCAGCTCCTCGCCGACGACGCGGATCACGTCGGGCATCTCCGTCTCGCGCCGCAGGCGGGCCGCCGCCGCGGCGAGCGCCGCCTGGTGCTGCCGCGCTCCCGCGAGATCGCGCAGCGCCCGCAGGCGCTCCCGCTCCTGACCGAGCTGCGCCGCGGCCTCGTGTCCCAGACCGCGCAGCGCGCGCAAGAGCGAGCGCCGCGGCTCGCGGTCCATCCACAGCCGGAGAGCGCCGGCGCGCTCGCCGTCCAGGAGCAGCGGGACGTCCGCGCACCACAGCTCGACGGGCGCGATCTTCGAGCCGACCTCGAGCGTCTCGGACACGTCCGCGCCGACGCGCGAGAGCCGCAGCGACTTTTCGTCGGTCCCGTCGGGGAGCGGCGCGCGGTCGGCCAGCTCGCGCAGCCGCTTCGCCGTCAGCTCGCGCCGCGCCTTGCCGGCGGCGAGCGTCCCGCCCAGCGCGGCGAGGCCGAGATCGTCGCCGGTCTCGCCCAGCAGATCGCGCCGGACGCGAAGCTCGGCGAGCAAGGCGCCGCAAATCGCCGCCGCGTCGTCGACGATTCCCTGGAACATTCGCGTTTCCACGCCCCGAGGAGCGTACAGGAGCGGACGCGGACGGTGGTAGTGGTGCGCGCCGCCGATTGACTCCCAGCGACCGGGATCTAGACTCGCCGGTCCTTTTCACGAGGGGAGCGGCGCCGTGGACGTGAAGACTCTTGCGGTGGTGGGCGCGGGGCAGATGGGTGCGGGGATCGCGCAAGTGGCGGCGCAGAGCGGCGTCTCCGTCGTCCTCGTCGACGTCAACCCGGACCTCGTCCAGAAGGGGCTGTCGGGCATCCGCGCGCAGCTCGATCGCGCGGTCAGCAAGGGAAAGCTGAAGGCCGACGAGGCGCAGGCGACGGTCGCGCGCATCAAGGGAGGCGGGTCGGCCCAGGATGCGGCGCAGGCGGACTTCGCCGTCGAGGCGGTGACGGAGAACGAGGCGGTGAAGAAGAAGGTCTTCCAGGACCTCGCCCGCGCGCTGCGGCCCGACGCGGTCCTGGCGACCAACACGTCGTCCATCCCCATCACCCGCATCGCGGCCAGCGTGGACCGTCCCGAGCGCGTCATCGGCATGCACTTCATGAACCCCGTGCCCGTCATGCAACTCGTCGAGATCATCCGCGGCGCGCAGACCAGCGACGCGACCTATGCGGCGACGCGCGCCCTGGCGGAGAAAATGGGCAAGACGACGGTGCTGTCGAAGGACATGCCCGGGTTCATCGTGAACCGGATCCTCATCCCGATGCTGAACGAGGCCTGCTTCGCGCTGCAAGAAGGGCTTGCCTCGGCCGAGGACATCGACACGGCGATGAAGCTGGGCACCAACGTGCCGATGGGCCCGCTCACGCTGGCGGACTTCATCGGGCTCGACACCTGCCTGTCCATCGCCGAGGTCCTGCACAAGGGGCTGGGCGACGACAAGTACCGGCCCGCGCCGCTCCTGCGGCAGTACGTCGACGCCGGGTGGCTGGGAAAGAAGACCAAGCGCGGGTTCTACGCGTACTGAGGCAACCGATGGCTTACGAGAACATCCAGATGTCGCGCGAGGGCGCGATCGCGACCATCACCGTGAACCGCCCGAAGGCGCTCAACGCCTTGAACAGCGCCACGCTGCGCGAGCTGCTGCAGGCCGTGCGCGATGCGGCGGACACGAGCCGCGCGGTGATCCTCACCGGCGCGGGCGACCGGGCGTTCGTCGCCGGCGCCGACATCTCCGAGATGGCGCCGATGACGCCGTGGAGCGCGCGCGAGTTCAGCGAGCTCGGTCATCTGTTGACGGCGATGCTGGAGGACATCCCCTGCGCGACCATCGCCGCGGTGAACGGCTACGCGTTGGGCGGCGGGCTCGAGCTGGCCGTCGCCTGCGACATGATCTACGCGAGCGACAACGCCAAGGTCGGCTTTCCGGAGGTCACGCTCGGCATCACGCCGGGCTTCGGCGGCACCCAGCGCCTGGTGCGACTGGTCGGCAAGCTGCGGGCGAAGGAGATCATCTTCACGGGCGACATGGTCGACGCGAACCAGGCGCTGGAGATCGGCCTGGTCAACGCGGTGCTGCCGCGCGGCGAGCTGATGGCGCACTGCCGCAAGGTGGCGGAGAAGATCGCGACGCGCGGGCCGCTGGCAGTCGCGCGCGCAAAGCGCCTCGTCGAGCGGGGTTACGACATCCCGCTGCGCGCGGCGAACCGCCAGGAAGCGGAGACGTTCGCGCTCCTCTTCGACACGCAAGATCGCGCCGAGGGGATGCGCGCGTTCCTCGAAAAGCGCCCAGCCAAGTTCGTGGGGAAGTAAGATGGCGCGATGGACTTCGCCCTCACCGACGAGCAAGAGCGGCTGATCGAGACCGCCCGCAAGTTCACGCGCGAGCGCATCGTCCCCGTCGCGCAGAAGCTCGACGAGCATGGGACGTTCCCCAGCGACATCTGCAAGGAAGGCTGGGAGCTCGGCTTGATGAACGCCGAAGTTCCCACCGAATACGGCGGCCTCGGGCTCTCCTGTCTCGACCACGTCCTGATGATGGAAGAGATCAACTACGGCTGCGCCGGCGTCGGGACGACGCTCGCCGGGAACAATCTGGCGGCGATGCCGCTCATCCTGGCGGGCACCGAAGAGCAGAAGAAGAAGTTCCTCGGCATGCTGACCGAGGCGCCGATCTTCGCCGCCTACGCCTGCAGCGAGCCCGACGCGGGTTCCGACGTGGCCGGAATGCGGACGAGCGCGCGGAAGGTCGGCGACGAATACGTCCTCACCGGGCAGAAGCGGTGGATCACCAACGGCGGGTACGCCAGCTGGTACACGACGTTCGCTCGCATCGGCGAGCCGAAGGACCGGCACAAGGGCATCACCTGCTTCGTCCTCCCCCGCGACACCCCCGGCGTCTCGGTGGGCAAGAAGGAGGACAAGCTGGGGCAGCGCGCATCCAATACGACCGACGTGCTCTTCGAGGACGTCAAGCTGACGCGCGCGAACGTGGTCGGCGCCGAGGGCGAGGGTTTCAAGATCGCGATGAAGACCTTCGACCGGTCGCGGCCCTGGATCGCCGCCGGCGCGACCGGGATCATGCGGCGCGCACTGGACGAGTCCAGGCGCTACGCGCTGGAGCGCAAGGCCTTCGGCCAGCCCATCGCGCAGTTCCAGGCGATCCAGTTCATGCTGGCCGAGATGGCGATGAAGTACGAGGCGACGCGCCTGTTGATGCTCAAGGCGGCGTGGAGCATCGCGCAAGGCAAGCTCGACGCCATCGAGTCGAGCTACGCGAAGGCGTTCGGCGCCGACAGCGCGATGGCGGTCGCCACCGATGCCGTCCAGATCTTCGGCGGGTACGGCTACACCAAGGACTACCCTGTAGAAAAGCTGATGCGCGACGCGAAGCTGCTGCAGATCTACGAGGGGACCTCGCAGATCCAGCGGATGGTGATCGCCCGGAACCTGCTCGCGCAGGGCGGCTGACCCGGCGGCTTTGCCGCGGCGCGATAGCAAAATCCGTCATCGGGCAGTTGACCGACCCCGTTGGCGGAAGCGCGCCACCCGTGTACTATGCCAAATCCCACATCGCCCCGCGCTTTCGCCCTCCGCCCATCCATGCAGATCGATTTGACCGAAGAGCAAAAGCTGCTGCGCGACACTTGCCGCGACTTCGCGGACAAGGAGTTGCGCCCGCACGCGAAGCGGTGGGACCGCGAGCACCGCTATCCGGCCGACGCTGTCAAGAAGGCGTTCGAGCTGGGCCTCGCGGGCGTCGCCGTACCGTCCGAGTGGGGCGGCGCAGGGATGGACAACGTCGCCTACGCGCTCGCGATCGAGGAGATCTCCCGCGGCTGCGCCTCGGTGGGCGTCACCCTCAGCGTGAACAACTCCCTCTACTGCGATCCGGTGATGAAGTACGGCACCGATGCGCAGAAGGAGCGCTGGCTGAAGCCCTTCGCCAGCGGAGAAAAGCTGGGTTGCTTCGGCCTCACCGAGCCGCAGGCGGGCAGCGACGCCGCCGAGCAGCGCACGACCGCCGTCAAGAAGGGTGACCGTTACGTCATCAACGGCACGAAGAACTGGATCACGAACGGGCCGGTCGCGGACGCGATCGTGCTGTTCACGATGACGGACCTGTCGAAGGGCACCAAGGGCATCACCGGGTTCGTGGTCGACACGTCGACGCCGGGGTTCATCCGCCAGAAGCCCGACGAGAAGCTGGGCATCTGCGCGAGCCCCTCCTGCACGATCTTCTTCGAGAACATGGAAGTTCCCGCCTCGCAGCGGCTCGGCGCCGAGGGCGACGGATTCAAGATCGCCATGAGCACGCTCGACGGCGGCCGGATCGGCATCGCCGCCCAGGCGATCGGCATCGCGCGCGCCGCCTTCGAGGAAGCGCGCGACTACTCCAAGGTGCGCAAGACGTTCGACGTGCCGATCGCGCAGCACCAGGCCATCCAGTTCATGCTCGCCGACATGGCCACCGAGCTCGAGGCGGCGCGGCTCCTCACACTGCGCGCGGCAAGCCTGAAGGACCGCGGCGTCCGCCACACGCGCGAGTCGAGCATGGCGAAGCTGTTCGCGTCGGAGGCCGCGAATCGCGTCGCCGACAAGGCGGTTCAGATCCACGGCGGGATGGGCTACTCGAAGGAGCTCGACGTCGAGCGGCACTTCCGCGACGCGCGCATCACCGAGATCTACGAGGGGACCAGCGAGATCCAGCGCCTGGTCATCTCCAATGCTTTGTTGAAGTAAGCCAGGTCAGGCCACGGGGGTGGGGGACATGGCCGTGCAGGGCGCAGCACCAAGGGAAGACCGACCGCAAGCCGCGGAGCTGGTCGAGCGACTGACGCCGCGGCAGGCGTTCTGCGCGCCGCTTCTCTCCGCGCTGCTGTTCGGCGGCGGCAGCGCGGGGATCTCCGACATCTACGTGCACATCCGCGACATCGTCCCGCTCTCGGGGCGCGACTGGGAATCGAACCCGCTCGAGCGCCGGCTGGCGCGCTGGCACACCTCGCTCGCGCGCGCCATCAACGACTTCGTGCGCGTCGGCGTCCTGCGCGAGGAGGGCCACGCGCGCTGGTCGCTGACCGACAAGGGCCTCGCGGTGGCGCGCGAGTTCGGCCTCATCTCGCGGGATGGCGTGCTGATCGACCGCGCGCTGTTGCGCAAGCAGCTCGTCGAGCTGGCGCTCGAGTTCGAGAAGATGTACCGCGTCGTCTCCCGGCCGGGTCCGCTCCCGCCGGCGGCCGTCGCGATGGAGAAATAGCGCGCCCGGCTGAAAGCGACGTTTCTCGCTTCGGGCGCGGGGCCCGCGCTGTTACTGTCCGCCTCGCATGTTCGAGCCGGACGAGCACCAGCGCCTCGTGCAGGAGACCGCCCGCAAGTACGCGCAGGAATCGCTTGCGCCCATCGCCGCGCAGCTCGACCGCGAAGGCCGCTTCCCCGCCGAGCAGCTCCGCGAGCTGGCCGACCTGGGAATGATGGGCGTCAACGTGCCGGACGAGTACGGCGGCGCGAGCGCCGGCGCGGTCGCCTACGCGCTGGCCATGATGGAGATCGCGCAGGGATGCGCCTCGACCGCCGTCGCCATGGCCGTCACGAACATGGTGGCCGAGACGATCGTGAGGTTCGGCACCCCCGAGCAGCGCAAGCGGTACGTCCCGGAGCTGACCAGCGGGCGTTTCCTGGCTGGGAGCTTCGGGCTGTCGGAGCCGTCCGGCGGATCGGACGCGGCCGCGCTGCGGACGTCGGCCGTGCGCGACGGCAGCGGCTGGGTGCTGAACGGCGAGAAGCAATGGATCACCTCCGGCGACCGCGCCGGCGTGATCATCGTCTGGGCGCGTACGCAGGCCGGCGCCGGCTCACGCGGCATCTCGGCCTTCCTGGTGGAGGGAGGCCAGCGTGGGCTGCGCGTCGGCAAGCACGAGGACAAGATGGGCCTGCGCGCCTCTACCACCGTGTCGCTCGCCTTCGAGGACATGCGCCTCCGGCGAGATCAGCTCCTCCGCGAGGAGGGACACGGCTTCGGGATCGCCATGGCCGCGCTCGACGGCGGGCGCATCGGCATCGCTTCGCAGGCGGTGGGGATCGCGACGGCGGCGCTGCGCGCCTCGGTCAGGTACGCGAAGGAGCGCCGCGCATTCGGACAGCCGATCGGCGACTTCCAGGCGATCCGGTTCATGCTGGCCGACTGCGACACGCAGATCGAGGCGTCGCGGCTGCTGGCGCTGCACGCGGCTCGACTCAAGGAAGCCGGCCGGCCGTTCTCGCGGGAGGGATCGATGGCGAAGCTGTTCGCCACCGAGACCGCGAACCGCGTCTGCGACGTCGCGGTGCAGGTGCACGGCGGATACGGCTACATCGACGAGTTCCCCGTCGAGCGGCACTACCGCGACGTGCGCGCCAGCACCTTGTACGAGGGCACGAGCGAGGTGCAGCGGCTGGTGATCTCCCGCGAGCTGCTCAAGGACTGACCTGCGCCGGCGCCTCGCGGCGCTCGAGCATCCGCGGCGGCGCGATCGCGAGCACCGCCAGCCAGACGCATTCGAAGAGCAACACCCACCGTCCCCACAGGGACGATCCGTCGTGGGTGCAGAGGAGGAGCAAGCCGTAGCAGAGCGCGAGCGGCGCCGCGGCGGCGGGGGCCACGCGCAGCGTCAGCCAGGCGGCAGGAAACAGCAGCATCAGGGGACAGCGCCGCGGAGCAGGAGAGCCACGACGCGAAGGCCCTGCGCTTGCCCGCGGCGAGCAACGCGAAAGGAACGAGCAGCATGCCCTGCGGTTTCAGCGCGACGACGGTGAGCACCGCGCCGGCGGCGGTTTCGCGGCCGCGCTCGAGCAGGAGCACGGAGACCGCCAGGGCGCCCATCTGCAGCGCCAGCACCTGGCCCATGCCCAGTCCCAGCGCCACGGGGTAGGGCACGATCGCGAGCGCCAGGTGGGCGGCTCGCGTGAGCGTGTTTCCGGGAGCGAGTCCGAAGGCGGACAATCCGAACGAGGCGCACAGGATCCACTCCCACAGCCAGAAGCCCTGCTGCAGCGGGAAGAGCGTGAACGGAACCAGCAGCAAGGACAGCGCGGGCGTGTACACGTTCGGAAACCACCACAGATCGGGAAGAATGCTGCGGTGGATCGCGCGCTGGATCTCGAGGTCGTAGAGGTGGTGCCAACCGGCGCGCAGCCCTTGCAGCGCCGACGCGTAATAGAGCGTGTAGTCCACCTGGTTCATCGGCGGCCGCGGCCAACCGAGGCATTGCCAAAGGGTGCGGCTGGCGGGGATCGCTGCGGCGGCAAGAACGATGCCGGGCGCGGCCCATCTCCACGTGCGCATGTCTGGTTCTACCGCAACGCAGGTGGCCCGACGGCCGACACTTGCGGCGCCACTTTGTGAGCGCGCGCGCGATGCGCATGCTATCTGCCGGGCATGGCCGAGAAGAAAGATCAGGACGCCATCGACCGCCTGCGCCGGGAAAAAGACGCCTGGCGGCAGACGGACATGGCGACCTCGATCGTGAAAAGTCCGTTGCGGCGCCCGGAGTTCCACACCGATTCCGGGATCCCCATCCCCGCCATCCTGACGCCGGCCGACGTCGGGTCCCCCAGCGCGGCGGACGTCGAAAAATACGAGCGCGATCTGGGTTTTCCCGGACACTTCCCCTACACGCGCGGTCCGCAGGCGACCATGTACCGGGGCCGGCTGTGGACGATGCGTCAGTTCGCGGGATTCGGGTCGCCCGAGGACACCAACGAGCGCTTCAAGTACCTGCTCGAGCACGGCATGACCGGGCTTTCCACCGCCTTCGACATGCCGGCGCTGATGGGCTACGACGCCGACCACCCCATGTCGCGCGGCGAAGTGGGGAAGGAAGGGGTCGCGGTCAGCACGCTGAAGGACTTCGAGATCCTCTACAGCGGCATCCCGCTCGACCGCGTCACCACCAGCATGACCATCAACGCGAGCGCCATCTTCGCGCTCTGTTGCTACGTCGCGGTGGGCGAGAAGCAGGGCGTCCCGCAGCACAAGCTGGGCGGGACCATCCAGAACGACGTGCTCAAGGAGTACATCGCGCAGAAGGAGTGGGTGGTCGGGCCGCGCCCGGCGACGCGCATCGTCGTGGACATGATCGAGTACACGGCGAAGCACATGCCCAAGTGGCACCCGGTCTCCATCAGCGGCTACCACATCCGGGAGGCCGGGGCGACCGCGGTACAGGAGATGGCGTTCACGCTCGCCGACGGGTTCGGCTACGTCGAGGAATGCATCAAGCGCGGCCTGGACGTGGACGATGTCGCGCAGCGCCTCAGCTTCTTCTGGGACGTGCACAACGACTTCTTCGAGGAGATCGCCA
>Ga0114129_10005211_pt1 | contig 18321 bp, 12 predicted proteins | sample RhiMetdeltSRZDD1_FD_80071 | JGI IMG/M metagenome (GOLD analysis project Ga0114129, IMG submission 80071) | Populus rhizosphere microbial communities from Tennessee, USA - Rhizosphere MetaG P. deltoides SRZDD1 (version 2) (version 2) | ecosystem: Host-associated > Plants > Roots > Rhizosphere >...
CAGTGTCTTAAAGGCGAGGCGTATCCATTTTTTACCCTCCCGCCCATCGCCTGTCGGAACAGGCGTTTTCCCAGGCCGTACGTTGAGCCTCTAAGCGATGCAAGAACGCAGCTTGGTGCAAGGTGCGTCTCGGTGCACCGCGGCTGAGCGGGTGAGAAAGTCGACTTTTTCAAGACCCTGCTAGTGGTTGCAGCCAATTCTGACCGTCCATTACAATGGCGTCCGTGATGACGACTGGCAGCGCCAAAGATCCGAAGCAGCATCCTGTCCTGCGCAATCTGCAGTTCTCTCCCATTAAAGAGGGAGAGGAGCAGTATGTCGTGCTGTGGGACCCCAGTGGGCTGAGCAAAGAAAAATTGGTCCTGCCGCTCAATTACTTTTTCATCCTTCAACATTTCGACGGCGAGCATTCCCTGCAAGAGATCGGAGCGCTCTATCTGAAACGGTTCGGCGAGTTTCTCATGCCGAACAAAGTGGAGCAGTTAGTTGCTGACCTCGATGCCAAGCTGTTCCTCGAAGGAGATCGAGCCGACGCGGCCAAGCAGGAGGCTCGAAATACCTATCGACAGGCAATGCTTCGTCCGGCCGCTTTTGCCGGTAAGAGCTATGAAGCCGACGGCGCCAAGCTCAAAAAACAGATCGATGGATTTTTTGCTTCGAAGGAAGGGCCGGAATTTAAACCGTCGGAGAACAAAGGCAAGTTGATCAAGGGCCTGGTCGCCCCAACCTACGATCTCAAACAGGCCGGTCCCATCTACGCCTGGGCGTACAAGGAACTGCAGGAAGCTGAGCAGCCGGATGTCTATGTGATTGTTGGAACGGCCCACGCAGGGCTTGAAAATCTGTTCGCTGTTACGGACAAAGATTTTGAAACGCCGTTGGGGGTGGTATCGGCTGATCGGCCCATCCTGGATCGGCTCAGGTCGCTCGTGCCGGAATTCTTTGAAGAAGATACGGCCCATCAATCGGAGCATGCGATCGAGTTTCAACTGCCCTTTCTCCAAACCAATACCGGGTCAGCCAAGCCCTTTACCATCGTACCGGTTTTGTCGTCTTTCTCCGCGATGAGCCTCACGGATCCTGCTGTTCGTGCTGCCGTCGATCGATTTCTCGCCGCGCTGCGCGAGGCGATGGCAGCTTCAGGAAAGACAGTCTGTGTGATCGCTGGAGGGGAGTTGGCCCATCTGGGTATGCGCTACGGAGACAGCGCCCAGCCGACCGATTTCTCGTTCCATCGTTCGATGCAATACGATTTGGAAATGCTGAAGCACGTTGAAGAGCTCAAGCCCGAGGAATTCGCTCATTATATCCAGAAGGAAAAAGATCAGCGCCGCATCTCGGGCTTCTCACCGATTTATAGCTTGCTCCGGCTGATACCAGCCGAGAAGGGACAGGTCCTGCGCTACGACCGCGGAATTACGGATCAGTACAACTCGACGGTGACCTATGCCAGCATGTCCTTCTTCTAGCAGAACGGTGAAAACGATCGCCGGTTACGTTCTCGCATCGCTCAGACCCCTCGACGTACCCAATAGCGTACGACTCGGCCCTTCGCTCGCTGCGGCCTCGTTGGATGACCTGTTTGAGCAGCCTGTTTCGGCTGGATTCAGTTATCTGACTCGCCTTTGCGCTTGCTGCGGCCTTGTCGGCAATCGTTTTGACCGTCCAGCGAGAAGGATCGTTCCTATGTCCCAAAAGGGAGTAACCTGGTCGATCTCCCACTGCGCGCATGCACCGAGCACCGCCTATGATGTGACAATTCGATAAGTCTTGTGTGCGCGGTGCGCGAGCACAGGAGATTGACCAGGTCACTCCCCCATCTATTCTTTCACCGTCACGGTTATCGGAATCGGCTCGAGGGGATTATTGAATTCGTCGCGAGAAACGGCGGAAATCTTGTCGACCACCTCCATGCCACGAAACACTTCCCCAAAGACACTATAGGTCCGATCCAATCCGCTGTTGTCCGCCAGGCACACGAAAAACTGCGAGCCATTGTCGTTAAAATCACGGGTGCTGGTGCCGTCCCGGGGTGTCTTCGCCATGGAGACGGCTCCGCGCTTGTGCGGCCGATCGCTCAACTCCGGATTCAACCAGTAACCGGGACCGCCGGATCCGTGCCTGAGTCGATCAGGAGTCTTGCTCAAGGGATCGCCCCCCTGAATGATGAAGCCGGGCACGACTCGGTGAAACGTCGTCCCGTCGTAAAAGCCCATTTTTGCCAGGTTGATGAAGTTTTCCACGTGGCGTGGGGCTGCGTCCGGATAGAAGCGAATTTTGATTTCCCCGAACTTTGTGGTAATCGTCGCGCGCGGATCGATCTTTTTAAATTCCATTGTCATGGTTGCAGAATGTAACAGGGGTATACTTCAGGCGGCAAGAGGGAGCCTTTCTCCCGGCTTGATCCAGAGCCACAGAATTGCACCAACAAGTGCGATGCCCCCCGCTACGGCGAGCGATGTAGGCCAGCCCCACCGTGACGCAATCCACGGTGTGAGAGCCGCTGAGATCGTTCCACCTATGTTGGCGCCTGTATTCATCACGCCCGAGAGAGTTCCCGCATGCGTTTCTGAGAGATCCGTCGTGGAGGCCCAGTAAGCACCGACGGTGAAGTAGAGACAACCTGCGCCGAGCGACAGGCTTGTGATGGCCATCGATGGAGAGTCGACAAAACCGCCGATCGCAATGGCGGCACCGGCCAAAGCCATGCCTGCGATGCCTGTCATGGCTCGACCCACGGTCACGCCATAGCGCGCAAGCAGCCGGTCTGTAACCCAACCGCCGGCAGGACAGCCGATCAACATGGCTAGAAATGGCGTGGAAGCGAAGAGCCCGCCGCGCAGCACATCGAATCCACGCACATTGACGAGATACAGATAAAACCAAGCCAGGTAAAGATAGGCGACGTAGCCGAGACAACTGTAGCTGAGGACCAACCTCCAGATGGTAGGGTTGACGGCGAATGTGCGCCAAGGGGTATGAAGCCGGGAACCGACCGGCTCCTGATAGGCAGCCGGCCCAGATTTTCTTTTCACCCAAGGATGTTCCCATGGATGATTGCGGGCGAACGTCCACCAGAGTATGGTCATCACAATTCCAATGATGGTCGAAAGGTAGAACACGGTCTGCCAGCCCCAATTGACCATGATCCAGGCGGCGATCGGCGGCGTGATAGCAGAGCCAAGCCCGATACCGCCGATCGCGATGCCGATACCGATTCCGCGAGACTCCGGCGGCATCCAGTTGGCGACCGCACGATTGAATGATGGCAGGGCGACGCCTTCTCCCACTCCCAACGTGAATCGTACGATGATGAGGGCACCGGCAATTCCAAAGACGTCTGCCAGAGACGAAGTCGCCGCCATGGCGGTGAATGCCGTGCACAGCGACCACCAGACAAGCGCACCCGTCAGGACTACGCGGACGCCCCATCGATCGGCCAGCCAGCCGCCGGGAATTTGAAACAGGGCATAGCCGGCGCTAAAGGCCGAGAAAATCCAACCCATCTGCTGGTCCGTCAAGCCAAAGGCCGGCATCATGTGACGTGCGGTGACGGAGATGTTCACCCGATCGATGTAGGTGACAACGCTGGTCAGAAACAACAGGGTCAGAATCAGCCAGCGAATGGCGGCGGGTGTGGAAGCTTGTGCGTTCACGTATCGGACGAACAGTGTACGAAGAGGCGGCCAGGATTATAACGGGAGGCAACCATGAGCGCCAGCGTCCATTCGGAAATTTCTCCTGATTCAGCGGGACTTTCTGGATTTTCATGAGGCTGATTCGGTAAGATGCCTCACAGGCCATTGAAAACGTCTTCCAGCTTTGTTCTCGCGACGCTCCATGCTTGACACACAGGAATACAGTGCGCCTCGTTTTCTTGCGGCGGCCCGCCCGCGGCACGGCCCGTCTCGGCCGTTCGGGGGTGAGAATGTTGGAACGTTTTGAACAGACTGTGAAGAACAGCAAGCTTCATCTGGATCCCCGGAGAAACTGAGTGTCCCCAACGCGTGTGGTGGTCGCCCTTATTGCTCTAGTCCTGATCGGCGGCATCACATTTCTCCTGTTCTCCCCAACACTGACCGGCGAAGACTATCTGAAGGACTTCTTCCTTCGGCAACTCGAGCAAACCCTCGGACGGAAGATTGACGTTCACCGCGTCAAGCTCGTGCTCTTTCCCAAAATCCGGTTGGAACTGGCGCAGGTCGTCGTGCACGAGCGGAATTCCGACCAGGTGGTTCTCACGGCCAAAAAGCTCGATCTCGTCCTGCGGCTCTTCCCTCTGCTCCGCAAACAGGTGGCGGGGAAGCGCCTGACGATCGAGGAGCCGATCTTGACCGTGAGGCGAGATCGCGCCGGTCACTGGAATCTGTTGGATCGCGCCCAACCCATCCCGACGACCGACGAAGAGGCCTTAGAGCTGATGAGCCGCGTGTTTTTGATCAAAGAAGCGACGCTCATCAACGGCACCGTCGTTCTGACCGACGAAGCCAGGCCGGACGGCATTCGAACCGTGAAGTTGGAAGCCGTGGAGGCGACCCTAGTCATTCACCTCGAACGCAATCAGGCGGATTTGCGTTTCTCCGCCAACCACCTCGGTACGCAAGGTCCTTCTTCCATCTCGTTGGCCGGCATCATCAAGAAAGGGGAGCCTCAGACGTTATCGGCCGTCGACCCCTCGCAGCCGCCGCTCATATTCCAATTCGACGGGCGCGTCGAAGCGGCGAGTCTGGGTCTCCGGGAGATGGCGGATTTTTTTGGCCCTCGGCCGATTCCTCAGCCTATGCAGGGCATGGTCAACCTGCGGAGCGGTATCCGCGTGATGCGCGGTGTCGCCGGGTACGACGTGGTACTGTCGGATGTCTCGGCCAGCCTTGAGAAACTGGCGGTGGTGGGAAGGGCCAGCCTCTCGGGCCTGCTGACGCCACAACCGACCTTTGCAGTGACCTTTGCGGCGACGCCGATCAAGGTGAGCGAGCTGCTTAAAAAGATCCCCGCCGAATGGTTTCATGCGCAGCTTCCCATCGTAATTCAGGATCGGCAGATCGACGGAAAAGTGGAGGTCGTGTCGGCTACGGTGACGGGATCGTATGCTGAAGGGCCCCAGTTATCGGTCACCGGTGAATTCCACGTGCGCGAAGGGCAGGCGCTCATCGGCGACAACCGCGTGCCGGCCAAAGATCTGGCGGCGGTCGTCTCTGTAGAGACCGGACGCGTCCGGGTGACGAACCTGGCCGGACAATATGGGACGATTCACATGACGGACAGCAAAGGGCAGGTATCATTTCTGGAAGCGGGGCCCTGGCTGGAAATGGAGATTCTCGGCACGATGGCTGCGGCGGATCTTCTTCAGTTTCTCTCCAAGACGGTACATTCCGCTCAACTGTCCAAAATCTTGGCGGCCGCACGGGACGTGGAAGGAACCGCGAATCCCACGTTTCGACTGGTTGGCCCGTTGAATCAGCCTGGTGGAATCACCTTTGCCGGCGGCGAAATCGTCGCTCAGCGCGTCAGCTTGAATCATCCGGCCTTGCCTGAACGGTTGATGGCGGTTCAGGGCCGCTTTGTGCTCGCTGAAGGAGAAACGCAGTTCGACCAGGTGACGGGACATTTAGGAGATCTGGCCGTGCAGGTGCAGGGCGGCATTACGGGGGGAAGCCACAGCGCGTTCCGGGACCTCTTGATTCGCGTCACCGGGGATTCGGTGCACATGACCCAGTTGCTGCCGGCGAAGACGCTTCCGCCAGGACTGGTCGAGGGCAGGGCCAGCGCCGGCGTCGCTTTGACTGGTCCGACGACCGCGCCGCATATGCGAGGCGACGTGGTGTTGACTGAATCGAAAGTCACCTGGCCCGATGTGGTTGAAAAGCCGATCGGCGCCGCAGCGACGATCGGCTTCGAAGGCGATGTGATTGCCAAAGGAGGCGTGACCCTTACGCGGTTGGAGGCCGATGTGCCGCCGCTTCGTATACCGGTGAAGGGAAAGATCCACGTGGGAGATCGGGTGTCCATCGATGCCGCCGTCTCGACCGGCACCGTCTCTTTGTCGGCGGTCCCGGAATGGATCACCAAAGGCGGATTTGAGGCGGGCAACGTCGAGCTGTCGCTCGACGTGAAAGGCAAGGACCTCGATTGGCGTGCGTGGAAGACCAATGGATGGCTGGCTCTGAGTAACGGTCTCATAAACGTCAAGGGCGTAGATGGGCCGGTCCAGGATCTGTACGTGCGCCTTCAACTCGCGCGGGACGCGGCGGAACTGAAGCGATTGTCGTTCCGCATCTTGGACAGTGACGTCGTGCTCGAGGCCTTGATCAGGAACTGGGCGACGAAGCCCGCCATCTCGGCCAAACTGGAATCGAACCAGATGGACATCGACTTGCTCATTCCCAAAGGCGAGCGGTCTCCGATCCGCGAGTTTCTGGAAACGCTCGCGGCGACGAGCAAGGTCAGCGCCAGTGCCTCCATTGCCCGGGGCCGCTACAAGCATCTGAAGTTCGGCGGCCTGTCGGCGCGCATCACCATTCAGGACGGCATCCTGGACGTCGACCGTATCTCGGGACAATCGACGAACGGCGAAATCGCCGGACGGATCGCGGTGCAATTGCCCAGGCACCAGCCGGCCGATGCGGAGGTTTCGGTCCGTGCGACCGGGGTGCTGGTCGGCGACCTGCTCAGACTCGTCGGCCAGAAAGAGGGCGGGATTACCGGAGAGATCCGAATGACCGGGACGATACGCGGCAACGGTCGGAATCCTCACGGCGTGTATCCGACGCTCAACGGAAAAGCCGATCTCCTGATGGAGAACGGACGGATCTTCAAATCCCAGGAACGCACCATTTGGAAAATCATCAGTATTCTCAACCTGCCGGCTGTCCTGCAAGGCAAGGTGGATCTCGAAAAGGAAGGGTTGCCCTACAATAAGATCACTGCCACATTGACCGTGCGCAACGGCTTGTTTGAGACCGAAAACATGATCATCGACAGTCCGATCGTGAAGATTACAGCTGCCGGGAATTACGACTTGCCCACCGATCAGGTCAACATGGTTTGGGCGGTCAGTCCCTTCGGGTCCTATTCGCAGTTCCTCAAGACGATTCCTTTGTTCGGGCGCCTGTTTGCCGGTGAGCGTAAGGGATTCGCGACCGCCATGTTCACCGTCAAAGGCGGCATCGAGGACCCGCAAGTGACGTACTTGCCTATGAAGTCCTTTGCCACAGGAGTCACCGGATTGGCGCAACTAGCCGTGGACGTATTGAAAAATACCGTCATGTTGCCCATCGATCTGATGACGCCGGACGAAGAGAAGGCCATGGAAAGGGATCTCATTCCGGCGCCGGAGCCGGTTCCATCCGCGCCTTGACCCACCCTGGACCCCGTGCTAGATTCCGCCAAGACGCGAAGAATCCGCCCGCGTAGCATTTTAGATTTATGTCCCGATCCCTATCCCAGTCTCATAAAGCCATCCTCTTTATCGCAGCCAGCGAAACCGACGCCAACCTGTATTACGCGACGAAGTTCATCGCGCCTGACCCCTTCATTTATTTAGAAATCAAAGGGGAGCGGATCTTGATTATGAACGATCTGGAGGTGGACCGCGCCAAGAGCCAGGCCTCCGTCGATCGCGTCTTGTCCTATTCGGACATCGAGCGGCGGGCGAGAGATCAAGGCGCCGCTTCTCCCGCAAGCGTCGATATTGTCCATGTGGTTCTTCGTGAGGCCAGGATCAAGCAAGTGCTGGTGCCAGGAAACTTTCCGTTCACTCATGCGAGCCGGCTTCAGGAACTCGGGTACCAGGTCCATGCGAAGCCCGACCCATTTTATGAACAGCGTGTGGTGAAAACGGCCGAAGAAGTCCGGCATATCGAGGCTGCACAGCGTGCGACGGAGGAGGCTGTCGCCGCCGCCCATGAGGTCCTACGCCAGGCCACGATTAAAAACGATGCGTTGTGGTTCGACGGAGCGGTCCTGACGTCGGAGCGGATCAAGAAACTTATCAACGTGAAGTTGATGGAATCCGATTGCGTCGCTCAACACACGATCGTGGCGGGTGGCGAGCAGGCCTGCGATCCCCACCATGAAGGCAGCGGTCCGTTACCCGCCCACCGCAGCATCATCTTCGACGTCTTTCCTCGTTCCGCGACCACGCGCTACTTCGCCGATATGTCGCGGACGGTGGTTCGAGGAGCGCCCGGTCCGGAACTCGTCAAGCTGTATCGGATCGTGAAAGATGCACAGGAAGAGGCCATCACCAAAATCAAAGATGGTGCGGACGGGATGAAGATTCATCGCGGCATTTGCGATCGGTTTGAAAAAGCCGGATACAAGACCGGTTTGGTGAACGGCCGAATGCAGGGCTACTTCCATGGGACGGGGCATGGTGTCGGGCTGGATATTCACGAAGCGCCTCGGATCGGCCGCACGGGGTCGTTGTTGCAGGAAGGCCATGTCGTCACGGTCGAGCCGGGCCTTTACTATCCCGGTCTGGGAGCCGTACGGATCGAGGACATGGTGCTCGTGACGAGAGACGGGTGCCGCAATCTTACTCACCATCCCAAGATCTTCGAACTCGGATAGCGCTTCTTTCCCTGAAACGTTCCCTCTTGTTGCGTCGGGCTCAACGATGCTTTGCCTCCCGTTCGAATCCTGGAAGGATCGCTTTAAAAAATGCGTTTTGAATGAGATTGATGACCACCTGCAAGGTGCTGGTTTGTGGACGTTGAGCCTTTCCGGAAAGGTCGGCCTGCGTGGCCACCTCATTCCGTGGCGTGTTGCTCAATACGCCCATGGCACTCCCGACGGCTCCTTCGTAGATTTTTTGAAGAAGCGCCTTATCCCTGTCCTGTTCCGAATCATATACATCGACATCCTTAAACAACGGCTTGACGTAGCCTGTGATAGCGCCGTTTTTCACCGCCAATTCCGCAAAGAACGAAAAGACGCCCTCGGTCACGTCGAAGTTCGCATAGGATCTCAACAAATCGTTTAGCGACCGCATCTTTGTTTTTACCATCCTCACCCGAAGGTCGAAATCGGGGGACACGGTCTCCGGCCGGAAGGTGGCGCTCACCTGCGTGAGGCCGGACCCCATAAACTTTCCGGTCAGTTTCAAGTAGGCCGTGCCTTCGGAGAATTGGTTGCTGAAGTTCTCCAATTCCATATTGACGTTAGTCATGAACACGCGGTAGTCGGGATGGACCGCTGTGTTCACGAATCCCACCTCGCTCTCTAGCATCTTGGCACGATCGATACGAAGCAACCACTCGGGATGGTTGTTCAGCTTCTTGGCCGCCTTGGCGGCTTCGGCCACTACCTGACTTTCGGATTTGGCCGTGCTCTCCGCATGGACGTAATCGAGATGCACGCCCTGCAAGAAAAGATCCGTCAGCTTCGCTTCCTTCACCAGCGGCGAATATTCCACATGGCCGGCGGCCGATATCGTGCCTTTGCGCAATTGCACGTTGAATCGGCCGGTGACGGGAACCACATCGTCTACGTGGACGTCCTTCAACATGGCATCGACGTTCATGCCAAAGTGGGGCTCGGAGAGAAAATCTGCAGCTCCATCGACGGTCAAACTGCCTGAATCGAAGATCGTGCCGTCGAGATGCACCGTAGATGGGTAAGTCCGCTCTTTGGAGTGGACGTTCCGAATATTTTCGGCGACGAGGTTGAGATGGCTGAAGTGGAGCGGTTTTGATTTCGGATTGTCGGCGTAGATGATGTCCGCGTCGTTGAGAGTGAAGACGTCGATCTTCAACGGATAGACCGCAAGCACAGCTGCCTGCCATCCGCGATTCGACAAGGCCTGATCGTCCCGTGCCTCTTTGGCCGCTTGTGTGTGCGTAATGTGAAGGACGGGGCGGTCTACGTAATGATCGCTCACGAGACGTCCGTGAAGCAGAGCTCGCCAATGAATGCTGGCATGCCATTTCGGAATCTGTGCCACCGCTGGGTCGGGATGGTCATTTTGGATCAAGGTGGAGTCTTCAAAGTCAACGGACAGGCCGATCGGATGAAAACGTAGCCGTCCGATGGACAACCTGTATCCATCGACGTGGCTATTGAATTGGCGTTCCGCATAGATCCGAAGAGGCCCATCCAAAAAGAACAACGCGATCCCAACGACCAGGCAAAGCACCACGATGATGCTGAGCGATCGCCACCATGCCGTCTGCATTATGTGCTCCTCTCAAGAAAGCGGCTTATCCGCCTTGGGGTGGTGTGCTATACCTATCATCAAGGAATCTGTTGCGCCGACGCAATCGACCACGTGTCTTCCATCCATCATGATAGTTAAACATACGAACAGGCATGCTGGAAACAGGGATGGCGCACTCCTATCACTTTCTTGATGAGGTGGCGGTCGCGGACCTTGCGTTCGATGCGATGGGGGACACCCTGGAGGAGTTGTTCCAAGGCGCCACCTGTGCACTGATCGAAACGTTGGCCAATCCGGAGACGGTTCAAGCCACGTGGGAACGAACGATCGAGCGGCAGGACCGGGAGCCCGACTCTCTGCTGTTCGATTGGTTGTCCGACCTGGTCTACTGGAAAGATGCCGCGGGCTTGGTGTTTCGCGAAGCGCCGCTCACGCTCACGGCCAAAGGCGGCGTATGGATGCTCACGGCCCGTATAGTCGGTGCGCCGGTCGATCAGCGTCTACAGGAACTCAGAAACGATGTGAAGGGCATTACCAAACATCTCTACGAACTGGTTCAGGAGGGAAAGAAGTGGAGGGCGAGGGTAGTGCTGGATGTATAGCGGGATGTTGAAAAAGTCCGCCAGCTTCGTTCTCGCTCGCTCAGAAGCTCGACGTACGGCAAAGAGTACGCCTCGCATCTTCGCTCTCTGCGGCCTTGCTGAACGGCCTTTTTGAACATCCTGTGGGAATCAATGGATTGGAGTATGAAACTCAACACCGAGATGAAAGTAAACCGGATCACCGATCAGATCTGGGAAATTCCGGCGTCGGAGAAAGCCGGCATGCTCGTTCCGGCACGGATCTACGCAACGCAAGAGATTCTCCAATCGATGGACCAAGGCGTATTCGATCAGGTGACGAACGTGGCTTGTCTCCCCGGCATTACCCGCTATGCCCTCTGTATGCCGGACGGCCATTGGGGCTACGGCTTTCCCATCGGCGGCGTCGCCGCGTTCGATACGCGCGCTGGAATTATCTCGCCTGGCGGAGTTGGGTACGATATCAACTGTGGCATGCGGTTGATCAGAACGGACCTGACGCTCGACGATGTACAGCCGCGCTTGGAACCGCTCATGACCGAATTGTTCCGGCGGGTGCCGGCTGGAGTCGGAGCCGGAGGATCGGTTCGATTGAATCGACAGTCTTTCGACTCAGTTATGACGAGAGGGGCTCGATGGTGTGTGGAAGAAGGTTATGGTTGGCATCGCGATCTGTCGCATATTGAAGAAGGGGGTTGCATCGACGCGGCCGATCCTTCGAAGGTGACGGATCATGCGGTTGGTCGGGGGATCAATCAGTTGGGCACGTTGGGGTCCGGTAACCATTATCTCGAGGTCCAGACGATCTCGAGCGAGCGGATCTTCGATCATGCCCTTGCGGCCGCGTTGGGTATTACCGGCCATGACCAGATCGTCGTGATGGTCCATTGCGGTTCGCGTGGGTTCGGCCATCAAGTTGCCAGCGATTATCTGAAGGTGTTCGAAAAGGCGATGCGGCGGTACGGTATTTCGGTGAAGGATCAACAGCTGGCCTGTGCGCCGTTTCACTCGCCGGAGGGACAGGACTATTTCGGCGCGATGAATTGCGCTGCGAACACGGCCTTTGCGAATCGGCAAATCATCACTCATCAGGTACGAGAAGCTTTTGCATCGGTGTTCGGGAAGTCGGCGGAGGAATTGGGGATGGAGTTGGTGTATGACGTGGCGCACAATATCGCCAAAGTGGAGCGCTATGCAGAAGGGAATCTGCTGGTGCATCGAAAAGGATCGACAAGAGCCTTCGGCCCCGGTCATCAGGAATTACCGGCGGCGTTCCAACAGACCGGACAGCCGGTCATTTGCGGAGGATCGATGGAAACCGGTTCCTATCTGTTGGTGGGTACGGATCGAGCGGTACAGGAGACGTTCGGCTCCACGATGCATGGGTCGGGACGCACCATGTCTCGGGCGCAGGCCAAGAAAGCAATTAGAGGTGAGCAACTCCAGCAGCAGATGAAGCGCCGCGGCATTCTCGTGAAAGCCGTCTCCATGTCCGGACTCGCGGAGGAAGCCGGCTTCGCCTATAAAGATATTTCGGAAGTGGTCGAGACGGTCGACCGTGCCGGAATCACAAAAAAAGTGGCGGAGCTACGGCCGATTGGCAATATCAAAGGGTAGTTGGGAAGCCGCCAGGCATTCTTCTCGCTCGCTGACCGCGCACACGGGATTAGATCGAATGATAGATAGAGGGCGGTGCTCGGTCAATGCGCGCGGTGAAGTCTGACCAGGCGACTTCCCTGGAAGGCGTATGAAGGATAATGAATGAGATTGGAAGTTGCTGGCCTGACCTATGATTTCAGCCGATACCCGTACAGCAGGGTGATGTTGATACGACGGGAGAGATACTCGTCTTTGAAAGAAATCTCGTCGCTCTCGTGGAACAGATCGGAGTTGAAGACCACGGCCCGGTTCGCGCGGTAAGGAATTCTAATCGCCTCGGCTCCGACCTCTCTCAGCCATGACAAGATCTTCGGTTTGTTCTGATCACTGTTGTAGTCCTTGAAATTCCATTCTCGAGGCGCTTCTTTGTCATACACGACCAGTCCGCCTGCGGCGGGGTTCAGATTCGCCTCGTCCGGCGTGATCCAAAAGTTCACATTGACGGCTGCGGCGTCGGCATGGATGTTCAGCCCGCGGCGCGCGCTGTCCTGCTTGAACGCCCAGGCTTGCGTCAGCCGGTGATTCTTGAAGATGCGCGGAAACTTGAGCCGCAATTCGTCGGCAATCTGAAAAAGCAGAGGGGAAGCGAATCCATCTCCGAGGAAGGCTCCGCTGTACCCATTTTCATAATCCTTCTTCCAGATCGTCGCCTCCCAACAAAACCCGCGGAGCGCGTTCAAAGCCGCATCATTCAACAGTTCATCGATACAGGTCACCTCCGGCTGTTTGGCAAGATAACGGCCTTCGACGTCCTCCACGTCCAGGGTCGGGCTCAACGTGCCCTGTTCGATACGGGAAGGCGGCACGCAATACAGGATGCGGTTGAATGAAGGCGCGATCGGCGTCAGGGTTTCCGATGTGACTGCCAGGCGGTTTCCGGGCGAAGGGTCTTCCATCACCTTCTGCTGCAGCCGCCGAAGCGCGTCCAGATAGGGTTGGTATGTGGAGTCGATAAGACGACGCTCGCATAGGTATTCCATCTGCTGCATGTCGTGTTTGAGGCGCGAGCGATAAATCGCGCTTTCAGCGACGCGGTTCCCATGATCGTGTTTGGCTCTGGCGACTTGCTGGAGGCAGGCGACCGCTTTCTCCTCATCTCCGATCCATGACCAGGCGATACCGAGATTGTACAGCGCCTTCTGATAGCCGGGCATCACGGCGAGGGCTTGTTGAAACGAGGCGATGGCATCACGTAATGTGCCGGCTTCCATCGACGCCAATCCGACATTGTTCAAGGCTTCGACGTGAGTCGGTTTCAGCTCCAGCGCACGGCGAAAGGCGTCGATCGCCGCGTCGGTTCGGCCTTGCTCCTTGAGAGCGACTCCCAGGTTGTTGTGAGTGTCCGCATGGGAGGGATTCAGTGTCAACGCCTGGCGGTAGGCCGCCATCGCTTCCGCCAGATTGCCGCAGTCCCGGAGTGCGTTGCCAAGATTGCCATAGGCCTCGGCGTACTGAGAATCGAGCGCCACGGCCTTTTGGTATGCCGTCACAGCTTCCCCTGTGCGACCGGCTTTCTGAGAGACGACGCCCAGATTGAACCAATAGACGGAGGATGAGGATTGTCGTTCGACGGCGGCTCGGAGGTAGTCGAGAGCTTCTGAGATGCGGTTGAGCCGATAGACGACCAAGCCGAGCAAATGGAGGATATCGGGATGTTGCGGGGAAAGCTCGAGTGCTTGCCGATAGGCGCGTTCGGCTTCGACAAGGCGGCCGGCCTGCTGGTGGGCTCTTCCTTGATCGAGCCAGACTTGGGCTGTGGCTCTGTCAGCCCGATGTCCGATGCCCGCCCGTGCTTCTTGACGGCGCCGCTCCGATCGATTCATGATGCCCGCCGATCAACCTGGCAGGGTAGCTGAAAGTTGGTCCAGGGGTCAAAGGAGGATGGAATGGAGAAGTCGAACTGTTACAGACGTAAACGGAGGGTCATCACGACATGAAAGTCATTCGATTGGCGGACTATCGGCAGTTTAGCCCAGAGAAGATGAAGAAGAACAATATCTTTGAAACTCCTCGATTTTTCTGCGACGTCTATTGTTTCGAACCGGGGCAGGAACAAAAAGGCCATATGCACGGCGAACAGGACAAGGTTTATCTTGTCTTGGAAGGACAAGGGACGTTTCAGGTCGGAGCAGAGAAGCGAGTGTTAGGACCAGGCCAAGGCACGATGGCTCCTGCCGGAGAGGAACATGGGGTGAAAAACCATACAGGCGAGAGGCTGGAGGTACTGGTCTTCGTGGCGCCCAATCCCTAGCAGGCTGTCACTCGTCTTCTCTATTGATCTTCTTCAATCGGCGATCCAGCGCAAAGCGCGTCAGGCCGAGCTGTTTGGCCGCCAGACTCTTGTTATAGTCCGCCAGTCGCAACGTCTCTTCGATGATGCTGTCTTCGATCTCTCCGAGCGTCTGCTTGCCCACCTGCATCTCGACACGAATCACCTGCCCGTCTCCTTGCAAGACCGACGTGACCGTCTGTTTGACCTGATCGCGCAATTCACGCGGCAGATAGCTGGCCGTCAGCGTTCTCCCGGAACAAAAAATCATGGCCCGTTCGATGATGTTCTGAAGCTCCCGAATATTACCGGGATAGCGGTATCGCTCCAACATGGCGCGGGCCTCGGCGTCGATGTCGGTGACTTCCTTCCCGAACTCCTTGCCATAGTGCAGCAGAGCTTTCATGCTGAGGGGAAGAATGTCTTCGGTTCTCTGTCTGAGCGGTGGAAGCTCCAGCGCGACGACGTTGAGCCGGAAAAAGAGGTCTTCGCGAAAGAGTCCGGTGGCGATGTCCTTCTTGAGATCCCGGTTCGTCGCGGCGATCAGACGAAAATCTACGGAAATATCGGTCGTCCCTCCCAGGCGGCGAAACGTCCTTTCTTGTAGCACCCTGAGCAGCTTGGCCTGCATGCTCAGATCGAGATCCCCGATTTCGTCCAAGAACAAGGTACCGCCCTCCGCCCGGTCGAGCAGGCCAAGCTTGCGCTGATGCGCGCCGGTGAAGGCGCCCCGCTCGTAACCGAATAATTCGCTCTCGAACAGGTCTCGCGGGATGGCCGTGCAATTGACGCCGATGAAGGGACCGGACGCCCGGCCGCCGTTGTGATGCAGCACCCGGGCGACGAATTCCTTGCCGGTGCCGGTTTCACCCAGCATGAGCACGGTGCTTTTCGGATTGTGAGCGACCTCCCGAATCTGTCCCAGCATGGCCTTCATGGCGGCGCTGTCGGCAATCAAATGGTCGATCCCATACTCATCCATATCCCGCTCTGTCTGATAGGTCATGCGGCGTCGAAGCGCCAATAGCTCCAGCGCGCGGTCCAGCACCTGTTCCATCCCATCCAGATCCACTGTTTTGATGACGAAGTCATAGGCGCCGAGCTTCATCGCTTCGACGGCGTCCTGGACCGTTCCATAAGCCGTGAGCATAATGACAAGCGCGAAAGGGGCCTTGACCCGGCAGGCTTTCAAGGCCTCCAGACCGGAGAGGCCGGGCATCTTCACATCAAGGAGCATCAGATCGGGGACCTCGTGGTCGAGCGCCTGCAACAGGGCCTCCCCCGATTCGAAGGCCGCCACCCGATGTTGCCGGCGGGAGAGACGCTTCACGAGAGCCGACCGAATCGCCGGCTCATCGTCCGTCACGAAGATCGTGGCGTTCATGCTGCGATTCCTATTTGGTCCGGCGCCGGCCGAAGCGGCATCCACAGTCGTGCCGTAGTGCCGCAGCCCAGCTCACTGGTCAACACGATGTCCCCCCCGTGCGCCTCGGCAATGTTCCGGCAAATAGCCAGTCCCAAGCCGGTTCCATGCTGCTTCCCGATCGTAAAAGACGGTTGGGACACCTGGGCCAGGTCCTTCGGCGCGATACCGGAACCGGTGTCCGAAATTTCGATGAAGACGCCGGCATTGCCGGCGCGCGCCGCTTGTCCTGCTGTAATGCGCAGCTCCCCTCCCGCCGGCATCGCGTCCAGCGAGTTGTGGCACAAGTTGAGCAAGACCTGTTTGATCTGGTCTCGATCCGCATGGGCCGCCAGCGCCGGTGGGCACGATCGAACGACGGCGATCCGATGCGTCTCCAGACGGGTGTCCAACAGCTTCAAGACCTCGTCGACGATCCCGTCCACCGCCCACGTCGTCGGCATCAGATCTCTCGGGCGGGCGTAATCGATGATTTGAGTGACGATGCGGTCCAGCCGGCGTGTCTCATTCAAAATGATGTCGAGGTCCGCGCGTTTCTCGTCGGACGGATCGATCTCATCCCGCAGAAGCGCGGCGGTCGACCCGATGCCGACGAGGGGGTTGCGGATTTCGTGCGCGATGCCCGCAGCGACTTGTCCCAACGTCGCCAAGCGCTCGGCCCGGCTGAGTTGCTGCTGCATGTTGTCGAGCGCGGTGATGTCGATGTTGAACCCCTGATACATCGTGGTCTGTCCCTCTTTGTTGCGGATCGGAATGCGCCGGCTCAGCACTTTCCGGACGGAGCCGTCGCGATGGAGAAAGCGGAACACCGTCTCGTACGGCCGGTCACCGGCGATGGCTTGCGCATATTCCCCCAGCACACGGTCCCGATCCTCCGGATGGATCCATTGCCGAAAGGCATCCGGTGCGCCGGACTCGTCCGGATTCAAACCGGCGAGGACCCGGTTGTATCGATTGCTGAAGGTCACCGTCATGCCCGAGGTGGAAAAAATCCCAAAGGGCGCATGGTCGACGATACTGCGATATTTTTCCTCGGAGGCCGCGAGGTCCTCGTTCAGGGCGCGCAGCTCCGCCTGGTTGTCTTGAACGCTCGCAAGATGCTCCCGCACTTGCCGGCTCATCGCCCCCATTACGCGCGTGAGTTCCCCCAGCTCATCCTGCCGGGACAGCACCGGCATGTCGGCCGGCACGAGGCCGTCCGATGAACGGACCGACTTGGCCAGACCGATCAACGGGCCGGTGATCGAGCGGGCGATGAGCTGCAAGGCGAGCACCATGAGCACGAAGACCAGCGCGATGCCCCACATGACGCGGCCGACCATCGAATTGCGCGAACGGACCATATCGGCCAGCGCGTCGTTGAGTGCCTCCTGCTCAAGCCGGTCGAAGCGTCCCATATGATCGCGAACCGATTGCATGAGGGTCTGGCCGCGGCCTTGCTCGATGTAGTGCAGCGCCTCGGCTGCCTGTCCTTTGTTCACGGATCGGATGAGGCCTTCTTTCTCGTCCATGAGTTGCTTGACCAGACGCTGCACGGTCTGCACCGTTTCGTATTGCGCCTGATGGGGACGAACGAGGCCCAGCAGCGCCTGCTCGACCGAGGGAAGATGCTGATGCGCATTGCGCGACGGAATCAGATAGGCGTCTTGACGGGTCATGACGTAGCCGCGGAAGCCGGTTTCATAGTCGACGATCAACCGCATGTATTCGGCGGCCGCACGCTGGGCTACATAGACTCGATCCAATCGTTCCTCATGCTCGGTCAACGCCTCGAGGCTGCGATAGGTTTCGACGCCCAGCACCAGGAAGGCCGCAAGGGGAATGAGCGCCGTGAGAAGCAGCTTTCTTGCGATCGGAAGGTTGTTGAAAAACCGAACGAATCGTCGACGCATAACCGACAGAATGCTCCTTATTCATCGTAAGGAGAGCAGCAAAGCCATGTCAAACCGGGAAGAACCGATCCGGCTGCGACGCCTCATCGATCGCCGAGGTGCGCTCCCCACGGCGCGACTCCATTTCTGATCATGTGGCCTGCCTCGCCAATACCATCATCAGCAACTTCAAGGCCAGGGTCATCAACTGAAGCCGGAGCCCCTGGACATATCGACTGTTGGCAGATTTGTGTCGAAGAACTGGTGCGGAGCAGCAAGATTAATCAGACGTCGCTGGAAGCGGCTCTGTATGAATTCGATCTGAGCGGCCTGTGCGGATTCGCTCAAGATTTGTTCGTCCA
>Ga0114129_10005212_pt1 | contig 18319 bp, 14 predicted proteins | sample RhiMetdeltSRZDD1_FD_80071 | JGI IMG/M metagenome (GOLD analysis project Ga0114129, IMG submission 80071) | Populus rhizosphere microbial communities from Tennessee, USA - Rhizosphere MetaG P. deltoides SRZDD1 (version 2) (version 2) | ecosystem: Host-associated > Plants > Roots > Rhizosphere >...
AGCTTCAACATCTAATGATAAATATTGTCTGTTTCCCATGTTACTATTTTTGAATGACGGATGATCAAAAAAGTTCGTCCTGACGCCAATTGGACTCACGACAGTAACTTTGATTCCGGATCCATGCAGCTCGTGTGAGAGCGATTCTGAAAAACCCAGTACCGCAAATTTGGATCCGCAGTAAGCGGCCAAACCAGGAATTCCGAAACTTGCAGCCAATGACGCCACATTTACGATATGTCCCCTTCCTGCTGCCAACATAGAACCAAGAAATGCCTTAGTACAATATATCATTCCCAAATAATTCGTGGATGTGATAGCTTCAATCTCTTCCAACGTTTGATCCTGTACCTTTCCGAGAATTCCGATTCCTGCATTATTCACTAGAACATCTATTTTACCGAATTTCTCAAGAACATTTTGAGCCATTGAGTGAACTTGTACTTTGTCAGTTACATCACATTCAAGTATTAAACAATCACAGCGATCTTTGATTTCGGAGGCAACGTCATTCAGACGATCCTTATTTCTAGCAACTATTGCTAATGCTTTTACTCCTCTTTTAGCAAAATCAACTGCAACCTGTCGTCCTATACCTGTTGACGCTCCTGTGATTACAATTGTTTTATCATGGTGCTTGGTGTCTCCTTGTCGTTGTTCTCGTTGTTTACCTGCATATGCCTCGTTCATTTTCTATACCTCTACTCAATAGATCGATCTCTATATTTTCTTATATACAGTGTCATTATCTTAAAGAGAAGGAATTATTCTAAAACATTAACCAAGTAATATTTTGATTTATTTTAGTTTGTATAAAAATTGGTATTATTTACTCGGCCAATTAGAGTTTTCCTTTGAGCCGGATCAAGTTCTATTTGGAGTTTCGTCTTTGCTGTTATTTTTACCCTGCCTTGTATTTGTATTCGTATTCGTATTTGTATTTGTATTTGCATTTGTATTTGCATCTTGGGGATTGTTGGTGTCTTTTAGATTTTCCTTCATCCCAACTACTATGGACCCTTTACCAATTGTTATTTTCATCAAACATATCCACATTATAACTAGAGGAATTTGATATGTCGCTATCCTCCATGCAATCACGACCGATAGCTGCGAATCCTCTAAAATGTCACCAAAATGTGGAATTCCATTAAGATTCGAAATGTAGGCCCATATGCCTAGCTCTGCCAAACCTGATCCACCAATTGTAATAGGCAGAGTAGAAATCGCAGTGGAAGCAGATGTTGCCATGAACGATTCAAGAAGTCCAACTCGTTCATGCACTGCGTTAGCAAGCACCAAAAATGAAACACCCTGAAACAAGAATGCAATAAATGTCATCGCCATTCCTACAGTGAATACCTTTACCGACTTTTTTGACTTAAAGTGCTCTCTGCTCATCTTACACAAATCCCGGAGTGCAATATTGGTTGTATCGATGATGCGTAACGATTTTTCTGTTGAGAGAAATCTCTGGAGTAATTTTTGAGCGAATTTTGGCAATTGTATGTTTCTATTGGCAGAAAGTATTACTACCAAAAACCAAAACACAAACGTCGGGATAGCCACAAGGATAACAATTGTTCCGATAAAAATACCACCGTTATAAATAGCGAGTCCTCCTGCAATGAATGCTAGAATGCTTCCAACGAATACATCAGCTATGATCTCAGTGGTTGCGACCCAGGCAGCTTGGCCGGCAGGAACTCCGTTTTTTGTCAGCCAAGCAATGCGAACTATTTCACCTCCAACATATGAAGGGGTAGTTTGTGTCACAAATTCACCACCGAGGCGAGCAACCATAATCTTGCCCGTCGAACTTAAATGAGGACTAATGAAGTGTTTTATAAAATATCGAAAACGGTATGCCTGAAGAAGAACTCTCACCATTACTGCACAAACTGACAGAACAAAAGGTACAAGACCAACTGAAAAAACATCACTTGGAGTAACTGGAGTGAATGCAAAAAGAAGCATAAAAGGAACTAAGCTTGCAATGACTGCGATTATCCTCCAATTCAAGATCAGTCACTGCATTGATTAGTTACAGGCATATAATAGTTAATAGAAACTAAATATATTCACGCAGTCTATTGAATTTGAATAGTTTTGGATGCGATTTTCATTACTGGAACTGCTGGCTCTGGCAAATCGTCACTTACTTCCAAGATTGTTCAGTGGTACAATGATAACCATGCCTTCGCCATCACCATAAATTTGGACGCAGGTGCAATCAATCTACCGTATACCCCCGACATTGACATACGGAATTATGTTGATATTGAGAAATTGATGACTGAATTTAATTTAGGCCCCAACGGTTCACTCATAATGGCCGCTGACCTTATAGCGACTAGGATAGATGAAGTACAAAAAGAAGTAGACTCGGCTAATCCAGACTATATAGTTCTGGATACGCCAGGTCAGATTGAATTATTTGTTTATCGAACTAGCGGCCCGTACTTTGTTACTAATTTTCAATGTGATAATAAAGTAAATATTTTTACATTAGACGGTACTCTAATTTCTAGTCCAATAAATTATGTAGCTATCGGACTTCTCGCGGCTTCAGTAAGAATGCGACTGAATATACCTCAAATTGACTTGATGACAAAAAAAGATCTCGTTGCCCAAAAGATCCCAGACATAAACAAATGGTCATCTTCGAGAGTAAAACTGGAGGAGGCTATAGAATCTGTCTCTGAAAATGAACATGCTAGTTCTGATCATAAGATTCTGAGCAGAGATATCTTGCGTGCCTTGTACAGACACGGCGTAATTTCTGCTCCCATCTTATATTCCAACATTACCATGGACGGAATTGTCAATCTTACCGGAGCATTATCGAGAATTCTATCGCTTGGAGAACAAGAATATGATTAAGAATATCAAATCCTCAAAAGTAGACGAATCTTGTGAAGCCATTGCTCCCTCTTCAACAGCAAATATAGGTCCTGGCTTTGATGTTTTTGGACTTGCCATAGATTTATTCTACGACAAAGTGCATGTTCGAAAATTAGAAACAAAAACTGGCACGATAAGATTGAATATTTCTAATAATCCAGATCTCAATCCTAAAATACCAACTGATGTAGATTCGAATTCGGCTGGACTGTCAGTTAGGAAGCTATGCACAGATGCAGGAATTGAATATGATATCGAGCTTTCAGTATTCAAAGGTGTTCCCCCAGGATATGGGCTTGGGAGTAGTGCTGCGTCGGCAGTCGCAGCTGTTATCGCTGTAAATCATCTTTTCAAAACCGGATATAGTAAGAATCAACTTGTCGAGTTTGCGGCTGAGGGTGAGTTAGCGAGCGCAGGTACAAGGCATTTTGATAACGTTGCTGCATCTCTACTTGGAGGATTTGTTATTGTAAAGACTTCTCCTCGACTGGAATTAATCAGAATTCAGCCGCCGAAAGATCTGAGTATTATGCTGGTAATACCCGAATTACCTATTCCCAAAAGAAAGACTGAAGTGGCGAGATCTGTACTGCCAAATTTTGTTCCTTTGGCAAACGTCGTGCACAACGTTGCAAGTGCCAGTACTGTCGTCAGCGGATTCTATCAAAAGGACCTGAGATTAATTGCAAATGGTATTGATGATATGATTGTAGAGCCAGCCAGAAAGGGTCTAATTAAGGGTTATGATGCGGTAAAAGGATATGCGATGAGAGAAGGAGCTCTTGCAGTTACAATCAGTGGAGCTGGTCCTTCAATAATTGCACTTGGGGATTCAAACAAAGACAGAAACTCAAAAATTGCAAGTGCTATGGAAAGGGGTTTTCTGGACTCTGGAGTTAACGCAAAGGCATATGTGTGCGCCCCAAGTCTTGGTGCTAATATTGTTTAATTATAAATCACATGGGCCTAATTTTGGCTAGTTTGCGATCCTCATTTATTGAGGACTAGTAAGAAATGCATTTTGAGTAACATTTCTTTCGATTCTGTTACAATATGCTCTTAACTGAGAATTTTTATTCGAACTATTTTCCTTCTTTCTTTTTTCCTTTGTCTAAGAAGGCCGACATCATTTTTTGCCTGTCTTCGTGAGCAAAACACAATGCCCAACCATATATCTCAAGTCGCAATCCAGTTTCAAGATCCGCATCCATTCCTTTGTTGATCAATGTCTTACTAACCTTTACGGCAGTGGAACTATTCTTACTGATTTCTTTCGCGATCGCACTACACTCGGCCATCAGCTTGTTGTTAAGTAACTTCGCAACCAAACCAGCACGCTCTTTTTCCTTTGCTTTATCCAATTCTTGACTTGGCGGCCCAGCAGATAATTCTTCTTCTGAAGTCAAACTCACCACCTTGTTCACTAACCCAATCTCGTAAGCATCCGTGGCCGAAATCATCTTTCCTGTAAATACAAGCTCCTTTGCTTTAGCTGGTCCCACAAGTCTCATTAATCTTTGAGTTCCGCCCCATCCTGGAGGTATCCCTATGGTGACTTCGGGCTGACCCATCTTTGCATTGCTAGATGCTACCCGCATATCACAAACCATTGCCAATTCACAACCGCCGCCTAAAGCAAAACCGTTTACGGCAGCAATAACTGGTTTTTCCAATTTTTCTATCTTGGATAGAACAGATTGAGCGGAGGAAGCATACTTCTCGGCAGTAATAGGATCGATTTTAACCATATATGAAATATCTGCACCTGCGCAGAAAGATCTTTCACCAGCACCAGTAATTATCACGACCTTAATAGCATCATCAGCACCCACATTGTCCATAGCATTCGAGAGATCTGAAATAACCTCAAAGTTCATAGCGTTAAGGGCCTCAGGTCTGTTGATTTTCACAATCGCAGTATTGGCATCTGTTTCAATTTGTATGTACTTCAAATTGGACATAGATTAGGGGCCAACTAACAATCAATTAAATCTTGTCTAGAATGGAATGATCGATGAAGTGACATTCGCTGATTACTTGTTTCTGGCAAATGATCCGAATCCTACAGATAAGCTATGGATGAAAATCAAGCCATGCAAGAACAAGCCAATAGGTAATTAGGGAAAACTTACTACTTCAGACAGACCGGTATTTCAGATGGCGCGCGCTTACTAGAACAGTAACAAAATTTGATTAGTTTGAAATTATGGAGCTTTTTAGGCGCAGAATCATTCTGGGCATTTTTGTAATAGTGACATTAGGATTTACTTGCCTTATGCTCCTGCCATACCGTTTCTAAGATCTACGGCTCGGTGATCGCCAGCCTCTGCCAATGCTGCCTCAGAAGCTGCCTTGTGCATTTCGGACATGGCACACCCCATTTCAGCTTCTGGCTTTCCCCTTCTCATTAGTCCTCTATAGAGACCAGCTTCAAGTGTTTGACCATGGGCCTTCTCCCATTCCTCAACTGGTATACTATACTTCTTTTGAATTCTATCCCTATACCATTCTGGAATGACATTGAAAGCGCAGAATGGAATAATTCTAAGGTCTGGAGTCACGTAGTGAATGTCGCACCTTTGCAATCGTTCCAAGTCTTCATTGTACTTGTCTTGAAAGTGCATCATGCCTAGAAAGAGTGACCTTACATGCCATGACCCGACAGAATCAAAGCTCTGCTTGAGTAGAATGCTGGAGAACATCTTGCCCAAATTCAGGCCATGTGGCTGCTTTTCTCTGTCAACGAACTGATTCAGCTTTCTAACAACTTCCAGAACAGTCCAGTAACGATTTGCGCCTGACCTCAAGTCATCTGTTTTTTCCTCAAAGTACTCCAAGACTCCCTTAAGGTCTACGAAAGATGTAAGAGGGATCAGTTTTTTCGTCTGCACATCTTCAAAAACGTAAGTACCAGCACCACAAGCAAAATGAATAGAAAGTTCGTACTTTGGCTTCTTACTGAATGCTTCAATGACATTTGTCATGGGCATGCAAGATGGGACTGGGAACCAAGCATCTGTTGAAATTTCACCGCTGGTTTGTTCTTCTATCCTTTCGATGCAATCAGGTATAGTTATTCTATACTTCTCTCGCTCCTTCTTAGTCATTCTTCCTGTCAACGAAACTGGTTGGAAATTCACTGCATGCACCACGTCTAGATTTTTCTGTGCGTATCTAATGATCCCACCTAACTCGTGGTCATTAATTGACTTGATTACGGTTGGAACAAAGACTACAGTCATTCCACATTTTCGAGAAGATTCAAGCGTATAAGGCACTTCCCAGTGGTTTTTTGGGTTCGTCCTAGGTGTTACACCATCAAACGAGAGATAAAGGTTGTTCACTCCAGCCTCTCTCACTTGTCGCATGGTCTCTGGGGATAATGCCAATTTTATCCCGTTGGTATTGAGCTGCACGTGATCTACACCTTCTTCTTTCATAATACGAATAAGATCGTAAATATCATCTCGGAGCATTGGTTCGCCACCTGTAATTTGTATAGAGTTTCCGGAAATGGGCTTTTGGGCCTTTAGAGTCTTCATCATTGCTCTTACCTCTTCATGATTTGGCTCGTACAAATACGCACCTTCCAAGCCTTTCTTGACGTAAAAGAAACAGTACCAACATGTCAAATCGCATCTGTTAGTGATTATCATGTTAGCTAGTCCAGAATGTGACAAGTGATTAGTGCACAATCCGCAATTCGTGGGACATGCACATTTGTCAACCATTACGTTTGGCGCATGAGCCCCTTTTCCGTCCATCCAGTACGTGCTAAATTTATTGTACATCTTGTACGATCCAAAGTATAACTCCTCGCATTCGCCATGCGTAGGACAAGTTTTCGTCATGAAAACCTTATTGTCTCTTTCAAAAACTTCAGCATCCAGGATCATGTTACAATCCGGACATATGCTCTGAGTAAATCTTATAGTTCGTTTTGAAGCGCTTGGTTTGATACCACTCGTCATGTTGGATATTTGTATTAATTCCATTAGATACTACCTAATTTATATAAAAAATGCCTGATTTAGTATATAAATATAATGTCATAAATAATACGGTGAATAGGTTGATTTTTTGTCTTGCATCCGAGACGCAATATGCATTATAAATAAGTATATTATCTGCCGCTAGCCAAATTTCTACGAGCCTCATGGACCTGAGCGAGAAAGTTAGAAAAGCCATGGAAGATTTGGGTCTAACGGGATATGAAATCAAGTCGTATATCTGCTTACTTGAAATTGGTCCCGTAACCGCATCTGAATTAAGTAAGAAATCTGGCGTACCCTATTCCAAAATCTACGATGTATTAAATTCGCTTGAGCAAAAAGGATGGATTGAGTCAAACAGCTCTAGGCCCCAAAAATTCTACCCAAAACCGCCTCATACTGCTATAGAGACTACGAAGATGCTCATAGACAACAGACTAAAGACAAGTGAAAACTTGGTGCTAGCTGAACTTTCATCAGTTTACGAAGGAACCGGTATTAAAGAAAGACCAGAAATCTGGGTTGTCCGAGGCCTCTATAATATTGCTACAAAAGTCATGGAAATAATTGAAACCTGTGAAGAAGAATTATTGATAGCTATTCCCGAAATTTCTGAGAATATAGCCAGGACTGTGCAACCCGCATTAAGAATTTTGTCCGAAAAGGGTGTCAAAATTACTGTCTTGGTTTCAGGCATGACAAATTCAGAAATTGTGCGAACAATATCTAGAGTGGCGGAAGTTAGAGTAAAGGATAGCATGTTTGGCGGAGGAGTAATAGGAGATACCAGTCAGGTTATGATACTATTGGGTGACGCTAAGAGTAGATTGGGAAATCCTGAACCGATTGCAATATGGGCTCACCATTCTGGACTGGCTAGATTCGCCAAGGAATACTTTCAATATTTATGGCACGATGCCTCTGCCCCCGGCCAACGCAGTTAATAGTCATTGAATCGTATTTGGAAGAAAATTGAACGAGTCACTGATGACTCCATTTCATTACTGACGCAAGTTTTATTTCCCATTATTAGATGAACCCAATGGACAAACGATGACCTGATTAGCCCTACTGATAAGAGATGAAGTAGATCTTGAGTATGGAGTTTGTCCGCTACTTAGAACCAAAATGCCTGTTGTGAGGAATTAAACATTGTTGTAATATTCGGAATACTTGTACACGTACGATCGAGCTAAGGTGACCGAAATCTGCGTCAGAACCTTGATAAATAACGTAATGCCTGTATAAACAGATTGGTAAGGATAGAAGCCACTTGCTCCCTTGAGAGTTTTAGAAAGTTTATAATTTTCAGCACCTGCAGATCTTTCACGCCTGAATCATACTTCCAAGATTTCGAAGTGTTTCCTGAGCGCGAGCAGGGACCTGGAGCGATATACATAGAGGCTGCAGACAAAGTCACTCTAAAAAAAATAAGGGAAATAACCTTTGTAAATGCCAAGGAAATCCTAGGGATTATTTACTCTTCGAAGAGCGGAAATACTCAATTAAGGTGGCGACAAACTCGAAGAAAATCAGGCAAAGTAAACGGGGATGCATCTCCTAATGCACTGGTAAATTTGGTAGAATCTGGAGTCATTACTCAAGAGTGGGTAGAGGATTACCTGAAGTATTCTCAAGTTCAAAATATTCAAAATAATAAGGTTGAAAAATCTCTGAAAGAGAATATTCAAGGTACAGGCCAAGAGTTCAGTAAGAATGAGTCTTTCCTCCTAGAAAGTAAGAATGAGCGGATTATCTAATTTCTTGATTTGACTTGCCAAATACTAATGAATATGATTCATGATTATTAATGAAGTCAAGGGTTCGGCTGGTAAAGCCCAAATAGTTATTCCTGAAGATGCTGATGATCTCTTCACTCTCAGAAGAATAGTGGAAATTGGAGACAGTGTAATTGCAGATACCACCAGAGTAATTAAGCAAGTCAAAGAGTTTGCTCGTCCCGACAAGGGAGAGCGCATAAAAGTGAAAATTGTGTTAGAAGTACAGCAAGTAGGTCTTGATGGCGCAGTTGGTAGATTGAGAATTGGCGGTACTATACTCAAGGCTGATAATGAATTAGTCTCAAAGGGACAACACCACAATCTGACAGTAAGCGTCGGTGACGTCGTTACTTTAAACAAGAATAGACGCTGGAAGCAAGCTGAATTTGAAATTATCAAGAGATCTACAAGTTCACCATTTGTTCTAGTTGCGATTGACACGCAAGAGGCTGCAGTCGCATTAATAACAGGAACGCACCTGCGAATCCTTCCTAACATCTATTCCGGACAGAGTGGCAAAAGATACGGTAATGTAAAAAAGCACAATAGTAGCATTGAGGTTTTTTTTGAAGAAGTTGCTGGGACTATCAAGACCTTACTTCCGCACGATGTAGGAAACCAAATCATAATCATTTTTGGACCAGGCGAAACTAAGCGGAGATTTCACAATTTTTTGCATACCCGTATCGAAAATGCCGATAGTAATCGGTTAAATATGAAAGTTATTGATGGTGTTGACGTTGCTGGTGAAGACGGGATCCATGTGTCTTTACGTTCTGATGCGCTAAAAGAAGTAATGAAGGATACTAAACTGGGTAATGTAGCGGTAGTCTTAGATAAAATATTTTTTTTGGTGAGTAAGGGTATCCCCAAATTTGCCATGGGAATAAATGAAGTAAGTAAGGCGGCTGAGCTTAAATCAGTAGAATATCTACTATACTCTGATACTCTCTTTCAATCGGCTACAGAGGATCAAGTCATAGCATTGCTAAATAGAGTTGATGCAATTGGAGCCAAGACATATGCAATTGATTCAACTACAGATATAGGACTCAGAGTATCTTCTTTAGGCGGCATAGTGGCACTCTTGAGATTTGCCATTAATTAGTAACAAGTTTTTGTCAATAGTATTGCCTATTCAGCTCGGGGCAGAGTAACCTCGTTCATCCATTCAAGATACCCACCAGTTACTGATTTCATATCCAGTTCGACAATCTCGGGAACATCATACGGATGCAGTCTGATAATCTCTTGGGCAAGTCTAGCTGAATTGTGAGTTGTAGTCTTAAATATGCACAAAAACTCCTTGCCGTCCTCTATTTTTCCTTTCCAAGTATATAATGAGTTTACCCTTAATATATTTGCGCAAGCACATAATTTTTCTTTCAGTAGCTTTTTCACTACTTTGGTAGCAATATCTTTAGACGGAAATGTGGATAATAATATTGAGCCGATGTTTTTAGTGTTGCCCATATTTAATCAAAGTTATACTCGAATTAAATTATTTGCTGGTATGAATAAGTTGAACTTAGCTAATTTGACTTTCCCATTTATCATCTTCTTTATTGAGTAAAGCGATTCATTTCCTGCGCCAAAAGCCTCAAATTGCTTTAGTAGGTAGACGACTCGGCTAGCTTATTGCGAACGTTCCCCAATTGAAGATTTAGAATTATTGCTGTATGAAGCGTTGCCGAAAGATCCGAGTGGAACATCGGGAAAATTATCAGTAACTCTTTGTTCAGCTATTGCATTGGCTTCTGCAAGTATATTGTCAACCTCTTCTCCCGTCCCAGAATTCATAGCAAATCCCACTTCTCCTGCGCTATTGGCATTCATCATGATATCGCCAAATATGTCATTGATCTCCCCCAGTTCAACATCGACATTTGGCATAACGCCATTTAATCCAGTTTTAACACTCGACAGAGTACCTACAGCGGGTTTGAGGGCTGCAATTGCATCACCTAAATTAATAGTGGATTCAAGTCTCATATGTACTTGCTCTAGTGACATTTTTAGTTGTGATATAGTTTTTATTGTTTTTCTAACTTGAGATAATTCATTTGAAAGCATCTTACTTTGTGGGCCCTCATGATGCTGCAATTGAGTAACGATTTGGGTAAAAAGCGATCGATCCTTTGCTTTCAATCTTTCCAATAATGCATCTAATTTGTGTGTTTGAATTCCCAACCTGTTTTTTGCAGATTCCATGGTTGGCTTTAATGGTTTAGGTGAGCGCAAAGTTTCCCTTATTTTACCTGAAGTATCTTTTTTTGTCTCCTTAACCCAATGATTAGTAAAAGTGACCATCAAAATTTCTGTTAGGTTCATCACGTTAAAGTATGCTGTCATAATTGAATAACCTAGTAGTAATATTTTCTAAACAATCTGTTATTGCCTTCTAGTACTTTATTCTATTTTGATAGTGATCCCAGTGAAATGAGAATGATATCAATGGTTACTTCATTGATTGTTTCTAAATTGACCTAGTTTAAGAACAAATCCCAACTTCCCAGTGCCATTGCCATGACATGGGAGTAAATTTTAAACAGCACATGATATTTCATGATTGTGATTTGATCTATCTTTGAATATGGAGAATTGGTGCAAAATAGACGAGGCCATTTATGTTGCTCTTACGGACGAGACATACAGGCAATTCGCAGGCCTACCATATAATGAGAGAGCCCTAAAACGGATATCTTCGATGAACATGCACAATTCGGAGATCTTCGTAGATTTCTTTGATGAACCTCGAATACTCTATTTATCTGCGATTGAAAATATAGCTGAGGCAAAAACCAAGCAATTAGAATTGAAACTTCATAAATTGAGGAGAGAGAAAATAGTTAGTAACTCGAAATACAAGTATAACAATGCTCCAGTCAATTGGAATACCTGGAGACAATTTAATAATATCGAGTACGATCCGTCAGTAAGAAAGTCTGTTTTTGATGATTTAATAGAAAAGACGCACATTATATCACCTATCATTGAAAAGAGATTTGGTATTATGAAGGAAGTATATTCTTCAATGTCAGAAAATATAACCCCATTATCTGGATATCTTGAAAATGAGAGGCTTACATTTTCAGAATTACATGACTTTGTTACTCAAATTGGAGAAGAGGCAAGGAAACCGTTCTTAAATTCGATGTCATTGGCCTCTGAGATCCTTGGGCAGACACCCGATTATTATGATGATTTCTATTTCTTCCGCAATAGAATTTTTAAAGATTTAGAGACGCCGTTTATCAAAGTTAATCCCATAAGCGAAATAAACAGGACCTTAAAGTCAATCGGCTTCGATTTATCATCGATATCTTTCGACGTGGAAGATAGACCTGGAAAGTATCCCTCACCTATATGCTTCTTTGTCAGAATCCCTGATGATATCAGAGTCCTGTATAAGAGTGAAAGTCCTTACTTTGACTTACAAGGCTGCTATCATGAAGTTGGACATGCAATTCATGCTACATGTATAGACAACAGCCTAAGCTACGCGGATAAATACAAATTTCCTATGGGAATTGCAGAAATATTTTCGATTTTTCTAGAACGACTTACAAGGAATCCACTGTATCTTCGCACAGTAATTGGGATAACAGATGATAAGCTTTTAGATCGTTTAGTTGAAAGGAATAAGTTCATGGAATTGTACTTTGTAACTTTCTATGTTGCTAATTCACTGATGAAAATGAAATACTGGACTGAAAACCTGTCTATTGATCAAGCTTGTGTAATTTACCAGCAGCTAATGGAAAAATTTACAGGGTTTAGAATGCCTGGAGAATACTGGATGTTACATCACATTCTACCTGAAGCAATTATGTATACTCCAAGTTATCTATTGGCAGCAGTTAGGGCGGCCGAACTTGAGAAATACTTGCTGGACAAGTTTGGAGAAAAATGGTGGGCAGATAAAGCCGCCGCAAGTACATTGAAAGTTCTTATGTCAAAAGGAGCAGCAATTGATTTAAGTCTATTTTCTGATTTGGACCAGGATGTTTTTCTGAAGGAAATAGTGGACCATTAATTTGCTGTTGCATTTTCAATCAAAATAACAGTTATCGATCATTAACGCATATTGCAAATGGATTACAATCAGGTTAGTTTCTATAGTTGTGATAATAGAAGTCATTCGATGATTATTGATACTTCCTAAATATTCTACAGGCCAAATACTGGTTTGATTATTATTTGAATAGAATTAGGTGGAATCAGTATATTTTCGAAATGAGATTATCAATACACGTTCTATTCCTTGTCAATGAATTCATCAGCAGATGGAGGATCGGGGTTGAGGCCTTTCCTTTTCCGTATATCCGTGATAAGTGACTTGAACAATGATTGTGGCACTGGCTGCCAGGCCTTAAAATATGTGCTCCACAACGCCTTTCCTGCAGTTCCCCCTCGCATTATCTCTGATAGGTCGAAGGTCTCTGAAGCGGGCACTTCACCTTGAATTATAGCTATGACTCCCTTTTGGTCAACGTTTAGGAGTTTTCCCCGTTTACCAGACAATATGCCAGCAACAACTCCTATTTGCTCTTGCGGACATTTGATTTCTATTCCTAAAATTGGTTCAAGCAATATAGGGTCGGCAATAAGCATAGATCCGAGCATCGATCTTCTTGTTGCAGGCATTAATTGAGCCAACCCTCTATGAGCAGGATCCTCGTGGGGCACAAAGTGGTGTAGAACAAATTTTAGCCCTCGAACTGTTTCGCGAGCCAATGGACCAGAATGTACAACATCATCAAAACCGGATCTGATAGAATCTATGGACTCTTGAATAAATTGAACACCCTTTGTTTCATCTACAAGTAAGTTACCGGATGGATCTACTGCTGCGACTTTCCTTGCCTGATCGGCCTCCCAACCCTTAGCTCGAAGTATCTTTGCCATCTCTTTTCGATCAAGGTCTTCCTTCAATTGACCTGTTTTAATCAACTCTATTATCTCGTCTCCCAAAGGCTCTACTCGCATGAAGATCTTGTTGTGTCTATTCGGTGATTTACTCATTATTGGACCCGCACTTGATCTGATAGTTTCTCTATAATTAATCAGGGGTTGAGTGGTTGTAATTTCAAGTCCTGCCTCTTGCAAGAGAGAAGTAGCAATTTCAAGATGGAGAACACCCATCCCTGCCAGAAGTGTCTCACCTGTTTCTTCGTTGATTTTAACTATTAAATTTGGATCTTCTACGGTAATTCTTCTTAGTGCTTCAACGAGTTTAGGTAAGTCTTTTGGATGTTTAGGCTCTACTGCAATAGTAACGACTGGTTCAGACACGTACTTAATCGATTCAAAGGCAGGTATGCTTTTGACTGTTGAAAAAGTTTCTCCTGCTACCGCATAATCCAGTCCGAGGAGAGCTGGAATATTACCGGCCGGTAACAAGTTTACAACTTCTCTTGTGTTGCCCATGTATATGTTGACAGATTGAACTTTGCCCGTGCGCTTTGCATCAAGGAGGTATACCTCATCTCCGTCTTTAACGGTTCCGGAGAATAACCTGCCCGTGGCTACGCGGCCGGCCTGCTGATCCACATTTATGGTAGTAACCATCATAATTATCGGACCGTTATCATCACAAGATAACAATGATTTACCAATGTCAGAGTCCAAGTCTCCTGGCCATATTTTAGGGATTCGATATTTTTGAGCGACATGTGGCGGGGGGTGATGTTGGACCACCATGCCGAGAACTGCTTCATGGAGTGGAGCTTTTTCTGAAAGGCTTTTTATTAAACTAGAATCATCCGACGTGTACGCGTCATATACGTCTTTGAAGCCAATTCCTTTCTTTTGGGCCATTTTGTAATTAAAGCCCCACCGATCCTTAGCAGAGCCAAAAGCGACACTGTTACCCTGAATACTTACCTTCCACTTTTCCTTGAGTTCAGGCTCTGCGTATATGTCGATTAATTTGTTAAATTCTGCAATAATGTTTGAAAGCCATTTTTGCATCGCCTGTGGGTCCAGTCTCAACTCTTTTACTAACCGGTCTATCTTGTTGATGTAAAGCACAGGGCGTACTCTCTCTTCAAGAGCCTGCCTGGTTACTGTTTCCGTTTGTGTCATAATACCTTCCACCGAATCTGATACCACTACTACTCCATCAATAGCTCTTAGGGCCCTAGTAACCCGACCAGTAAAATCGATATGCCCAGGAGTATCAATCATGTTTATTACATAGTCTTTATCCTCGTGTTCATAAAACAACGTGACATTCGCCCCCCTTATGGTCATCTGCCTGTTTTGTTCGAGTTTCATAGAGTCTAATGCTAATGCCTGCCCAGCGACCGAGGGGGAAATAATGCCCGACGCAGCTAACAAACTGTCACTCATGGTAGTTTTTCCATGATCAACGTGAGCGATAACCCCGAAATTACGTATTTGATCTTTATTTCCAATTATTCTCAAAATATCCTGAGTTGATTTGAATTTAGGCATGATTACAGACCAGAAAAACTCTGTGCACCGTTATTAAACGTTCCTTATCAAATTGCAGTGAACATAAGCAAAAACTATCAAATTGAAGGCTGGACGCACTGCTATTCTTATTCTGTATCGTTCTCATATCACGTGTTTGTAAAGGAAGATATTGTAGGTTATGGCCTAATTCAATGTGACACATATAACTTTAGGGCATACACCTGACGCAGATGACGCATTCATGTTTTTCGCGTTGGCAACTGGTAAAGTTGCCTCAAGAATGTTTGAAATTGAACATGTGATTGAAGATATTGAAACACTAAACACCCGAGCAATAAACCATGAGTTAGATATTACAGCAATTTCTGTTCATGCCTATTCCTATGTTAAAGATTACCTCATATTACGAAGTGGAGCTAGCTTTGGACTTAACTATGGTCCACGACTTTATTCAAAAAAACCCTTACAGAGCCAAGAACTTGCTAATAGTATTATAGCGATTCCAGGTAAATTGACTTCCGCAACCTTATTGTTGAAACTTCTTATTGGTAACTTCCATGGTAGGGAGATGAATTTTAGTTCTATACCAAAAGCGATATCGTCTAACTCTGTTGACGCCGGTCTGGTTATCCATGAGGCTCAAATTTCTGAATCTACTCAATTTCACACAGTTGTCGATTTGGGAAAATGGTGGCACAATGTTACTGGTGGTATGCCCGTACCTCTTGGAATTAATATTGCTAGTAGAAGGTCATTAAAAATCGAAGAAATTAGGAATTTTGATATTTTATTTAGGAAATCTATTGAATATGGTCTTAAGCACATGGATGAAGCGTTGGAATATTCCATGAAGTATGCGAGAGGTAGTTCTAAAGACTTGATCCGACGATTTGTCAAAATGTACGTAAATGAACTTACAGTAGATATGGGAAGTCAAGGTGAAAGGTCTATTGGCCATCTACTGGAGAAAGGTAGGGAACAGAATTTCCTCAGTTTCGATGAAATTTTGTTCTCGCCACCGTAGTGAAATAACACATGCGGTTAAAGGAGTAATCCTCATCCTCAGCTATATTGTTGGATTGTATTGAAAAAAGTGTCTCGCTGTACGGGAATGGCTTTGAGTTCCTTGATAAGACTCACTAATTCCTGAATTGAGGTTCCACTTGGCTTTCCTGCGGCTTTGAAAATTTCTTCTGAAAAGGCAGTACCTACAAGATCGTTTCCTCCGTAAGAGAGAGCAACTTGAGCTAACTTTTTTCCTAGCGCAACCCAATAAACTGAAATATTGTTTAGGATATTAGCTAACATTAGTCTAGAGACAGCAATGACACGTAAATCATAGACAGAAGGACTCTCTTGAAATATCATCTCTTTTTTCTCGAGTTCGGTATTTTCTAAACTAAACTTTAAAGGAATGAAAGTTAGAAAACCACCTGTTTTCTTTTGTAAATTTCTTGTCCTGATTAAATGATCGATAATGTGCTCAGGTTTTTCTATATGGCCGAATAACATAGTACAGTTAGATCGTAACCCAACCTCGTGGGCAGTTGCAGCAGTTTCCAACCATTCCTCACCTGTACATTTGCCTCGGACTATTGCGCTTCTCACTTCCTGATCGAATATTTCTGCACCCCCGCCAGGGAGAGCGTCAAGACCTGCGTCTTTCAGACGTAGAAGAACCTCCTTCACGGAATTACCTGTTAAGCGGGCAATGAAGAAGATCTCTGCAGGAGTTAATGCCTTGATTATTACTGAAGGAAACTTCTTCTTTATGGAAGTTAGCATTTGCTCGTAATATTCTAGGCCAAGTTTTGGATGAAAGCCACCTACTATGTGTAGTTCTGTAGCACGTATATCATTAATCGCAATTGTGGCTCTTGCCACAATTTGTTCAGTCGATAATGTATAAGAGTCGCTTTCGTCACCTTTTCTATAGAAGGCACATAAAGGACAGCTGGCAGCACATACGTTCGTATAGTTCAGGTAATATGATGAAACAAAGCTAATGTTTTTACCAGTAATCTTCCGGCGAATCTCGTCTGCGGCAGCTCCTAGTAGAAATAAGTTTTCTTCTACCATAAGGTCCATGCCATCGTTGAAAGAGAGCTCTTCCCCATTCAATGCCTTCGCTAGTGCTTCGGTGCCCCCAGAAGTTGTCTTTAACAATTAGCGTAAACCTCTTTGAAGAGAGATATAAAATCTTGGTATATGAAAATCTTTGTAACGAATAAATACCTTTTATAAGGGTGAAAAGGTTGTCAATGTTAAAGCGTCAACTGGTGCTGGATCTCATTGATAGATCCGATGTTTCGGATATTCTTCATTCAGCTTTGAAAGGTGAGAGGGTCAGCCTTAATGACTGCATTAGTTTGATAAGAAGCGATAACTCTTATGCAATAGGTCTAGTGGGGGGATTACTTAGGAAAAAATTATTTGGCAGTGTAGCCACGTTCATAAATAATATCATACTAAATTATACTAATGTTTGCATAACATTTTGTAAATTCTGTGCTTTTTATCGTCCTCCTGGAGATAACGAATCGTACACATTGCCGATAAATGAGATTGTCAAACGAGTTGTGACCTCAAAGGAACTCTATGGCATCAAGCAAGTATTGATCCAAGGTGGTCACAATCCAAATCTCGGTATAGAATATTATGAAGAAGCCTTTAGAGAGATCAAGAAAAAATGTCCTGACGTTGGAATACATGGCTTGTCAGCGTCAGAAATAGACATGATAGCAAAGGTTGAAAGATCGTCCACTTCTGAAGTATTGTCTAGGTTGAAAGATGCGGGCCTAGACAGCTTACCTGGAGCAGGTGCTGAAATTCTCGACGATCATGTCAAGCACGAAATAAGTCCCTTAAAGATAAAGAGTGAAGAATGGCTACGAATTATGCATGAGGCTCATATATTAGGAATTAGATCTTCGGCAACAATGATGTACGGAACGGTCGAATCTGAGGAACAACAGGCTCGACATCTAATGAAAATAGCCGATCTTCAAGATCAAACTCACGGATTCATGGCCTTTATACCCTGGAGTTTTGAACCCAATAGAACAGAAATACAAACTGAAGGTTTGGTAAGGTACCCATCTGGTGGATTGCAATTATTAAAAATGATTGCCATCTCGAGAATAGTTTACTACCAGTTGATAGCTCATCTTCAATCATCATGGCTAACAAATGGCATTGGGA
>Ga0114129_10005213_pt1 | contig 18317 bp, 15 predicted proteins | sample RhiMetdeltSRZDD1_FD_80071 | JGI IMG/M metagenome (GOLD analysis project Ga0114129, IMG submission 80071) | Populus rhizosphere microbial communities from Tennessee, USA - Rhizosphere MetaG P. deltoides SRZDD1 (version 2) (version 2) | ecosystem: Host-associated > Plants > Roots > Rhizosphere >...
CCCCGTCATGAACCCCCGTCATGAACCCCCGTCATGAACCCCCGTCGTGAACCCCCGTCCTGAACCCCCGTCCTGAACCCTTCAATGCCACATAGACGGGCAGCCCGCACACGATCAGCAGGAATCCCCAGTAGACAGTCTCGGCCCCGGCGCCGCCGACCGCGTAGACGGAGTAGACGAATGCTGCACCGGCGGTCACCTTGCCGGCGGCCAGTGCACCCGGCGCTCGACCGGGCGACTGCATGAAGACGGCAAGTGACGAGAACAGATACGGGATGAGTGTGTTCAGGGTAGACAGCAGAATGATGAACGTGAACAGCTCGACGAGGCCGCGAGTGTAGTTCATCGCGATCAGCAACGTCGTGAGCACGCCAGCGATGAGCATGCCGGCCGCAGGCGTACCCCGCCCCGACACGCGTCCGAAGACTGCGGGAAACAGCCCGTCACGAGCGACCGCCATCGGCAGCTGGCCGACGAGCAATACCCACCCGTTGAGCGCCCCGAAGCAAGACAACGCCGCACCGAGCGCCACCGCCTGCGCCGCCCTCTCGCCGCCAAGGAGCCGTGCCGCATCCGCGAACGGCGCCGTTGACTTGCTGAGCACGTCCGGCGACAGCAGGCCCATAACCGCAACGCTGCTGCCGATGTAGATGATGGCGGTGAGGACGGTTCCGACGATGGTCGCGCGTGGAATGGTGCGGGCGGGATCGTCGATGCTTCGCGCGGGCACGGTCGCGGATTCGAGTCCAAGGAAAGCCCAGAGAGTCAGCGTCACGACTGCAGGAACAGCTGACGACAGCGTACCCAGGTCGGTCTGTTGCGGCACGAGGTACGAAGGGGTGATGTAGAAGAGACCGACCAGACCGACTCCGAACAGCGGGAGTGTCTTGAGCACTGTGGTGGCTAGCTGCGTCCGCCCCGCATGCCGCACGCCCGCGATGTTGACCGCGATCACCAACCACACCGTGACGACGGCAAGCGTTGCCGCCGAGAGCGGCGTACGAACGATGCCGGGAATGAACGGGTCGAGATAGCCGACGAAGGCCACGGCCAGCGCGCCGAGGCTGGACCACATCGAGATCCAGTAGCCCCACGCCACGAGGAAGCCCGCGAGATCGCCGAACGCGACGCGCGTGTACGCGTACGGACCACCGGCAGCGGGATCCAATCGGGAGAGCCTCGCGAACACCAGCGCCAGAAGGATTGCGCCGGTTGCCGACACCAACCAACCGACCAGGCTGAGCCCGCCGTAGGGCGCGAGTGACGCGGGCAACAAGAAGATTCCGGAGCCGATCATGTTGCCGATGACGAGGGCAACAGTCGTCCAGAATCCGAGCGTCTGTTTGGAGGAAGTGGAACTGGTGGTGTCGGCGCGCACCTGCGTGACCAATCAGGCCTCCCGGAGGCGCCGAACTATACCGTATTCAGACCTGCCGCCCGCGGTGCGGTGGCCAGGCTGCTACTGTGCTTTCGAGGCAGACGCCGCCGCGGCCTTGGCGTCATATTCCCGCTGCGTCCGGAGAATGCTGCACCACTCTTTGTGCTCGGCGATCGGCATGCCGCATTCCACGCACACGCGAACGCGCTGCCGGGGTTCTGAGTTTCGCGAGAACAGCTTCTGCCACAAGGACATGGTCACCTCCAGGACTCGTTGGACGCCTGCGCGTCAGGCCAGCCGGCCGATGATGAATTTACGTATGGGCTCGGTCATTTGTTTCGCGCGAGACCAGGCCTCGCGCCTGAATTCGCCCGCCTCCGCTGAAGCTTCGGCGCGGCAGGCCACACCAACCCCGCTGGCTTCACTGCTCAGACGTTCCGAACACGGCAATGGTTGGCTGGCCTCAGACACGTGCAAGTCCCTAACCTCTGCAGGTGCCTGAATTGGGCGCACACCTTGCACAGAGAGGCCGTACAACAGGAGGCACATACATGAATCGAAACGCTTTTGCTGCGGTCGTGCTGGCGCTCGGACTCTCGACAGCGCTTGCCGCGCAGAATCCGCCGCCGACTCAGCCACCGGCGCAGCCACCACAGCCGCCGTCGGCGAGCCAGCCAGCGATGGCTGCCCAGACCGTGACCCTTGAAGGCTGCCTCGCAGCTGAAAAGGCTGACGTGAAGGAGGACTTCTTCCTGACCAGCGCCCGCGTGAAGAGCCCCGCGTCGGGCGCTCCGACCGCTGAACAGCCCACGGGCACCAGCGGCGTGGGGGCTTCGAAGTACCAAGTGAAGGGCCTGGAAGCCAACCGGCTTCAGGAGTTCGTGGGACAGCGCGTCGAGATCATCGGCAAGCTCGATCCCAAGGCTCGTGAGAGCGCAAGCCCTGCGGGCGACGCGCCAGCACTCCAGGCGACCTCCATCAAGAAGATCGAAGGTGCCTGCCCGGCAGCGAAGTAGGTCAGTGTGCCGCGACCGCACTAGTGGTCGCGGCTCCTCTCTTCACGTGACCCGCGTAAGTTTTTCCGGATGAGTATCGTGACGCGTCGGAGCCCGGCACTTCGAGGCCTGCCCCGCCGGAGCCTTGGCGAAGGCTGGGCCACGAACCGGCTCAGTCGGTAGCGGCGGCGCGCAGACGTTCGACGATGTCGGCAGGCAGCTCGAGGATCTTCATCGGTTCGTTCGGCCGCTTGCTGACGAACGCCGTCTTGATACGCCCATCCCCCACGTGGATCTCACCACGCTCGATCCTGAACTCGTACTCCATCGTTTTTCGCGTCACGTGTGTGACGCTGACGTAAATCTCGAACTCTTCTTCGAAGCGAAGCGGCGCCTTGAACTCGAACGAGGCTGCGAGCCGCGGCCAGCCCGTCAGCTCGCCCGCCCGCGCGATCGTCAAGCCGGCCGCCCGCCACAACGCGTGCTCGGCTTCTTCCATGTAGCGGAAGAACATGCTGAAGTGCACCAGACCTGCGAGGTCCGTGTCCGCGAACTGGACCCGGCGGTGATACGCGAAGCCACGCGCCATCTCAGGGCCGGCGCCCCTCGGGCAGCACCAGCTCGTTGGCCTTGCCCTGCGCGTCTTCGATCGTGGAGCCAGCCCGCCAGGAAGGAATCGCCCGCTTGTCGGGAGGGTAGAGCGATTCCATCGGCGCCCAGACCTTGTCCACACGATCGGTAAAGAGGTCACCAATCAGCAGATCGGTGACCGTGCCGCGAAGCTCGGGATACGCGCGGACGAAGCCGCCGAAGCTGAACCCGTCGTAGTACTCGCAGACGAGCCGGCGCATCCGATCGACGCCATCGTTGAACGACTGTCCCCACTTGCCAAGCTGCGCCGCGGTGATATTCCCGGCCTCGAGACCTTCGACGATCGCCTCGGCCGCGAGCTCGCCGGACTTGAGCGCCAGCAGGACGCCAGACGAGTACAGCGGATCGAGGAACCCGAACGCGTCGCCTACGAGCACCCATCCGTCGCCCGCGACCTGCGTCGATCGATACGAGTAGTCACGCGTCACGAAATAGCCCGTCACGCGGTTAGCACCGCTCACGCGCTCCTTCACTGCAGGACACCGCTCCACCTCCTCCTCGTAGGTCTTTTCATGACCCGAGCGGCCCTTGAACAGGTAGTTGAACGGCGCAACGACGCCGACACTGACGATGTCGTTGTGGAGAGGGATGTACCAGAACCATCCGCTGCGATCGGCCGTCTGCAGGACCATCGTCGCGCCTTCATCACGTCCGCTGTCGCGGTAAGCGCCCTGCCAGTAGGTCCAGATCGCGCCCTTGTTGAGGACCGGATCCCAGAGGCGCAGCTTGAAACGGTTTTGAAGAAGGGCGGCCTGCCCGCTGGCATCCACGACCACCGACGCGCCGACTTCACGGCGGACACCTTGCGCATCCTTGATCCGGACACCAACGGCGCGATCGCCCTCGAACAGCACGTCGAGCACGTGCACGCCTTCCTGGGCGTCCACGCCATGCTCGCGCGCGTTCTCGAGCATCATCTGATCGAACTCGCTCCTGACCACCTGCCAGGTCTGCGAGCAGTCGTGCGGCTTGTTGTCCCAGAAGTAGAAGGGCGCCGACAGCTTGCCGTTCGCGTTCACGAACTGGACGCTGTACTTCTTCACGAAGTGGCTGCGCTGCATTTTCGGCAGCATGTTCAGCCGCTTCAGCACCCAGTAGGTTTCCGGAATCAGCGACTCACCGATGTGGAATCGCGGAAATCGCTCGCGCTCGAAAAGACCCACGCGCAGCCCGCGCTGCGCGAGCAGTGTGGACGTCGTAGAACCGGCGGGGCCTCCGCCGATGACGACTACATCGTAATCAGACATGTTCTTTTTCGCATGCCGTCGTCCGTGGTCCGTAGTCCGTGTTTCGCCGAACTTTCAGCAAAAGCCGCGACGAGACACGGACCACGAACAACGGACTACGGCACGGATCACGTAATTATGTATATCGAATCCCCGTGTGCTGCGGGAGGAAGAACCCGTGAAGCAGGACGTCCACGCGCAGGAGGCCTTCGCGGGTCAGCGCGATGCGGTCCTCGCTCAACTCCTCCAGGTAGCCGCCAGCCTTGATTCGGCTGAGCGGCCCGGCAAAACGGCGGAGCACGTCGACGCCGTACTTCTCGCGGAAATACTGCGGACGGTTCGACCCGCGTTTGAGCTGCAGCACGAACTCGCGGATCATCCGCTCCTCGTCGTTCGGCCGATACGCGCGGCTCAACGGGACCTCGCCCTTCTCGATGGCGCGGCTGTATTTCTCCCACGAGTCGAGGTTCTGCAGGTGCACGCCGTTGATGTGCCCGAACGACGCGACGCCCAGCCCGGCCAGGTCGGCGCCCTGCCAGAGCCGATCGCGATAGACGAACCGGGTCTTGTCGGGATTCTTCACCGCGGTATACGCGCTGCCGATGTGATACCCCGCCGCTTCCAGCGCCTCGAAGGCCTCGCGCACCCAGCGGCGCTTCGTCGACCAGTTCGCGACCGGCTCCTGGAATCGTCCGGTGCCCTTGATCAAATCGCCGCTGATCGTCGTGTTGTAGGGCAGTTCCATCTGGTAGATGGTGACGCTATCGGGCTCGAGGTCGAGCGTCCGGCGCACGCACGCCTCCCAGTTCGCGTCCGTCTCGCCGAGCATGCCGGCGATCAAGTCGATGTTGATCTGCGGGAAGCCAAGACGACTGGCCTGATCGTAGGTCCGGTCGATCTCGGGCGATCGATGGGCGCGGCCGTTCAGCTCGAGGATGCGATCGTCGAAGTTCTCGACGCCGAGGCTCAGGCGCGACACGCCCATCTCCCGGATCGCCTGCAGCTTCGATTCGGTCAGCGTGCCCGGTTCGCACTCGAACGTGATTTCCTCCGCATCGGTCCACGGCGTCTTTTCCGTGAGCCTTCCGACGAGTGACTGCAGTTGGCGCGTCGACAGGAACGACGGCGTGCCCCCCCCGAAGTACACGAAGTCGAGCCGTCTGCCGGCAGTGGCCGGCTTCTGCTGGTACAGCTCCCACTCCCGGGCCAGGAGATCCAGGTACTGTTCGACCTCGCGCGCGTTCTTGTCCGTGTAGACGCGGAAGTAACAGAAATGGCATCGCTTCCGGCAAAAGGGGATATGGAGATACAGCCCCAGCGGCACGTCGGCCGGCTGGCTCTCGAGCGCTGCAATGCCGTCCGTGGCGGCCGCGGCGGCGGTCCACACCGAAAATGGCGGGTAATTCGCGACGAAATAACTTCCGACGTCCGTCTGATCTATTTCCAGGGTGGGGGGAGTATCGGCCATCTTCTGTTTAATACGCGCCAGCGCAGCAATCCGCTTCAACCGGACTTGGGCAAAAGGCCGTGGTTCGTAGCTCGTGGCTCGTGGCTCGCGGCTCGAAAATCTCAGCAGCGACTTATACGCGCTATCTGCGTGAAGGGCAAAGAGTTCGCGAGATGGCGTCAGCCGTGCGCGACCTGCCGTTCCTTGGGATCGATTGCCATCAACGACGGGTTGGCGTCGACGTGCGCCTTGACGATCGCCTCGGCTTTCGCGATCGCCTCGGCATCGCCGCTGCGGTAGATGTCGTTAGCGGGAATCAGGTCCTTCTGGCTGGTGGGCGTCGAATCATGACTGTCGTAGATCGCCGCAACCGGGCAGGCCGGCACGCACGCGCCGCAATCGATGCACTCCTCCGGATGGATGTAGAGCATCGTCGCGGCCTCGAACTCGGGCTCGTCTTTTCGGGGATGGATGCAGTCGACCGGGCAGACGTCCACACATGCCGTATCCTTCGTATCGATGCAAGGGTCCGTGATCACGAATGGCATGATGAGCAGCTCCTGGAGGTCAATCCGCGGTCCGTCCTGTCTCCCGGAAAGGACGTTCGGATTTAATCACAATCAGGAGTGTCAGGCCAGTGGCTGGCAGGAATTACCGCGACTGCCACGCCTCGAAGACGAAAGCCACGCCACCTGTGACGGCAAGCGTGGAACTGTTCGCATCCTGCTTCGAGATGGTCCTGGCGACGGCGCCAAACGCCGATACCGCCGGGTTGAGCGCGACGCTCAGCGCTCCGCTGACATCGGTGCGGCTCTGCCCCAATCCCAAGTCGGCGCTCAGCTCGTCGCGGCGGATTGAGTGCGAGCGGCTGACCGTTCCGGTGACGGCCGTACGAGTGGTCAGCGCGACCTCGAGTGCGCCGCTCGCGAACAGCGCACCCCGCGAAAAATAGCCTGCGCTGCCGAAGGTGCGCCAGCGCTCGCGCCGGAGCTCCACGCTGGCTGGAATTGCCCAGCTCACCCGTGACGCGTCCGGCCGCGGGGCGTACGTCAGAATCTCGAGGAGAGGGGTCAGCGCAAAGCCGATTCTAAGGTCGCTCGCGGATGGATCCTTCAGCTGGATCTTCGTACTCACGTACATGTCGCCGATGCCGCGCACCACCGTGCCATCTGAATCGCCAGCGTGATAGTACGGAACGTTGAAGTTGAATTGCACGCGTGGTGCGATCCCAACCCCACCGTCAATCACCGGCACGTCCACCTCTCGGTATGACGGTGTCCGCCAGTACGAGAACGCGACGCTCATCGTCCCGCCACCTTGTGGAATGACTGACGCATCGTCGAGCCACGACCCAAAACTGAGCGTGCTGATGCCCGCGGTCTGCAACTCCGGCGAACCGGCCGCAGACGGCTGCGCCGCCGCTCCCGGCCGGTTCTTGGAGTGGCCGTAGGCATTGCCGTTTCCCTGTGCGAGCGCGTCACTCGCGGCCAACGCGAACACGACGACGATCCCAACGGTCGCTACGCTGAGACGACTAGTCATCCGAACCACCCGACTTCTTACCCTTCGGTTTCTGGGTCGTAGTCGTAGTCGTCGTCGTCACAGTCGCCGATACCTGTGTCTCGGTTTCAGCGATCATGCCGCGCGCCTCGTATTCGGCGCGCTGCGCTTCGACCGCGCCACTCGCCGCCGGCTTCAGCGTCTGGATGGACTGACCCAGGCTGAGGCCCTCGTCAACCATCTTCATTTTCAGCTGCGTGAAATCCAAGCCGAGGTTGTTGGACACGTTGACGGCCGCAACGAATTGACCGAGGTTGCGGAATCCGTCGGCGGCTTTCATCAGATCCGCGCTTTGCGGCAGCCGCGACTGCAGCTTGCTCGCGAGGTTCGTGTTCTTCTGCAACTTTTGTTGCACAGCCGTCAGCGTGACGGGCTGCGACGTCGTCGTGCCCGTCCCAGCGGCAGTCGACGCGCCGGCCCCTGCACTCGTGGTCGACGTTTCTGACTTCTTGGCTGACGCCATCTTCGCCGGCTTCGACTTCTCGGCGCCGGACGCGGAGGATGCCGGTGACGCCGCCTTCGCGGACTTCGTCGCGGCCGGAGGTGACGACTTCGCCGTCTTCACGGGAGCCTTGGTGGCTTTCGGAGAAGACTGAGCGCTCACCTTGCCCCCCTGGTGCGCCTTGGGCGCGCCAGTTGAGGCCTTCGGAGCGCTGCTCTGCGTTTTCGGTTTTTGCCCGCCGCCGCGCCCCTGCGCGATCAACGACACGCCGGACGCGAACAGAATGATGACCGTCATCGCGATTGACCGCTTCAGACGCTGCATGGCCCGGTACCTCCGTTAATTGGGTTCTTCGAAGACCCCCTGGAGCGCAAGGGACATACCGTCGATAAGCGGCCGGTCTGACGACCGTAAGTATCTGTGTACGAAGGAATTACTGGCGGCTAACGATTTCGCCGGCGCGTGCCCCGATTACGTCGCTGAAACTGGGGTCTCCGATTCGAGGCGCGCCCTTGCACAAAGCGGGGCGACTCGGATGGTGCGGGCTCAGTTACCGCCTCGGGCGAACGGGAATCGGCGAGCGGCCAGACATCATCGCCATGAGCGGCGCGAGGATCATTCCCGCAACAAAGCCCCCGATGTGGGCGAGATACGCGACGCCACCGGTTTCGGGCGTGTCAGCCACGCTGCCGAAGCCGTTGATGAACTGCAACACGATCCAGAGGCCCAGCATCATGATGGCAGGCACCGTGGCGACACCGCCATATGTCATGACGTAGACGCGATTGCGCGGGAACATCACGAGGTAACCGCCGAGCACGCCGCTGATGGCACCGGACGCGCCTACGGTCGGGACGATCGATCCGCTGTTGAAGACGATGTGCGCGAGACCCGCGGCGACGCCACAGACGAGATAGAACGCGAGGAAGCGCACGTGGCCGACGCGATGTTCCACGTTGTCGCCAAAAATCCAGAGGAAGAGCATGTTGCCGCCGAGGTGCCCCCAGCCGCCGTGCAGGAACATCGAGGTCATCAAGGTGACCCAGTAGGGGTAGGGGATCGCCGGCGGCAGATCGCGGCCCGCGGAGAACTCACGCGGAACGACGCCCCAGGCCTCGATGAAACTCTGCAGTTGTGCGCCGCTTGGCTGGCTCAGCTCGAGGAACCACGCCAGCACGTTCAGCACGATCAGGCCGATCGTGATGTAGGCAATCCCTTGTTGCTCGTTTTCATCTCCAATTGGAAACATCTTCGCTGTCCTCGCTCTGGCCGCTCAGCCTGATCGTCGCTCAGGATCCCGATTGCGTCACGGTGAAGACGGCCGTGCCGACTGTGATCGTGCCCTTTCGAGCGGGCCCGTTGTTCCGCTCGACATCGTACTCCACGCGTCCGTTGCCCGTGTCCGACCCGTCTTCGATTCTGATCCACGGCACGTCGCTGACCGCCTTCCACGGACACGCCGAGTTGGTCGAGACGTTGAATGAGTTGTCGCCACCGTTGGCGTTGTGCGCGCGCGATGTCGGCGACAGCGTGAAGGTGCAACCACTGGCCTGCTGAACGGTAAATGTCAGCCCCGCGATCGTGACCGTGCCGTTTCGTGCGGGGCCGGCAGTCGATGCAACCGACAGGGCGACGTTGCCGTTGCCAGTACCGCTCGCCCCCTGCGTGACGGTAATCCAGTTGGCATTGCTGGCTGCTGTCCACGTGCAGCCTGCGGCGGCGGTCACGCCGACATTCGCCGATCCGCCTGCTGCACCGACAGGCTGTTGCTGCGGCGAAATCCCGAACGTGCAGACGCCCGCCTGGTTGACGGTAAATGTCTGGCCTGCAATGGTGAGCGTCCCGCTCCGTGCGGGCCCGGTATTGGCAGCCGCCGTGAAATTCACGGTGCCGTTCCCCGTGCCGCTTGCGCCGCCGGTAATCGTCAGCCAGGGGACGCCGCTGGACGCCGTCCAGCCGCAGCCGGTGGTCGTTTGCGCGCCGACGCTGCCAGATCCTCCGCCAAGCGGAACATTCGTGCTGTTCGCCGACAGCGAATAGGAGCATCCGCTCTCTTGTTGAACGGTGAACGCAACCCCCGCCACGGTGACGGTGCCGTTGCGTGGCGCGCCGCTGTTGGCTGCCACGTCTATCCTCACCGTGCCGTTGCCGCTGCCGCTGCCGCCCTGGCTGATGGTGATCCATGACGCATTGCTCGTCGCTGTCCAACTACAGCCCTCCCCCGTTTGCACGTTGAACGTCCGCGAGCCGCCGGCAGGAGGCACACTCGTGGAATTCGGAGACAACGTGAATGCGCACGTCTGGCCCTGGTTCACGGTGAACGTCCGGCCGGCGATCGTCAGGGTTCCGCTCCGTGGCGTGCTGGAATTGCCGGCGACGCTGAACCGCACCGTGCCGTTGCCGCTTCCACTACTGCCCTGGGTGATCGTGAGCCACGGAGCGTTGCTGGTCGCCGACCACGCGCATCCGGCCGCGCCGGTGACCGCGACCTCTCCAGTCCCGCCGGAGGGAGTGAACGACTGCGACTCCGGTGAGATCGAGAACGAACATCCCGGCGTTTGATTGACCGTGATCGTCTGATTCGCGACCGTCAACGTGCCGGCGCGCGCGGGACCGGTCGTTCCCTGCGCCTGGAACGTCACGGTGCCGTCGCCGCTTCCGGACGCTCCCGCGGTGATGGTGATCCACGGTGCGCCGCTCGCCGCCGTCCACTGACAGCCCGGCGCGGCGGTGACTCCAATCGTTCCTGTTCCGCCGGCCGCATTCACCGAAAGGGTAGTCGGCGACACCTGGTAAGAGCAGCCGGGCGTCTGCTCGACGGTAAACGGACTGCCAGCGACCAGGACCGTGCCCGCCCGTGCCGGACCAGTGGTGGGGTCAACCGAGAAGGTGACAACTCCCGCGCCGCCGCCCGATGCACCTTGTGTGATGTGAATCCATGGGACATTGACCCCGCTGACCCATGGGCAACCGGGTGCGGTGACGACGTTGATGGTGCCGTTCCCCCCGGCTGCGCCGAAGAGCTGCGTTTGGGGGTTGATGGAGTAGTCGCACCCCTGACCCTGGGTCACGCTGAACTGCTGCCCCGCCACGGTTACGATGCCGGCGCGCGGCGGTCCCGTCGTCGCTGAAACGGTGAACGACACGGAGGCCGAGCCCTTGCCGGGAGCCGACGCAATTGAAATCCACGGAACATCCGCCGACGCGCTCCACGTGCACAACGGGCTGGACGCGACGACGCCGATGGAGCCGTTGCCGCCAGCCTGCGAGAAGGTCGCGACTTGCCCGGAAAGCGTGATGACGCAGTCGGCGCCGGACTGGGAGACCTCCGCGCGCTGATCGTTGAGCACGACCGTCGCTCGCCGGGCGACCGGATCCGAGTTGGCAGCCGCCCGGAAATCAACGAAGCCCTCGCCTTGACCACTCGGAGGACTCGTAATGCTGAGCCAGGCCGCATCACTCGCCGCGGTCCACGCGCACTCGCGATCGGTGGCCACGGTCACCCGCCCCACACCGCCCGCTGCCGGAATCGTGGAGTTGGGTGTCGCGATAGTCACATCGCATCGCGTGACGCCCGCAGGTGCCGTGGACGTCGTGACCGCCGAACCGCATCCCCCTTCGAGGGCGGCGGCGACACAGGCCACGAGAATCAATGTCACACGACGAACTGCGAAGGGGGTAGTTTCTCCCATGGCTCTTTCTCCCATGGTCGATTGGACGTGCCATCGGCCCGGCTGCGCCGAGCCGTATCAAGAAGCCTGCCGTTGTTCGAGTCTCTCGCCACCTGTGGCATGATTCCGAACCACCATGTCACTCGAGAGACTCAATGCGGCTCTAGCTGCCGATGTCGCCAGACTTGAGGAGGAAGGCCGAGCGAAGTCGCCGGAACGCGTCATCGTCGGCTATCTGCCCGCCACGAATAGCCGCGGTCCCCGCTATCGGCTGCGCGGGAGCGATCGCGAGTACCTGAGGATGAACAGCAACAGCTACCTGTCGCTGTCCCATCACCCCGCGGTGCTGGCAGCGGCGGACGAGGCGTCCCACGCGTTTGGCGCGGGCCCGGGGGCAGTCCGGTTCATCGATGGCACGTTCGCTGCCCACATCACACTCGAAGAGCGGATCGCGCGGTTCGTCGGCCGTCCGGCGGCGCGGATCTTCAACTCTGCCTACACCTCGGTCCTTGGACTGGCGATCACGCTGAGCGGTCCGGACACGTTCTGGATCGGCGATGAGCTGAACCACAACTGCATCATCCGGGCGATGCGCATCGCGAACGTCCCTTCGGCGCAACGCTCGATCTTCAAGCACAACGACCTTGCCGATCTCGAACAGCACCTCGAACGGGTGCCAGCAGAGATGCAGCGGGTCGTCGTCATCTTCGACGGGATCTTCAGCATGCGCGGCGACAACGCGCCGGTTGACGCCATCCAGACGCTGGTCCGCCGGTACGACGACCGTTTTCGCGACGGCGTCGTCACCGTCATGGACGACTCGCATGGCATTGCGGCGTATGGCGCAACGGGACGCGGGACTGAGGAGCACTGCCGTACGAGCGTGGACATCTTCGTCGGTACGTTCGGCAAGGCGTTCGGGGTCAACGGCGGTTTCGTTGCGGGTAGCGCCGAGCTCATCGAGGCCGTGCGGCAGAAGTCGGACACCTACATCTATACGAACCCGCTCGGCGTCGCGGACTGCGCCGCGGCAATCGAGGCCGTGAACGTAGCCGACAGCGAGGAAGGCCGGAAACGGCTCGCGCACCTGGCGGCGCGCACCAGCCAGTTCAGGCGCGGCCTCGAAGCTCTGGGGTTCGAGTCGATTCCAGGCCCGCACCCGGTGGTCCCCCTCGTTGTCCGCGATACCAACAAGACCCGCGCGATGGTGCGGGGCCTCTACGACAAGGGCGTCCTGGTCGTCGGCCTCACGTTTCCGGTCGTGCCGCGTGGGGACGAAACCATTCGCTTCCAGATCAATGCGGCGCACACGGAATCTGACATCGTCGAGGTGCTCGGCGTGTTGAAGGCGCTTACCAGTTAAGGAGTCGTCGATGCGGACCCGCGCCTGCACGTTTCTGGTCGTCACACTCGCCGCCGGACTCGCCGTCGCGGCCTTCGGCCCTGCTCAGGCCCGGCCCTTCGACTCCGCTCAGGGCAGGCCGTCGGCGCAGACCGCGATCACGACGCCGAAAGCGCAGCTCGGCTTCAACTTCGGCGATGACTACCAGCTGGCTAACTACAAACAGATTGCCGAGTACTGGCGGAAGCTCGATGGCGAGTCGGACCGCCTCACCGTGCAGGAGATTGGCCGCACGGCTGAGGGACGGCCACACCTCATGGCGATCGTGACGTCGCCGGCCAACCACAAGAGTCTGGCGAAGTACAAGGACATCTCGAAGCGGCTGGCGCTGGCTGACGGCGTTACCGAGCAACAGGCTCGTGCGCTCGCGAAAGAAGGCAAGGCCGTCGTCTGGATCGACGGCGGGCTGCACGCGACCGAGACGCTGGGCGCGCAGCAGCTCGGCGAAATGGTCTACCAGATGGTCAGCCGGACCGACGAAGAGACCATGCGATTCCTGGACGAGACGATCATTCTCTTCGTCCACGCGAACCCGGATGGCAACGATCTGGTTGCGGACTGGTACATGCGGCAGGCCGATCCGAAGTTGCGGAGCACGGCAGGTCTACCGCGCCTGTATCAGAAGTACATCGGCCACGACAACAATCGCGATTTCTTTGCGTCTACCCAGGCGGAAACCGAGAACATCAACCGCATCCTGTACCACGAGTGGCTGCCGCAGATCCTCTACAACCACCACCAGAGCGGACCTGCAGGAACGGTCGTGTGGTCGTCACCGCAGCGCGATCCATACAACTACAACCTCGACCCTCTGCTGGTGCTCGGTCTGCAGGCGCTCGGGACGCACATGCACCAGAGACTGGCCAGCGAAGGCAAACCGGGTGCGACGATGGCGTCTGGCGGCGCGTATGACGGCTGGTGGAACGGCGGCATCCGGAACACCGGAAACTTCCACAACATCATCGCGATCCTGACCGAAACGATTGGCAATCCGACGCCGATGCGGATCCGGCTGGTGATGCAGCGGCAGCTCCCCAACCGCGATCATCCGTATCCGATCGCACCGCAGGAATGGCGTTTCAAACAGTCGGTCGACTACTCGATCTCGTTCAACCGCGCGGTCATCGACTACGCCGCGCGCAATCGCGAGCACCTGCTCTATAACATCTACAAGATGGGTCAGCGCTCGATCGAGCGCGGCAGTCAGGACACGTGGACCCCGTCGCCGACCCGGTACGCCGCGATCGCCGAGAAGATGGACGGTGGAGGCGGCGGTGGCGGGAGAGGTGGCGGCGGAGGCGCGGCGGAGGACGAACGCGAGGCGCGCATGTGGGCCGAGATGCGCAAGCCGGAGTCTCGCGACCCGCGTGGCTACATTCTGCCGGCCGATCAGCCGGACTTCCTGACGGCGATCAAGTTCGTCAACGCGTTGCGCGAGGTGAACGTGACCGTTCAGCGCGCCACGCGCGAGTTCACGGTCGGGACGCGGAAGTATCCGGCGGGATCGTTTGTGGTGCCGACGGCACAGGCCTTCCGGCCGCACGTGATCGATATGTTCGAGCCGCAGGACCATCCCAACGTCATTCCCTACCCTGGGGCGCCGCCGACGCCGCCTTACGACAACGCAGGCTGGACGCTGGCGCTGCAGATGGGCGTGCAGTTCGACCGGATCCTCGAGCCGTTCAGCGGCCCGTTCGAACGAGTCACGGACTGGAACGTCAAGCCGGCTCCCGGCCGGGTCGCGAGCGCGGGCACTGGTGGTTACCGGCTGTCGCGCGTGGTCAGCGATTCGGTGATCGCCGTAAACCGCCTGCTCGCGGCGGGCGACGACGTGTCCATGGACGCGGAAAGTTTCGTCGTGGGTGCGAAGGCTTCCGAGCGTGTGCAGCAGATTGCCAAGCAGCTCGGCGTGGACTTCGCCGCCGCGCCGGCGGCGTCCACCAGCGTCGCCAGGATCGTCCCGGCGCGAATCGGCTTGTGGGATCAATACGGTGGATCGATGGAATCGGGCTGGACGCGCTGGATCCTCGAGCAGTTCGAGTTCAAGTTCGATCGCGTATTCGCGGCGCAACTCGATGCCGGCGGACTCAACGCAAAGTACGACGTGCTGATCTTTCCGAACGGGGGAATCCCGGGCGCCGGCGCTGCCGCCGGCCGTGGTGGCGGCCGAGGCGGCGCGCTTCCCGCAGCGTCGGACATCCCCGCCGAGTATCGCGATCAACTGGGACGCGTCAGCGCCGAGAGAACGATCCCGAAGCTGAAGCAGTTCCTCGAGTCCGGGGGGACCATCGTGGCGATCGGCGATTCCGCAGCCAACCTGATCGAGCATCTCGGGCTGCCAATCGACGATCACCTCGTCGAGAACGGCCAGCCGCTGCCGCGCGCGAAGTACTTCGTTCCAGGTTCGATCCTGGGCGCGCACGTCGACACGTCACAGCCGATCGCGGCAGGAATGTCGGAGCGGACGAACTTCTTCTTCGACAATAGCCCGGTCTTCAAGGTCAGAGCGGAGGCCGGTCAGGCCGGCGTACGTCCAATTGCGTGGTTCGACAGCCCAACGCCTCTCAGAAGCGGATGGGCCTGGGGCCAGCAGTACCTGGACAAGGGCGTCGTGGCGATCGAGGCGCGTGTCGGGAAGGGGCGGGTCCTGCTATACGGTCCCGAGATCCTCCAGCGCGCGCAGCCGCACGGCACGTTCAAGCTGCTGTTCAACGCGCTCTACGGGGGTTCATGACGAGGGTTCATGACGAGGGTTCACGGCGGAGGTTCACGACGGTGGTTCACACGCGGGTTCACACTGGGGTTCCAGCGACGTCGTGAACCTCCGTTTGGAACGCCCGGCCTGAACGCCCGTCCTGAACCCTTGTCATGAACCCTCGTCATGAACCCGCCCTCGTCGTGAACTCTCGTGGGGTCGAAAACAGAAAGAGCGCCAGGAAGCCTGGCAAGAACGCGACGGTCCACGACCAGAGGTTCCGCAGGTAGTCGGGCCCGCCGGGAGACGGACGCGTCCAGATGCCGGAGATCGCGTAGAAGGCCGCGCCGGACAGAATCGCCGCGGCCACGCCACGCGCGACGGCAAGGCTGATCTGGCGGTCGCCCCGCAAGTTCGACTGCAGCACCGCGAAACAGATCCAGAAGAACATCCACGCTGGAAACATCGCGGCGTAGCGCATCGACGGCGCCAGCAGGTAGAACAGTCCCGCAGCGAGCACACCAATGATCGGCCCGAATGCCAGTGCGCGAGCCAGACGGCCTTCGCGCACGCCGATGGCTGCGCCGATGCACAGGCAAATCACCGCGCCATGCACGAGGCCTGACGTCATGCGATGGCGAAGTTGCATCGCCGCCCAGATGTAATCGCCCAGATTACTGATGACGCCCAGCGCGACGGCGCTGAGGATGGCGTGCAGCATGTCGGAGAAACCTCGGCCCGTATTCTACCGGTTTGCCTTCGCCGTGCGTCACCGCTCCCGCGCCCACCGCCCGGTTTCTGTCCGGGCAGTGACCGAACACGGGCGGAGCGAGACGAATGTAGACTTGAGTGGTATGGCTACCATGCTGAACGACCGGCGGACTGCCAGTGCCCTGCTGCGGGTATCGATGGTTGCGTTGCTGATTGTCGTGGCTGCGGGAACCCTCGATGCCAAGTCGTACACGGCCGAACGCTTCGACTCTGCCATCCGCGTGCTGCCCGGTGGTGACATCGAAGTCGACGAAACGCTCGTATTGAGATTCGTCGATGGCACGTTCACGGAAGTGTTTCGTGAGCTGCCCACCCGCCATACCGACGGGATCGAGGTGATCTCCGCCCGGATGGACGAGCGGGATCTGCCGTTCGGCAACGGCGTGAATCAGCTCGAGGTTCGCAATCGATCGCAGGTGCGGGCCATCTGGCGCTTCGCGCCAACCTCCGGATCGACTCACGCCTTCACGCTCCGGTACCTCGTACGCGGGGTCGTCCAGCAACTGGACGGGCGCGACGTGTTGGCGTGGCGGGCGCTCCCCAGGGAGCATGCCTACACCATCGGATCGTCAACGATCGAAGTCTCCGCGCCAGCTGAGGTATTGCAACGGCCCGATGTCGCACAGCATCGCGTCGATGACTTCACCGTCGACACGTCGGACCGGCTCGTCCGGATCAATGCGCAAGACATCGGACGCAATGGATGGATCGAGCTGCGGGCCAGCTATCCTGCCGGTGCAATCGTCTCGGGACCGCCTCGATGGCAGCAACGACAGATCAGGGCTCGCGAATTCGTGCCGCGCTGGGTCATGGGTGCGATCGCCGTCGGGTTCGCCGGTTTGCTCGTGCTGATAGCCATCCGCCAGCGGTATGACGCACCGCGCCGGGAGCCAAGCACCGCTGTCGCCACCGAAGCTCCCGATCGCCTTCCGCCAGCGATGGCCGGCGCCCTCGCGTCGAACGGGGCCGTCAACGCGCAACACGCGATGGCGGCGCTTTTCTCGCTCGCCGATCGAGGGCACCTGTCGGTCACCGAAGGCTCCCGCAGATTTGGACAGCGAACGTTCACGCTGAAGCGAACGGCCCGCGCCGGCCATCTCGCTCAACACGAGCGGACGCTGCTCGACGTCATCTTCAAGGACAAACGTGGTCCCGTCGATACGACCGACCTTTCGAAAGCGCGAACCCAGCTGACGAAGGGATTCCCCGCGTTTCGAGACGCCATCGAACAGGAACTCACGGATGCCGGCCTCATCGACGCCGAACGCCGGCGGATTCATAAGCTCTACGGCCGGGTATCGATTGGAATGCTCTTCGTGAGCCTCGCGCTCCTCGGCGGTGTGGTGGTGCTCGTCAATCAGTTCGGGCCATGGCCACTGCTGATTCCGTTGGGAATGTTCGTCGCCGCGATCAGCGGCTTCGTGTTCCAGGGAGCCACGACGCCGCTGTCGAACGAAGGCGTTCGGCGCCGCGACCGGTGGCTCGCGTATCAGAAGCATCTGAACGAGGTCGCGCGCAGCAAGGCCCACCTGCGCATCGACTCGCCTGCCCACGTGCTCCCTGTCGCAGTGGCGCTCGGGCTCGCGTCAGCCTGGTCCAAATTGATCAAAAACCATCCAACGGCGGCGCCGGCGTGGTTCCACGCCGTCTCTGCGTCCGGCGATCACACGGCATTCCCGGCATTTATCGCCGCGGGCGCCGTGACCGGCCATGGTCACGGCGGCGCCGGCGGCGGGGCTGCCGGGGGAGGCGCGTCAGGCGCCAGTTAGTCAGTCTTCAGGCCACTCGAGACGTTGCGCTCAGTCGGGACCCCCGTCGTGAACTCCCGTCTATCGTCCGTTCGTCCGTGCCGGGCGAGCCGGTCGTCTCGCTCGGCTCGGACTGTGTCGCCGTCGGTGAACCCCGCGTGAACCCTCGTCGTGAACCTTCGTCCTGAACCCTCGTCCTGAACCTTCGTCCTGAACCCCCGTGACCTAGCCTGTCACACCCCTCTCCTAGACTGGCTCCAGCGCGGCGGATTGACGGGTTCGCGGGTGAACCCGGATGCCGTCGACAGGAGAATCAGATGCGCCGGTTCGA